>OGYP01000004.1_pt1 | contig 92511 bp, 109 predicted proteins | sample 1576571 | NCBI WGS metagenome assembly OGYP01 (sample SAMEA3541559, study PRJEB24748) | human gut metagenome | biome: human gut; feature: human-associated habitat; material: faeces | place: China | collected 2012
TAGGAATTTTAGGAGAATATTTGTGGAGAACATATGATGCTGCAAGAAGAAGACCACCATATATAATTGAAAAAGGAGATACAACAAAAGATGACTAAAATTTTAGAAAAAATGAAAGAAAATAAAAAAATACTAATAACATTATTTTTAATATGCATATTTTGTTATTATTTAACTTGGACAATTTCACAACCATTTAATTCATGTCCTGATGAAGGAATGAAATGGGACATATGTAAATATATTTATGAAAATAATAAATTACCACATGGTGAAGATGAAGCAATACGTAATCCTATATGGGGAATTTCTTATGGATTTCAACCAATACTTACATATATGATTGGTGCAGTTTTCATGAAAATTATTTCTATATTTACAACACATCAATTTGCATTAGTGGTGGCAGCAAGGTTAGTAAGTACAATAAGTATGACATTAGTAATATATTTTATAATAAAGATATCGCAAAAATTTTTCAAAGGAATTTATAAGTATTTATTTATTGTATTCATAGCATTTCAGCCAATTACAGCATTTTTGGCATCGTATATAAATAATGATTCAACAGCATTGCTTGCAACAACAGTTATAATTTATTTGTGGATTTTAGGCTTAGAAAGTAATTGGAAAAATAAGCATTGTGTACTTCTTGGAATTGCAATAGGTTTTTGTACACTTACATATTATAATGCATATGGTTATATATTATGCAGTATTATTCTTTGTTTAATATCAGTAATATTAAATAAAATGAAAACAAAACAAATAATTCAAAAAGTACTAATAGTAGCAATTATGGCATTTTTAGTAGCTGGATGGTGGTTTATAAGAAATGCAATAATTTATAATGGAGATTTTTTAGGAATTAATGCTCAAAACGAATGTGGAGATAAATATGCTAGTGAAGAATATAAACCATCAACAAGACTCACAGTTCAAAGAAAAAACGAATCAATTATTAATATGTTAACAAAAGACAAATGGATAAATGTAACATTAAAAAGTTTTGTAGGAATATTTGGTTATAATTCTATGATAATGTCAAACAAAATATATTATTCATATTTTTTAATTTGGATAATTGGAATAATTGGGTGTTTAATGAAATTTAAAGATTTGTTTATATATAATAAAGAAGAAAAAAATAAATATTTATTAAATTATATATTTATATTATCAATAATAATTCCAATAATTTTAAGCATTTTTTATTCATATACTAGTGATTTCCAACCTCAAGGAAGGTATATAATGGGAATAATAATTCCATTTACATATTTTATAGTAAATGGAATACAAAAAATATTAGAAAAGTTTGTAAAATCTGAAAAAATCAGAAAAGGCATTGTTTTAGTTATAATGTTATTAATAATTGTTATATCAATGAAGGCATTATTTGGATATATAATTCCAAGATATAGATAGAAAAGGGGAAAATAAAATGATAGGATTTAATGTACCAATTTTTATAGATGAATCTATAGAATGCATAAAAGAGGCAATAAATAAAAGAAAAATATGTGGAGATGGAGAATTTACAAAAAAATGTAGTGAATGGATGGAAGAAAAATTTAATTCACCTAAAATTTTATTAACAACATCATGTACATCTGCATTAGAGATGGCGGCTATTTTATTAGATATAAAACCAGGAGATGAAGTTATAATGCCATCATATACATTTGTATCAACAGCAGATGCCTTTGTAATGGTTGGAGCAAAAGTGATTTTTGTTGATGTTAATCCAAAAACGATGAATATAGATGAAAATGAAATTGAAAAAGCAATAACACCAAAAACAAAAGCTATTGTAGTAGTTCATTATGCTGGAATTTCACCTGATATGGACAAAATAATGGAGATATCAAAAAAATACAATTTGAAAGTTGTAGAAGATGCTGCACAAGGATTTATGGCAAAATATAAAGAAAAATATCTTGGAACAATTGGAGATATTGGATGCTATAGTTTTCATGAAACAAAAAATTACAGTATGGGTGAAGGTGGAGCAATATCAATAAATGATCCTAAATTAATAGAAAGAGCAGAAATAATAAGAGAAAAGGGAACAAATAGAAACAAATTTTTTAGGGGAGAAATCGATAAATATACATGGGTTGATTATGGTTCATCATATTTACCAAGTGAACTAAATTGTGCATATTTATACCCTCAACTAAAGATGGCTGAAAAAATAAATGAGGAAAGATTAGAGGCTTGGAATTATTATAAAGAAAATTTACAGGATTTAGAAGAAAAAGGAAAAATTACATTACAATTTGTACCAGATTATAGTAAACATAATGCACATATGTTTTATTTTAAAACTAGAAGTTTAGAAGAAAGAGCAAAATTGATAAAATACTTAAAAGATAATGGTGTACAAGCGGTCTTTCATTATATTCCATTACATAATTCGCCTGCTGGAAAAAAGTTTGGGAAATTTAATGGAGAAGATAAATATACAACATTAGAAAGCGAAAAATTAATAAGACTTCCAATGTATTATGGAATTACAAAAGCTGACCAAGATGTAGTAATAAAAGAAATAAGAGAATTTTATAAATAGATTCTCTAATAGAAAAGGAAAAGAAAAATGAAAAAAGTTGTAATAATAGGAGCAAATAATTTTCAAATGCCTTTAATAAAAAAGGCAAAAGCTTTAGGATATGAAACACACGTATTTGCCTGGAAAGAGGGAGCTGTTGGAGCTAAATATGCAGATTACTTTTATCCTATAAGTATAGTAGAAAAAGAAGAAATATTAGAAAAATGCAAAGAGATTAAGCCAGATGCTGTGCTTTCAGTTGCATCTGACTTAGCAACAATAACAGTAAATTATTTAACAGAAAAATTAGGGCTTACAGGAAATAGTTTAGAATGTACAAAAATATCTACAAATAAATTTGAAATGAGGAATGCATTTAAAAAGTATGGTGTATCTGTTCCTAAATTTATAGAATTAAAAGATAGCAATGATATTTCTGAGATTAAAAATATGAAATTTCCAATAATAATAAAGCCTACAGACAGATCTGGTAGTAGAGCAATAACAAAGATTGAAAAATCGAGTGATATTGAAAAAATAAATAAAGCAATTAATGATGCAATAGATGTTTCTTTTGAAAAAGAGGCTATAGTAGAAGAATTTATAGAAGGACCAGAATTTAGTGCAGAAACAATTTCATATAGAGGAGAACATACATTATTAGCAATAACTAGAAAGCAAACAACTGGAGCACCACATTTTATTGAGACAGGACATATTCAACCAGCTGGACTTGATAAAGACATGATAGAAAAGGTAAAAAAAGAGATTTTTGAAGGCTTGAAAAGTTTGAAGATTGAAAATGGAGCAGCACATTCGGAATTTAAAATTACACCTAACGGAGATGTAAAAATTATAGAAATAGGAGCAAGAATGGGTGGAGATTGTATAGGTTCAGATTTAGTACAGATTTCTACAGGTTATGATTTTTTAAAAATGGTAATAGATGTAGCTCTTGGTAACAAACCAGATTTTAAAAAAGTTACAGAACCTAAAAAAGCAACTATAAAATTTATTTTTACAGAAGATGATATAAAAGAATTAGATAAAATAAAACAAGAACATCCAGAGTATATTTATTATGAAAGCCCAATGGAAAAAATAAATTCTCATAAAATTATAGATAGTTCAACAAGATATGGATATTATATTTTATCTTTTTAGAAAGGAAAACTAATGGAAACAGAAAAGAAAAAAGCAAAAATTAGGGATATATTTATACTTCAGTTAGTTATTGCAATATATACTTTATCAACAGTATTTGCAAAATTTGCATCAGGGCAAGAATTTTTATCTTTTAAATTTATATTATTTTATGGAATTGAAATAGTAATATTAGGACTATATGCAATAATATGGCAACAATTAATAAAAAAATTTGATATTTCAGTTGCATATGCAAACAAAGCCATGGGTTTATTATGGTCAATAATCTGGGCAATATTAATTTTTAATGATACAATAACAATAAAAAATATAATAGGAGTAATAATTGTAATAGTAGGAACAATTATAGTAAATAGTGAAGATGAATAAATATGTAATTTTATTAATTTTAGCAGTTTTAGTAAGTTCAATTTCCCAAATAATTTTAAAGAAAAGTGCTTCTAAAAAATACAATTCAATATTTAGGGAATATTTCAATGTTTATGTAATATTAGGCTATGGATTAATGGTAATTTCGACAATTCTAGTTGTGTTAGGGTTGAAAGGTGTGCAATATAAAAATCAACCAATTATTGAATCTTTAGGATATATATTTGTTATGATTTTAAGTAACTTGTTTTTAGGTGAAAAGATTACTAAAAAGAAAATTATAGGAAATTTTTTAATATTATTTGGAATAGTTGTTTATTATATATAATGTGAAATAAGCGTAAAAACTTGCTAAAATATTATATTTATGATATAATAGTAGACATAACATGCAAAAGCTTGCATAAGGAGGAAATTGATATGAGTGAGACAAAGTTTAAAAAATCATATCTTAACGATGGACGGGAAAGAAATTTCCTAGTAGATGAAAAAGGAGTGGAATGGTTTTATTACAATGATCCACAAACTAAGTTAATAGTAAGAGCGTTAACATTAGAAGAACAAGACATTGAAGAATTTAGACATCTGTTTGTTGATTCAAATATTGAAAATCTGAAAAAGGAGATTTTAAAGGTTAACAGGAAAGAGAATCAAAATACAGATATATGGATTTTTGAAGATGAAAAGAAAAATCCTATTTGTGCAACAGATGTAACGTTTTTACCGGATGAAATTCGTATAGTATATTATTACAGTAACAATATGCATCAAAGAGCATATGAAAAAAACGTAAATAGAACACTTAGTAATATTGCTAAAGATGTGTTCAGAATGTCAATGTATGGAGCTTTTTTAAACGATATATTTAATAAGAAGAAGATTTATCTGTACGAATAGTTAGTATAAGACTCATATTATCCTATCTGGTATCGAAATAATTTCGATACCAGATTTTTTACATGTAAAATATCAAAAAACGATAAAAAAGTATTGACAATTAATAATAAATAGTATAAACTGATGCAAAAGAAAAGGAGATGCATTATATGAAAAAAATGTTATATAGCAGTTTATTACTAAGTATATTAATGTCAATACTTTTTTGGCATAGAGAGCCAGGAATATCAGTTGTATTATTCATAGTTCCAACATTACTAGTAATATATTTTAATTTAAAACAATCACAAAAAATAAAAAACAAAAAAGGAATTTATTGGTGCATACCAATTATATTATTAAGCTTAACTTACTTCATATTTAACAATACATTATTTCAAGGATTAAATATACCAATAATATTAGCCTTAATAATTATAATGTGTATGGACATGACAGAAACACAATTATCTGAGACTAGATTTATAAGAAATGTAGTATCAAAAATATTTAAACCATTTTCTAATTTTAAAAAAGTATTAGGAACAGTAAAAGTAAAAGAAAAAATAAAAGAAGAAAAAGAAAATGAAAAAATAGTATTTATAAAAAAATTATTGAAATCTTTAATAATAGCCATTCCACTTCTTTTAATTGTAATTTCACTATTATCAGAAGCAGATAGTGTATTTGAAAATATATTTCATGAGATTCCAAATTATTTTTCTAAGCTTTTTTCAAGTGTTACAGCCATAGATATTTTTTGGAGAATTATTTGGATTATATTTAACTTTTTCTACATTTCAGGTTTTATATTAATGTTTGTAAATGAAGAAAAAAAGCAAGACACAAAAATAGAGAAAGACAAAGCACAAAAAATAAGTACATTTACCCAAAACACAATATTAGTATCATTAAATCTAATATATTTAATTTTTAGTATTATACAATTTAAATACTTATTTATAAATGCAGGAAAAACGGCAGATTTTGATTATGCACAATATGCAAGAACAGGATTTTTCCAATTAATGATGGTGTCATTAATAAATTTTGGAATATTAAAAATAGGAAAAGTAGAAAAAAAAGAAAAATTAAACACAATATTAAAAATAACAATGATAGTGTTTACTTTAGTAATAATAATATCAGCAATATTTAGAATGTATTTATATGAACAAGCTTATGGTTACACATATTTAAGATTATTTGTATATTTTATTTTAGCTACAGAAATTTTAATATTAATACCAATAACAATGAATTTATTAGGAAAAAATTTAAATACCTTCAAGATATCATTAGAAATAATAGTAACTATGTATGTTATTTTAAATCTAATAAATATAGATTCAATAATAGCTTCAAAAAATATAAATAGATATTTAAAGGATATGGAAAATAAAAAATTAGATGTATATTATATAATGAATTCAACTGGTACAGATGCAATAAAAGAAAAAATAAAAATCTTAAATCAAAGCCCAGAAGGATTATCAATAACAGCACAAGCACGTTTAAATGATATAAAAAGAGAAACAAAAATTTATTTAAATGGTAATAAAAAATATTATCAAAACAAAAATATGAAATGGCAAGAATTTAATTTATCAAAAAATAAAGCAAAAGAAATATTAAAATATATAGATTTAACTTCTAATGAAGTTTATGAATTTAACTATTAGAAAAAGGAGATCAACTATGAAAATATCAGGAAAAAAAGGAATAGCTGTTATACTAAAAATAATTTTAGTGATTATATTTTTAGTGTGTATTTTATCTATGGCTATTACACCAATCTTTTTAAAACAAGGATCAATAACAAAAGAAAAATTAGGTGCAACAATTATATGTATATATATTTCAAGTATTCCAGCACTTGTTATGTTATATCAATTTATAAAAATATTTGGACAATTAGAAAAAGAAAATATATTTAGTAAAGCAATAGAAAAAAGATTTTTAATTTCAGCAATTTCTTCTATAATTATAGGAATAATATATTTTATAAATACATTATTAATTCCTAGTGAGATAGTGGGACTAGAAGTAACAGAAATTATTGTGTATGTATTTTTCTCAGTAATAACAGCAGTAATATTTTTAATGTTTGGAATTGGATTAATGATATTAAGAGAAATTTACAAAGCAGCAATTGAAAATAAAGAAGAAAATGATTTAACAATATAAGGGGGAAAGTTATGGCAATAATTGTTAATTTAGATGTTATGATGGCAAAAAGAAAAATGTCATCCAATGAATTGGCACAAAAGATAGGAATAACAACAGCAAATCTTTCTATATTGAAAACTAATAAAGGTAAAGCGATTAGGTTTTCTACTTTAGATAAAATATGTGAAGTATTAGAGTGTACACCAGGAGATATTTTAGAATATAAGAAAATGGATTGAAATATATAGTAAAAATATGGTATAATATTATTAGTCTTTAATCCTTATTGAGCAACACATGGGTAAGACATATATTAATTAAGGAGGTTTTCGTATGAAAATATTTCACAAAGAAGAAAATGGAAAGGAAGTTGTTTTTGCCCAGAAAAAAGATGTTTCCTATTTTATAACAGAAGGTCGTGAGATTCCATTATGTATCTTAGAAGTGTTCTATAAAGATGGAGTTAATCCAGTTGATGATGATTTAAGAGAATTTCTAAAAATAGAAAGAGAAGAAGTAGTGAGATTTTTTAAAGAAAAGGATTATATAATTGATTATGAGCAATATAAAGACTTTACTGTAAGACAAGTGGAAAGAGAAATTAAAAGAGTACGTAAGGAAATCATCAAAATAGAACAGAAAATAAAAAATTCAACTGATGATGATATTAGTAAAATATCTCAGAAGATAGAAACATATTTCGATAAGGAGCAGCTAAAATATGAATTATTTTTGCTAAAAGATTTAAAAGAAGGAAAGACAAAAATAAATTTTCCTAATTTGGCTTAAATAAGCCGGCGGAATGAAATAAAAAATAAGCTTTACTTACTAAGTAAAGCTTATTTTTTATGAAATTATCTTGACAAAAAGAGTCTACAGTTGTAAACTAATAATATCAAACGAAAGGAGAAAAAATGGAAAATAAATATAACATAACAGATGCAGAATTAGAAATAATGAAAGAACTATGGGAAAATAAACAACTATCACTAAATGAATTAACAGAAAAATTAAATGAAAAAGAACCTAGAAATAAAAATACAATAAAAACACTATTATATAGATTAATTGAAAAAGGTGCAGTAAAATCCATAAATAAAAATCAAAAAGAAAATGAATTTAAAGCAAATATTTCAAAAGAAAAATATCTGAAAAAAGAAAATCAAAGTTTTTTAAATAAATTATATAATGGTAATACCAGTAATATGCTATTAAACTTTGTAGAAAACAAAGAAATCTCAAAAGAAGAATTAAAAAAATTAATAGAAATGATAGAGGATTAAAAAATGATAGAAAAAATTTTAATATATATACCAAAAATAATAGAGCATACATATATAGCAAAAGCATTTTATAATGTGCTATATATGTCAATATTAGCAATTATTGTAGGACTTGTAATATATTTAATACAAGAAATATTAGACAAAAAAATCACTCCAAAATGGAAAATAACTTTATGGTTAGTGTTATTAATAGCTTTGATAGTACCAATTAATAATAGTTCAAAATATCAAAATAATAATTGGTTATTAAAAACTTTGCAACCTATACAAAATATATCTTTCAAAAAAGAAGTTCAAGATAAAGAAGCTTTATATAATTCATATATTCAAAAAGAAGACACAAATTATCAAGATTATAAAAAAGTGAGAAGTGCTAAGTATAATGCATATATAAAATACACGATATTTGATATTATGTTACCAGTTTTATGGGGAATTGGTATAGTGTATATAATATTTAAAAATATAATTATAAAAATAATTATAGCAGTTACTAGCAAGAAAAACAAAAAAGTAAATGAAAGATATATTACTATTTTAGAAGAATGTAAAAACAAACTAAAAATAAAAAGAAAAATAAGATTAATTAATCAAAAAAATAAAGAAACACCGGCTATTTATGGAATAGTAAATCCTAAAATTTTAATAAATGAAGAATTTTTAGAAAAATATTCAAATGAAGAAATTTCATATATGTTTATGCATGAACTTTCACATTATAAAGGCTTTGATTTGTATTTAAACTTTCTACTAAAAATAATAAATGCCATCCATTGGTTTAATCCATTTTGTTATATATTTTTCAAAAGAATTAGACAAGATATAGAATTAAAAGCTGATAGTATAGCAATAAAAAATTTAAAAGTGGAAGACAACAAAAACTATGCATTAACAATAATAAAGGTGTTAGCAAATAGAAATTATAAAAGTTATGAAACAGAAGTATTAAATCTAATTGGAATACAAGATGACAATCAAAGAAGAATATATATGATAAAATTTGCACCGAAATTTAAAGAAAAAGTAATTAGACTTTCATTTCTTTCTATTTCACTAATTTCATCATTATTGATAATATTCTTTATAGGAAAATATACAAAAATAGAAAATGACCCATTTGATTTTAATTATGAAGATATGGTTCCATATAAAGTTGAATATATAGGAGATTTTGACAAAGTAAAAACCTTAGTAAAAAAATTAAGTTTAGGTAGATATGTAAAATATATGGAAATTCCAAGAACAGAAGATACAAAAGGAAGAAATATAAAAATTGAATATTTTACTTATGGAAATAAAGAAACAGAACCAGTCTTTTATGAATTTTTAGAACTACCAACTGAAAGAAAAGAGGAAATATTAAAGAAAAATGCAATTACGATATTAAGTCTAGTAGAAAATAGTAATTCAGTAAAATTTATAATAAAAGAAAGTCCAAATTATGATGCAAAAACAAATATTGAAAAAGAGTTTACAAGAGAAGAATTAAAGGAGGCAATACATGAAAATTAAAAAAAGATATATAATTATACCAATAGTTATAGCGATTTTAATAGTAGCAATAGGTGCAGGTATTGTGTTACTGGATAGAATAAGCCAAAAGAAACAAATAGAAAAAGATGAAAAAAATTATGGCAATAATTATCAAAAGTTAAATTTTGATTATACATATACAGAAAAGCCAGATAGAATATTATATAAACCAAAAGAAAGAGATGTGTTTTATATATTTGATAAAACAGATGAAAATTACTCTCACTTGTTAGAAGTTGCAGAAGATAGAATGTATTATTCTCAAGCAGACGATTTCAATTTGACTTGTTTTACACCTGATTCTATGGAGAGAATAATGTCTTCTGGTGAGAATTATATAATTTTTGATTATGATACTGAAAAGGAGCAAAAGGCAATCATTTTTAAATTTAAAGATAATAATAGATTACAGAGATTGGTTAGTTATTTGTGCGAATTTAGAAAGAGCTATAGTAGAGAAGAACTTGGAAAAGATGAGTTTACTTATGAGAGAACTTCTGGGTATGTGTATATGACTCGTTCTATATATGATGATTAAATATTATAAAATTTATTGACAATATTTTTGTGGAATTATAAAATAGATGTATAAATTTTAGGAGATGGTTTTATGAAAAATAAGAAAGTTATTATTGGTGCTTTAGTAGCGGTTATACTGGTTGTAGTAGCAATTGTGGTAGCGATTGTATTAATAAATAAAAATGCTACAAAACCAGAGGATGTTTTTAGTGATTTTATTTCAAAAGTTAATGATAAAAATTATGAAGAGATGTATAATTTAATATCAGAAGATTCTAAAGATGAAATATCTGAGGAAGATTTTATAACTAGAAACAAGAATATTTACGAGGGAATAGATGCTTATGATATAAAAGTAGATATTTCTGAAGTTACTAAAGAAAATGGAGTATATAAAATTGCATACAAAGAAAGTATGTCAACTTCAGCTGGAATTATTGAATTTGATAATACAGCAAAGCTTGTAAAAGAAAACAAAGAATATAAGTTAAAATGGTCTTCAAGTATGATTTTTCCAGAGTTAAGAGATACAGATAAAGTTAAAGTTTCAACAATCTCTGCTAGTAGAGGTGAGATTTTAGATAGAAACGGAGAAAAATTAGCACAAAATGGTTATATTTCAACAGTTGGAATTGTTCCGGGAAAACTAGGAGAAAATAAAGAGGAAAGTATTTCGAAAATATCTGAATTAACAGGTGTTTCAGTTGATTATATAAATAAACAACTTTCAGCATCATATGTAAAAGATGATACTTTTGTACCAATCAAAAAAGTTTCTGCAAGTAATGATGAATTAAAAGATAAATTATTAGAAATATCTGGAATAAAAATAACAAGCACAGCATCTAGAGTATATCCATTAGGAGAAGAAACAGCTCATTTAATTGGTTATGTTCAAGCAATAAGTGCTGATGAATTAAAAGCAAAAGAAGGAAAAGGCTATAGCTCTAGTAGTATAATAGGAAAAGCTGGTTTAGAACAAGCATATGAAGATACATTGAGAGGAATAGATGGAACTGAAATTTATATTATAGATGAAAATGGAACAAGATTAAAAACACTTGCAAAACAAGATAAAAAAGATGGAACTGATGTTAAACTTACAATAGATAGTAATATACAAAAACAATTATATTATCAAATGAAATCAGATAAAGGATTTTTTGTAGTTATGAATCCAACTACAGGTGAGTTATTAGCAACAGTAAGTACACCATCATATAATTCAAATGATTTTGTATTAGGATTATCTCAATCACAATGGGATGAATTAAATAATGATGAAAGTAAACCATTGTATAACAGATTTTTACAAAGTTATTGTCCAGGTTCAACATTTAAACCAATCACAGGAGCAATTGGATTAACAACAGGAAAAATAACAACAGATACAACCTTTAACTACTCAGGCTTAAAATGGCAAAAAGACTCAAGTTGGGGAAATGATTATGTAACAACATTAACAGCTTACAGTGGAGCAAAAAATGTGGCAAATGCGATAATACATTCAGATAATATCTTTTTTGCACAAACAGCAATGCAAATTGGAAAAGAAACTTTTTGTTCTGAATTAGACAAATTAGGATTTAATGAAGATATTGACCAAACAATAAAATTCCCATTAACCTTCAAAAAATCTCAATATTCAAATTCAGAAAAAGCAAACTGGTCTGAAAAAAAATTAGCAGATTCAGGTTATGGTCAAGGAGACATATTAGTAAACCCAATACATATGGCATCAATTTACTCAGCTTTTGCAAATAATGGAAGTATGGTAAAACCATATATAGAATACGAAAATGGAAAAACAGAAATTTTAAAACAAGATGTATTCACAGCAGAAACCGCAAACACAATAAAAAATGATTTAATACAAGTTGTAGAAAATCCAGAAGGAACAGCAAATGATATGAAAGTACCAGGAGTTACAATAGCCGGAAAAACAGGAACAGCAGAACTAAAAAATTCAAGTACAGACACTCAAAGTGGTACATTAGGTTGGTTTGATTGCTTTACTGTTAATTATTCAAATGAAAATGATATGCTTATTATCGGTATGGTAGAAAATACTCAAAATAATAGCAGTGGTGGAAGCCATTACGTTATAAAGAAAATCAAGAGTTTATTTGTGAAATAAAATTGATAAATTAAATTTATTGGTTTGTAATAAAAATAGATTTGGAGACTATAAAAAATGGTTGCCGGTATTTGAAAAATAAAATACATTCTCTAACCGCTAAGCAGAGAATGTATTTTTTTTATCTATAAAAATTAAAAAATTCTTTAATTATTTAAAATGATATGATATAGTATAAAATATAGAGATTGGAGGCAAAAATGAAAAAAATATTATTAGTAGAAGATAATGAAACAATAATAATGGGGCTAAAATATTCCTTAGAACAAGAAAACTTCCAAGTAATATCAGCTAAAAGTGTAGCAGAAAGCAAAGAAAAAATAAAGCAAGAAAAAATAGATATAGTATTACTAGATGTATCATTACCAGATGGAAACGGATTTGATATATGCAAAGAAATTAAAGAAAAACAAGATATACCAGTAATATTTTTAACAGCCCAAGATGAAGAAACAAGTGTTGTTTTAGGTTTGGATTTAGGCGCAGATGATTATATAGTAAAACCATTTAGAACAAGAGAACTAATATCAAGAATAAAATCAGTATTAAGAAGATACGGGCAAAAAGAAGAAAAAGGTAATATAATTCAATATAAAAATATAAAAATAGACACAATAGCAGCAAAAGTATATAAAGATAATGAAGAAATAATATTTACAAGTTTAGAGTATAAAATATTATTAATGCTATTTACAAATCAAAACAAATTAATTACAAGAGAGCAATTATTAGATAAAATATGGGACATTGCTGGAAATTTTGTTAATGATAATACTTTAACAGTTTATATAAAAAGAATAAGAGAAAAATTAGAAGATGAAACTATTATAAAAACAGTAAGAGGACTTGGGTATAGAATAGGGGATTAATATGAAAATATTTGAAAATAAAAATATAAAATACTTAATAATACCAATGATAATTTTAACAATAACAGCAAGTATAACAATAACAATTCAAACAATAAAACAATACAAAGCAGTAAAAATAACATTAAACGAAAAAATAGCTGAAATAATGGGAAAAATAAGTGAAAGCAATCCAGAAATGGATAGTAGAGAAATAATAGAAATATTAAATTCAGCTAAAAATACGGAACAATATGAAAAAGGACAAACAGAATTATCAAAATATGGAATTGAAATAGATAAAATAAATTCTATCAAATTAATTGAAAATCAAATGAAAACAAATTTAAAGCTAAACATATTAATAATAGTATTATTTAGTATTTTATGGATGACTATTATTATTCTATACTTAAGAAAAAGAGATAAAAAAATTAAGCAAATCACAAATTACATAAATCAAATAAAGAATAAAAAATACGACTTAAATATTGAAGAAAATACAGAGGATGAATTAAGTAATTTAAAAAATGAATTATACAAGATAACAATAATGTTAAAAGAAGAAAGTGAAATATCAAAAAAAGACAAGGAAAATCTAAAAATGTCTGTTGAAGATATTTCACATCAATTAAAGACACCCCTAACATCAATAACTATAATGCTTGATAATTTAAAAGATAATCCAAACATGGAAGAAAAGACAAAACAAAAATTTATATTTGAAATAAGTAAACAAGTCGAATGGATTAATTGGTTAGTTATATCAATGTTAAAATTATCAAAATTAGATGCAAATGTAGTACAGTTCTATGATGAAAAAATAAATTTAAAAAAATTTATTGGTGAAATAATCAAAAACTTAGAAATACCAATAGAAGTAAAAAATCAAAAAATCATTATTGATGGCGATGAAAATGTTTCATTTATTGGAGATTATAAATGGCAACAAGAAGCAATTACAAATATTATAAAAAATTGTATAGAACATAATGAAAATAACGGAACAATTTATATTAATTATGAGGAAAACAGCTTATTTACAAAAATAACAATACGAGATGAAGGAGAAGGTATACCAAAAGAAGATTTAAAACATATATTTGAAAGATTTTATAGAGGTAAGAATTCATCTGAGAATAGTGTTGGTATTGGACTTGCATTAGCAAAAAATATTATTGAGAAAAATAATGGTATGATAAATTGCAAATCTGAACTTGACAAAGGAACAGAGTTTGTTATTAAATATATGAAGTAAAAATAATTTTATCAAAAAACATAAGAATAATGAGGAAAACAAATGGAAAAATATTTTAGTAATAAAGATTATAGAATGTTATATTATGATAGTTTTTTTAAAACATTTGCAAATAGTATATATGCAGTATTTACACCTGTTATTTTATATAAAGCAGGTGTAAGTGTAACAATGATAATATTTATATTTATGGTTCAATTTTTAGTTATGGGAATATTCTCGCCACTAGCGGGAACTCTTTTAAAGAAAATTGGACCTGCAAATACTAAATTTTTAAGTTATATATTAAAAAGTATAAGTATGTTACTAGTACTTGTAGTTGATACAAACATATATTACTATTTAGCAATATCAATTATACAAGGATTAAGCGGAGCAGCAAATAATCCGTTAAATACATATATTCCAAGTAAAATTGTTGATGAAAAATTTAGAGGAAGATTTAACAGCTGTTCATACATTTTAAGATGTTTTTCTAGTATTATAGGTTATGTATTTGCAGGAACATTTTTAATAAAAGATAATAATTTAATTATTGTATTATCTGTATTTATGTCTTATCTAATTGCATATATAGCATTAGCACAAATAGATAAAAACAAATTACAATATGAAGTTAAAGCACCATTTAAAGAAAGTTATAAATATTTATTTAAAAAAAGTGAAAATACAAAATTAAAAATAGTAAGTGGTTTAAGAGGTTTTATAATAATAGAAAGATTAATAGCAGTTCCATTATATTTATACATATCAGTAAATAATTTAAAGACATTTACATCACTTTATATAATTTCTACAATTGTAGAACTATTAAGTTTGTTTATAACAGGTGAAAAATTAGATAAAAATCGTGAAAAAACATTTAATATTATATCAATAATAAGAGGAGTTACAACAACTGTATTTTTATTTGCCAAAAATATGTATGTGCTAATGATAAATCAATCTGTGTATAAATTAGTCGATGATGTATATGATTCTTCATATTGTGCATTACAACAAAGCAAAGTTGAAAATGACAATAAAGATACTATGCTACTTTCCATTGTACATGAAATTAGCCTATGTTTATGGGAATTTTCAATTTTATTAGTATTCTTAATTATTAGCGTAGTAAATGTAGAAGCAACCTTTAAGTTTATGTTTTTGTGTTCACTATGGGTATTGTTTTTGAACGCTATATTAATAAAAAAATGGAATAATAATTCAAAATAAGAAAGAGGTAAAAAATGAATATAGGAATAGATATAGATAATGTAATATCAAACTTTAATGAGGTACTAAAAGAGGAATTCTTAAAACATGATAAAGAACTAAGAAATACAGGAATAGTAAATCCTAATTTACATGTGACACAAGGAATGTTTGACTGGAGTGAAGATGAAATATGGGGATTTTATTTAGAAAACATAGAAAGAATAGCAAAAAGCTTAGAAGTAAAACCAGGAGCCAAAGAATATATTGATAAACTAAAAGAAGACGGACACATGATTGTAATTATTACAGGAAGGGACAATGGAGATTATGCAGATCCATGGAATATAACAGAAAATTGGTTAAAACAAAAAGAGATAAAATATGACAAATTAATAATAACAGATGCTTATAAAAATAACAAAACAGAGAAATGTTTTGAAAACAATATTGATATAATGATTGATGATTCGATACATAATTGTATGGATTGTATAGAAAACAATATAACAACACTTTTAATGGACACTCCATATAATAGAGCAGAAAAAGACATGATTAGAGTAAATAACTGGGAAGAAGTTTATGAATTTATAAAAAATTATAAAAGAAAAAAAATAAATGTAATACTAGATACAGATACATATAACGAATGTGATGATCAATTTGCATTAGCATATTTATTAAAAAATCAAGATAAATTTAATATTGAAGCGATTACAGTGGCACCATATTTTCATAGTAATAAAAAAGAAAAAATAGAAGACACAACAGAAAAAAGTTATAATGAAATCTTAAAAATATGTAATTGGTCAAATTTTGAAACAAAAAATAAAGTATTTAAGGGTTCAACGAATTATGTATGTAATGGGTACAATGAAGATAATGAGGCTGTTGACAAGATTATAGAAATAGCAACTAAAAATAAAAAGACATATATTCTTGCGATTGGAGCAATTACTAATGTTGCAGTTGCTATAAAAAAAGCACCGGAGATTATAAAAAATATAGAAATAATATGGCTAGGTGGGAATAGTTTTTTGACTAAAGATAATAATGTGGAGTTTAACTTTAGACAAGATGTACAAGCTGTTAAAGAAGTGTTTGAATCAAAAGTAAAATTGACTGTAATTCCGTGTAAGAATGTAGCTTCAAATTTAACAACTTCAATATATGAATTAGAATATTTCTTAAAAGGTAAAAGTGAATTATGTGATTATTTATGCCAAAGATTTTACAATGATACATACCATGGAATTGAAGAAAGAAGAGTTATTTGGGACATAAGTGTTATTGCATATATGATAAATAGAACTTGGTTTAAAACAGAGCAAATTAGTTGTCCAATTATAAAAGAAGATGCATCTTATGAACTAACGGAAAACAGACATAATATCACATTTGTAAATTATTTAAATGCTAATAAAATTTATAGTGATTTATTTGAAAAATTAGTAAAATAATATAAGGAGTAGATATTAATGCAAAAATTTAATTACCATACACATACAAGAAGATGTGGACATGCTGATAATAATATGTCAGACGAGGACTTTGTAAAAGAATTTATAAAAAAAGGATTTACAAAAATAGCATTCACAGACCATTGTCCAGAAAAAGAAGAAATAGATCATAGAACTAACATGAGAATGAAATACAATGAAAAAAATGAATATTTAGATAGTATCAAAAATTTAAAAGAAAAATATAAAGACAAAATAGAAATAGAGACAGGATTTGAAATTGAATACTTGCCTGGACAAGAAGAAAATTTATATGAACTAAAAAATGAAACAGACAAATTAATTTTAGGACAACATTTTATATATGGTGGAAAAAATGAATTGAAAATTTTTAGAAAACATGATTTTACTAATGAAGAAATTTTAAAATATGCTGAATATATAAAAACGGCAATAGAAAAAAATATACCAAATATAATAGCTCATCCAGATATATATATGTTAAATAGAAATAATTTTGGAGAAGCAGAAGAACAAGTGGCTAGAATAATATGTAGTACGGCTGAAAAATATGGAATACCAGTAGAAATTAATTTATCTGACCCAGTTATGTATATAAGAAGACAAAAAGAAAAAGTAGAGTATCCATGTAAAGGATTTTGGAAAATTGCATCTGAATACAAAAATTTAAAAGTTTTATATGGAATTGATGCGCATTGGAGAGAACAAATTGAATTATACGAAAAAGCAGTTGAATTAGCAAATGAAATTATTGGAAAAGATATCATAAGTAAACTACATTTTTGCAATGAAAATTTAGAGATTTAAGGAGAAAATATTTTATGAAATTAACATTAGAAAAAGCAAGAGAAATGTTAGAAGAAGCAAGAAAAAAATCAACAGATGACCGTTGGATTAATCATTCAATTTGTGTAGGAAATACAGCAGGAAAGATTGCAGAAAAATTAAAATTAGATGTAAACTATGCAAAAACACTTGGATATATACATGACATAGGAAGAGGAATAGGAGACTCAAAAAACCATGTAATGAATGGATATTATTATTTAAAAGAATTAGGTTATGATGATGAATATACAAATATTTGTCTAACACATTCATATTTAAATAATGATGTTAATTGTACAGCAGGAGGATTTCCAAAAGACATACCATTTAGAACAGAATTTATAAAAAATCACGAATACACAATATATGAAAAAATAATAAATTTATGTGATTTAATGTGTACTGATACTATAATGACTGTTGATAAAAGATTAATAGATTTAATAATTAGAAAAGGAGTACATGAAAATACACAATATCATATAAAAGAAACATATAAATTAAAACAATATATAGATGAACAATTAGGATTTAATCTTTATGATTTATTTCCTAGTATAAAGGAAAATTTATAGATGATTACTGAAATGTTTTGATTTTTTGTTAGAGGAAGAGGAAAATTAAAATGTTATTTGAAAAAGAAAAAATAGAAGAAGCATTAAAATATTATTCAATAAAAGATAATAATTACAAAGAAAAATGCAATAAATGTATAAATGAAATAACAAAAAATGAAAAGATATATGAAAAAGCAAATGAAATATATGAAATTTTATATATTGATAAAACAGGAAAATTAATAGAACTATGGAAAGAAAAAGATATAAATTTATTATTTGGAAAAAAAGTAAATCCATTTATAACTAATGTATTGTTATTATTAGGTTATGAGTATCATAAAGAAAATATCAAAAAATATAAATTTGATGATGAACAAATACAAATTCAAAAACAAAGAGTAAGAGAATGCTTGTTAAATGACATTGTAAATAAACATTATGATGGAATTAGAATTTCACAGATGCTATGGGGAACATATTTTATAAATGGACTATTATTAGAAAACGGAAGATTGCAATTTGAACCAACTAATAATAGTAAAATTAAAATACATATACCAGAAGGAAAAAAATTAATAATTGATGATGTAAAAGAATCATTAAAAAATTCAAAAATATTACTAAAAAAATATTATAATATAGAAAATCCTCAATATGTTTGTGAATCATGGCTTTTAAGCAAAGAAATTGCAGATATGTTAGATGAAAAATCTAATATTATAAAATTTCAAAATCTATTTGATATAAAACCTTCAAAAAACGGAATAGACGATATTTTGAATTTTGTATTTAAATTAAAAAAATGTGAAAATTATGATGAATTATCAGAAAATACTAGCTTGCAAAAATGTATAAAAGAATTTCTAAAAAATGGTGGAATAATATACGAAGGATATGGAGAATTAAAAAAATGAACAATAAAAAAATGATCGTAATGGATTTAGATGGAACACTATTAAATAAAAAAAGAAATATAACAGAAATGTTAAAAAAATATTTGTAAAGGATTTCCCTACATTAGACGTAAAAGTTATGCAAGATTCTTTTGGTAAAGAAAAATTCAAATTATGTAACTGAAAAAAACAAATGATGAAGATGGAGTTGTAATATTTTTAGAAAAATATTTAAATACATAGAAATATAGGAAAAAAAATATGAAAATATATGTGATTAGACATGGACAAACAGATTGGAATGTAGCAGGAAAATGTCAAGGCAGAACAGACATAGAGTTAAATAAAACAGGAATAGAACAAGCAAAACAAGCAAAAGAACAATTAAAAAATTATAATATAGATCAAATAATATGTTCTCCATTAAAAAGAACAAGAAAAACTGCAGAAATAATAAACGAAACTACAAATTGTTCAATTATAACTGATGAAAGAATAATTGAAAGAGAATGTGGAGCAATTGAAGGAACTACCAGAAATGAATGGAATGATATAGTAAAAAATGATATAAGTATTATAAATAATTATAATTTAAATTATAATGAACATAATATAGAACCAATACAAACTGTATGTAAAAGAGTATGGAATTTATTAGATGAAATAAAAGAAAAATACAAAGATAGAAATGTGTTGATAGTTACTCATGGTGGGACTTGTAGAGCAATTAATGCTTATTTTAATGGGATTGAAGAAGATGGACATATAACAAGTGCAAATATAAAAAATTGTGAAATTAGAGAATATGAATATAAATAGCAATATAGGAGGACTAATGAAAGAATTTATATCAGAAGAAACAGTATAAATTTAATTTATACTGTTTTTTACATTGAAAAAAAGTGACAAAATTTATAGTCAAAAAGTCACTTAAAAGTCACTTTAAAAAATTATACTAAATATAACAAAAATCCAAGAGGGGGAAAAAATATGGAAATATTAAAAGTTGAAAACTTAAACAAAACTTATGGAAAAGGAGAAAATCAAGTAAAAGCAGTAGATAACATATCATTCTCTGTTGAAAAGGGAGAATTTGTTGCTATAATAGGAGCTAGTGGAAGTGGAAAATCAACACTATTACATTTAATAGGAGGAGTAGATAGACCAACATCAGGAAAAGTTTATATAGATGGAAAAGATATATACACTTTAAATGATGATAATCTAGCAATTTTTAGAAGAAGACAAGTAGGATTAATTTATCAATTTTATAATTTAATACCAGTATTAAATGTATCTGAAAATATAACTTTACCAACAAAATTAGATGGTAGAAAAGTAAATGAGGCTAAATTAAATGATTTATTAAAAACTTTGGGATTAGAAAAAAGAAGAAATAATTTACCAAATCAATTATCAGGAGGACAACAACAAAGAGTATCTATAGGAAGAGCTATGATGAATGAACCAGCCTTAATGCTTGCAGATGAACCAACAGGTAACTTGGATTCAAAAGCAAGTGAAGAAATTATATCATTATTAAGACTTTCAAATAAAAAGTACAATCAAACTGTAATTATAATAACACATGATGAAAAGATAGCACTAGAAGCGGACAGAATTATAACAATAGATGATGGAAGAATAATAAAAGATGAAAGGAACGGAAAATAATGAAAGTTTTAAATGAATTAAGTGTAAAAGATTTAAAGCTGAATAAAAAAAGGTCAATAGTAATTATAATAGGAATTATTTTATCAACAGCTTTGATTTGTGCAGTTGCTGGGCTTATAACAAGTTTTCAGCAAACATTTATAGAAACAGCTAAAAATAGTAAAGGAAATTATCATGCTATTTTTTATAATGTTCCAAAAGAAGAACTTAAATATATTGAAGAAAATAGAAATGTAAAAGACTATTATTTATCAGAAGAAATAGGCTATAGTTATATACCAAATGCTAAAGCTACAGAAGAAAAACCATATGTAAATATTATTACAATGAATGAAAAATTTTTAAATAATATGGCTATTAATATTCAAAGTGGTAGATTACCAGAAAACGATAGTGAAATTGCTATATCAACTAGAATAAATGAAAAATTTAAAACAAATTATAAAGTTGGAGATACTATAACATTAAATGTTGGAGAATTAAAAGGAACTTCAGATAATCAGAAATCAAATTATTATGATGAATCACAAATTAAAGAACCAAAACAAACAGATGAAATAAAACAAGAGGAACAAGCAACTGAAAATGAAATTGAAAATACAACTCCAAAAACATACAAAATAGTAGGAATAATAGAAAGACCATCAATAGCAATAGAACCATATGAAGTAGATTGGTTTACTGTTATAACAAAAATGCAAAATGTAAATAAAAAAGCAAATATTGCAGTATTATATACAAATCCATTTGAATATAAAAATAATACAGAGGCAATAAATCAAATGGTTAAAGCGCAAGCTGGAACAGAAGCAAATGATTATAATGTAGTACCTGGATTAAACACAGCATATAAAAGCTACAAATATGATTTAAAAATAAATACAGAACTATTATCATATGAAGGGGCAAGCTTAAGTGACGAAACTTTAAAAACAATTTACGGATTAGGTGCATTCATAATTGGGATAGTATTAGTATCAAGTGTATTTGTTATTAGAAACGGATTTGCAATATCAATAACAGAAAGATTAAAACAATATGGAATGCTTTCAAGTATTGGTGCAACGAAAAAACAAATCAAAAAGAGTGTATATTTTGAGGGCTTTATATTAGGACTAATAGGAATTCCTCTAGGAATTTTAAGTGGAGTATTTGCAATTTATGTATTAGTTCAAGTTGTAAATTACATATTAAAAGATTATGTATCAGGAGGAACTTTATTAACATATAAAATGTCATGGTTTGCAGTAATTGTAAGTATAATAGTATCAGTTATAACAATTTGGCTATCATGTAGAAAATCAGCAAAAAAAGCATCAAAAATAACTCCAATCCAAGCAATAAGAAGTTCAGAAGATGTTAAATTAAAAAATAAAAAATTGAAATGTCCAAAAATAATAACAAAAATATTCAAAACAGGTGGAGAAATAGCATACAAAAACTTAAAAAGAAGCAAGAAAAAATATAGGACAACAGTAATTTCTATAATAGTAAGTGTAGTAATATTTATTGCAATTTCAAGCTTTATACAATATGGATTCAAAATGTCTTCAGCATATTATACAGAAATGAACTATAATTATGCAGTTTATGGAAGAGTGAATGTATCAAAAGAAGATACAGAAGAATATGCAAAAGAACAAGCTAAAAATTTAAAAATATTAACAGATATCTCAAATTTACCAGACATAGGAGAATTTTCAATAAATAAAAGCAATGTATTTGAAATAGAAATGGATGAAAAACACAAAGCAGATTTAACAGAATATGGTGAGAAGGTAAGAGCATCATATATTGAATATTCTGAAGATTCAACACAAAAACAAGTAGATAATATTAATATAGTTTCATTAAGTAAAAATGAGTATGAAAGATTTTTAAAGAAAATCGGAGGAAATTATGAAAGTTATAAAGATGGTGCAATATTAATAGATGGTAGCATAAACTACATAGATGGAAAAAGACAACAAGGAAATATGTATAAATGGCAAAAAGGAGACACTGTAACCGGAAGAATAGATGGAAAAAATTATGAAATAAAAATTGTTGCAAGAACAGAAGAAAAACCAAAAGGTATATTAAGTGAATATATTTCACATTCTTATTTTATAGTAAGTGAAGATTTTATGAACAAAATAGGAAGTTATAATTCATCTACGTTATATGCGCAATCTCAAAATGCATCAAAATTAGATGAAGAAGTAGAACAATATAAACAAGAAAATAACCTTACACAAACTGATATGTATTCAGCAAATTTAGAAGAATCCGCAAAAGCAGAAAATGCTATAGTATTAGTAATTTCAATATTCTTATATGGATTTATAGCAGTAATAACATTAATTGGAATAACAAACATATTTAATACAATCACAACAAATATGAACTTAAGAAAAAAAGAATTTGCCATGTTAAAATCAATAGGAATGACAAAAAAAGAATTTAATAGAATGATTAGATTAGAAAGCATTTTCTATGGTGTAAAAGCTTTGGTTATAGGTGTTCCAATAGGAATTGTATTATCTTATGGTATGTATAATGTATTTAAAAATAGTATGGAAATGGTATATGTTTTACCAATAAAGGCAATCTGCATTTCAATAATATTTGTGGCTATTGTTATTGGAATTATTATGAAATATTCAATGAGTAAAATTAATAAACAGAATATTATTGAAACTATTAGAAATGATAATATTTAATGGGTGAAAACGACCAATGGGGACATTCTTTAAAATGGTTGAAGAATGTACCCATTGTTTTTTGTACTGGAAATCTTATAAAAATTGTGATATAGTTATAAAAAAGGAGTTAAAAGGTTGAAAAATAATTGTAAAATACAATATTTTAAATCAAATTTTGTGCCTTCAAAGAAAGGAGGCCAGTAAAAATGAAAAATAACATTTTAGACTATGAACAAGTGAATAAAATTTTAGATAAATTTGCAGAAGATAAAAAATTTATAGAACTAAATGATTTAGATAATACTGAATATAATTTACCAATAAGGCATTTTGCAGTAGGTAATGGGAATAATGACATTGTAATAACTCGGTGCAACTCATGGAAGCGAAATAATTACAACAGATTTTATATTGAAATTAATGATTGATATAAAAAATAATGATAAAGAATGGAAGAATGTTTTAAAAGAATTTAAAATACATTTAGTTCCAATACTTAATCCTGAAGGATATTTAATTTCTTCTTGTGCAATAAGAAAATTAATTCCTAGAGATATGACACAAGAGAAAGCAGAAGAAATATGTAAAAAATATTATATGGCATATAGAAATGATGATATTAATGATAATATAAAAAAAGAGCATTTAGAGATTTTTAAAAACGTAGATTATACGTGTATTCCAAATGAATATGAAAATATAAGAGAATCAGTAAAAACAATTCTTGACAAATATATGGATTTGCCTCAAAATTGTCTACACATATGGAGTGCAAATGCAAATGAAATAGATATACAAGCAAATTCAAAATATAATCCCAAAATAACTCAAATTTTAAATGGTGAAGATATTTATATGCAAAGTAAAAGACAAAATAATTTAAATATTTCACATCCAGGACCAATAAATTGTCCATTTGACAAAGAAAAAGGATTTAAAATTGAAAAAGAAACATTAGCAATAACAAATTTGTTGAATTCATTGTATAATAAAGGAAAATTATTTGCTTATTTAAATTATCATAGTACAGGAGGGCTTATATTCCAAAGACCAGCAATAAAACCGGAAGAGATGAATATAGAAAAAGAAGATATCCTAAAAAAACAAATAGTTAATTATATGTTAGCAAAAACATATCAAGACAAAACCAACAGAGATAAAGGATTAGAAAAAAATGATAAATCGATAAATTCACAATATATGATTTATACTAATAAATCAAAAGCAACATCTACTAATGATATTTTTAGATTAAAATATCCACAAAATTTACTTATAGAACTTTCTGGTATGGGAGGAAATCCAATAGCTCCATATGGAAATAAGAAAAATTATACAAATACCATAAAATCAAATTTAGATGCGATAAAATATACTTTAAATGTAGCAAGTATTGCTCAGATGATATCTGAAGCTAGTTATCAATTGATTGTAAAAATTGATCCTAAAGCGGAATATCAGACACTAACAGAAGTTCAAGATATAATTTATAAAAAATTTTCCATGAAAGTATAGGCTATGAAAAATATAAAAAATAAAGAAGAGGAAGAAAATGAAAGATAATACAATTACAGTTTTAGTTAATCAAAACAAGGCAATCTTAAAATTCCCTAAATGTAATTTGGAAATCCCAGCGTTTATAGGAAAAAATGGGATAACTTCAAATAAAAAAGAAGGCGACGATTGCACACCTATAGGAGAATTCAATTTAGGATTAATGTTGGGAACACATGATAAAATTTGTAATCTTAATTATAATTATGAAAAAATAAATTCTAATATGTATTGGATAGATGATAGTAACTCTAAGTATTACAATAAATTAGTAGATATAACTAAAGTAAAAAAAGACTGGAATAGTGCAGAACACTTAATAGATTATCCAATTCAATATGAATATTTATTAGAAATAAAAAGTAATCCATCTAACATACCTAATAAAGGGAGTGCAATATTTCTTCATTGTAGTAACAATACTGCTACTCATGGCTGTATTGCAATAAATAGAGAAAACATGGAAAGATTAATTAATAATGTAGATAAAAATACAAAAATTAATATCAACTAATGGGGACGTTCTTAAATTGGTTGATATTGAAAATTGTTTGACAAATTTTACATAAAGTGGTAAAATCCAAGTGTTAAAGAAAAATCTTATGCTAGAAGGAGAAAAAATATGCGGAAAGAAAATAGCTGTAACTGAAGAAGTTCTCCAATTACTCAAATAAATTTATTGAGAAATTGAAATAAGAGTAACCTATTAAATTATATTATAGACAGGAGGAATAAAAATGAACGTACGAATCTTTATGACCAGAGAACAATGCCGAAGAGACAAGGAGTTTGTGATATATAATTATATAGCATCACAAATAAGAGTAGAACCTGAAAAAATGCGGATAGATCTGAAAGAAAAGTATGGGTTAGAATTTACTAAAAAGGAAGTAGAAGATATAATTACTGAATATGTGAGGGCACAAATGCTTTCTCCAAGATTAAGATATTATATTCGAAAAGGTTAAGAAACAATATAGTTTAGGAGTTACGTAAAAGGGAAGCCATTGGCTTCTCTTTTTAGTTAAAAGCAATAAACTTTTTATAAAAACATTGAAACAAAACAAAGCATGTGATATATTAAAAATATAACGAAAAATAATAATAATTCAACCAATTAAAGAACGTCCCCATTGGTTCCCATTAGTTGAAAATAGGAGATAAAAATGTACTATACATATATGTTAAGATGCTCAGATAATTCAATATATACAGGAATGACAAATGACTTAGAAAAACGATTAAATGAGCATAAAACTAAAAGTAAAAACGGAGCAAAGTACACCAAATCACATGATGTAATAAAATTAGAAACAGCATGGAAAAGCAAAGAAAAATCTTTAGCATGTAAATTAGAATATCAAATAAAAGCGTTAACAAAACAGCAAAAAGAAGACCTAATAAATGGAGAAAAATTATCAACATATTTAAAAGGAAAAATAGATTGTAGGAGATATAGAAAGATTTAAATTTCAACCAATGAAACAACGTCCCCATTGGTTGAAAGAGAGGAGAAAATATTATGCCAAACTGGACAAAAGAACAAAAACAAGCAATATATGAAAAAAATTCAAACTTACTAGTAGCTGCAGCAGCTGGAAGTCGGAAAAACTGCTGTATTAGTAGAGAGAATAATAAATAAAGCAATAAATGAGAATATAGATATAAATAAATTACTAGTCGTGACTTTCACAAATGCAGCAGCTTCAGAAATGAGAGAAAGAGTGTTAGATGCAATATATAAGAAACTAGAAGAAGATCCTGAAAATGAAAATTTACAAAGGCAAATAACATTATTAAATATGGCTAGTATATGTACAATAGATTCTTTCTGTTTAGAGGTTGTAAAAAATAATTTTTTTGAATTAAATAATGTATCACCAAATTTTAGAATAGCTGATACTCCGGAAATAGAACTATTAAAGCAAGAGATATTAGATGATATATTTGAAAAAAAATATCAAGAAGATGATAGTGATTTTACAAAATTAGTAAATACATATACAAGTTATAGAGATGACACACCATTGAAAGATTTAGTTCTAAAAATTCATGGTTATATTGGTTCAAGCCCATTTCCTAAAGAATGGTTACATGAAAAAATAGAAATGTTTAATTTAGATGGAAAGTTAAATGAAGATTTCAGCAAAACACCATGGGGAAGTGTATTATTAGAAGAACTAGATGAAGAATTAATAGATGATATAGCTGTTTTAGAAGATGCAAGAGAAAGTTTGACAAATGATAAAGATTTAGAAGTATTTGAACAAATAATAGCATCAGATATAAAACAATTAAAAACTCTACAAGATAATTTACAAAATTGGGATGATGCATATGAAATTGCTCAAAATATAAAATTTCAACCTTGGTCAAGAAAAAAAGTAGAATCAGAAATAAAAGCAGAAGCAAAAGAAATAAGAGATACCGTAAAAGAAAAATTCAATAAAAAAATAGGCAAAATATTAACAACAGATTCTAAGCAATCTAACCAAGATATTTTTGATATGTATGATATTCTTAAAAAACTAGAAAAATTAATATTAGAATTTGATGAAGTATTTTCAAAAAGGAAAAGAGAAAAAAATATAGTAGACTTTACAGATATAGAACATTTTGCATTAGAAATATTAGTAAAAAAAGATGAAAATGGAAATGTAATAAAAACAGATGTAGCAAAAAAATATACTGAAAAATTTGAAGAAATAGCAATAGATGAATATCAAGATAGTAACTTAGTACAAGAATATATATTAACATCAGTATCAAGAGGAAATAATATCTTCATGGTAGGAGATGTAAAACAAAGTATATATAGATTTAGACAAGCAATGCCAAGACTTTTCCTTGATAAATACAATAATTATGAAAAAATAGAACTCAATGAAACAGAAAGAAATGTTCCAATAAATGGAAGAAAAATACAGCTATTTAAAAACTTTAGAAGTAGAGACAACATATTAGATTTTACAAATTTAGTATTCAAAAATATAATGAGTGAAACATTAGGAGAAGTAGAATATGATAGAAATGAATACTTGAATTTTGGAGCAGAAGATTACCAAAAGGTGAATCAAAATTTAAAGACTGAAATTGATATAATTGAAGTAAAAAAAGATGACCAAGATTTATATGAAAATAATGAAAATGATACAGAAGAAGATGATTATGGCTCAAACAATAAAAATAGTGAAGATATAGAAGATTTAAAACATTTAGATGAAATAGAAGTTGAAGCAAAATATGTTGCTAAAAAAATAAAAGAATTAATAGACAGTAAATACCAAGTATATGATAGGAAATCAAAAAGTTTTAGAGATATAAAATATAAAGACATAGCAATATTATTAAGGTCAACAAAAAATAAAGCAAATATATTTGAACAAGAAATAATAAACAATGGAATGCCAGTATTTTCAGATAGTACACAAGAATATTTAGAATCCATAGAAATTCAAACAATAATGAGTTTATTAAAAATAATTGATAATCCAATACAAGACATACCACTAGTAACAGTTCTAAGGTCTAGTATAGGCGGATTTACAGATAATGAATTAGTAGAAATACGTTTGTCAGATAAATACGATAATTTTTACGAATGTATGAAAAAGGCAAAAATAAATGTTGGAGAAAAATTAAAAGAAAAAATAGAAAAATTTTTAAATAACTTAGAAAATTGGAGGAAAGAACAAGAATATTTAGCTTTAGATGAATTAATATGGAAAATATATTCAGATACAGGTTATTACAATTATGTTGGATTAATGCCAAATGGAATACTAAGACAAGCTAATTTAAGAATATTATTTGAAAGAGCAAAAAAATATGAAACAGCAAGTTTTAAAGGATTATATAATTTCATTAACTTTATGGACAAATTAAAAATAAATTCAGGTGACTTGAGCTCAGCAAAAATAATTGGTGAAAATGATGATGTAATTAGAATTATGAGTATTCACAAAAGTAAAGGACTTGAATTTCCAGTAGTATTTCTTGTAAATTCAAATAAACAATTCAATGAGCAAGACATCAAAAAAGAACCAGTGCTTTTACACCAAGAACTTGGAATTGGTGCAAAATACATAGATTACAATGCTCAAATAAAATATGATACACTTACTCGCCAAGCGGTTAAAAACATAATAAAAACAGAAAGTATATCAGAGGAAATGAGAATATTATATGTTGCACTAACAAGAGCAAAAGAAAAATTATTTATAACAGGAACTTCTAAAAACTTAAGTAAAAAACTAGAAGGATTAGAAAAACAAACAGAAATATATCATAAAAACAAAGAAAAAATAAATCCTGTACTAGTAAAAAAATACAAATCATATTTAGATTGGATTTTACTAGTATATCAATATGAAAAAAATAGCACACAAGATTTACTTGAATTAAACGTAATTGATAGAGATATTTTTTCAAAATTAAACAAAACAGATATACAAGAAATAAATTCACAAAAAATAAAAGAACTTATGGAAAATAAAAACATAGAAATTTCCAAAGAACAGATGGAAGATATAAAAAATAAGATAGAGTATGAATATCAAAATAAATTAGCAACAACAATTCCAACTAAAAGTTCAGTTACAAAAATCAAACAAATGCAACAAAAAACTTTAGGGGTTAACATAGAAAGTCTAGATGAAAATCCTACAGCTGTTCAAGAAAATAAGGAAAAGAAAATTGATTTTGGTAAACCAAAATTCTTACAAAATGATGAAGAACAAAAAATAACACCAGCTCAAAGAGGAACTTTAGTACATTTATGTATGCAAAAATTAAACTTCAAAGAAGAATATAATTTAGAAAAAATATCTGAATTAATACAAAAATTAAAAAACAAAGAAATAATAACAGAAAAAGAATCCAAAGCAATTAATATGTCAAAAATACTTAACTTCACAAAATCAGACATTGCAAAGGAACTAAAAGAAGCCAAAGAAATCTATAAAGAAAAACCATTCTACATAAATGTGCCAGCAAGAGAAATATATAAAGAAAATTGTGAGGAAAATATATTAGTACAAGGAATTATAGATTTATATTATATTGATAAAGATGATAATTTAAAATTATTAGATTACAAAACAGATTATGTAGAACCTGGAAATGAACAAGAATTAGTAAAAAAATATTCAAAACAATTAGAATTATACAAAGAAGCATTAGAAGAAGCTTTGAATAAAAAAGTCAAAAAAGTATATATATATTCGGTTTACTTAGAAAAAACAATTGAAATTTAAGCAAAAATTTGATATAATATGTCAAAATTAATAAAGAAATGGAGAAAAAATATGAGTAGAATGAAAACATTTTTTAAATATGCAATGTGGGTAATACTATTTTTCATCTTTTCAGAAATAATGATAAATATCAATTTAGAAACAGTATATAGAAATATTGGAAGAAAAGATAACTTACCACAAGTAACAATATATCAAGCACAAGCTACAAAAGTAAACGGAAGAATAAAAGGAACAATAAAAAATCAAGCCGAAAATAAAATAGAATCCAAATATATAAAAGTAGATTTTTACTCAGAAAGAGATGTCCTATTAGGAACAAAATACATAGATGTATCTGCAATGAGAGAAAATGAAACACAAAATCTAGAGCTATATTTTAAATTGCAAGATGTTGATTATTACGAAATGAGTTTCACAAATGAAAAAACAGAAAGCGAAATAACATTACTACCACAAGATTTAACAACAAGTCAAATACGTTGGTTAGCATTTTTAACATTTCTGTTAATATATTAAAAAGAAAGTGAAACACAAAAACCATGAGATATTATAAAACAGAACCAGCAGAACAAGAAACTACAATAAATATTTTATACAAAGAGCAAATTATAAGAATTTATAGTAGTAGAGTAGAAACAATTGAAAAATTAACTAAAAAAATTGGAGAACCTGACCATAGATATAAAAGAAGCAAAACTTATTGGAGCGGAGCTTGTTGGGAAATACAATTTGCAGATATTGAAAGAGTAAAAGAAATTTTAAATAAAGAAATTATTTTAGATGATAATGTTAAAGTAGAAAGAAAACCAGAAGATAATAAAACAAACGAGAAAAATGATTTTTATCAAATTTCAATGTTGTAAAACGTAAAACGAAAGAAGTGGTACAAATGATACAATTATTTTATATCAAAAAGAAAGTAAAACAAATGAAAACAACTGATAAAGAACTATTTGAAAAATATCAGCAAATTTCAAAATATTCATCAGAACAAATATTAAAAGAATATAAAACCAATGAAAAAGGCTTAACACAAAGCGAATATGAAAAAAGAATAAAAGAAAATGGCATAAATGCAGTTGTAAAAAAAGAGAAGAAAAGTTGGTTTTCTTTTCTTTTAAAATCTTTTAACGACAAATTTATCTATATTTTGTTTTTATTAGCAATAATAGATTTTGCATTAGCTGATAAACTAGGAGCTGGAATAATAATAGGAATTGCAATAGTTAGTGCATTAATTAAATTTGCACAAGACTATTCTTCATATAAATTTAATCAAAAATTAAAAGCTCAAATATATTCTAGTACAAATGTAGTAAGAAATGGAAAAGAAAAAGAAGTAAAAGTAGAAAATGTTGTAATAGGAGACATTATAAAATTAAATGCGGGTTCAATAATTCCAGCAGATGTAATGCTTATAGAAACTAAGGACTTATTCTTAAATCAATCTGTATTTACAGGTGAAAGTGTTTTAGTAGAAAAAACAACACAAACAAATGATACAAATGGAATATTTGATATTAACAATATTTGTTTAATGGGTTCAAGTGTCGTAAGTGGAAGTGGAACAGCTGTAGTAATTCAAACTGGATTTAATACATATCTTGGAAGAATGAGTAAAGAAATTGATACAAAAAAAGAACCAACAAATTTTGAAAAAGGAATGGATGGAATAACAAAACTATTAATTAAATATATGGTAATAGTATCAATAGCAGTATTTTTGATATATGCAGTTATAAGACATGATTTAATGGAAGCTTTATTATTTGCTTTATCAGTAGCTGTTGGAATCACACCAAGTATGTTACCAATGATTGTTAATGTGAATTTGACAAAAGGAAGTAAAACATTAGCTAAAAAGAAAACCTTAGTAAAAAATAGTCAATCTATACAAAATTTAGGAGCTATAGATATATTATGCACAGATAAAACAGGAACATTAACACAAGACAAAATCACACTACAAAAATATATCAATGTTCTTGGAGAAGAAGACATAGAAATATTGCAATATGCTTATTTAAATAGTTATTATGGAACAGGAATAAAAAATTTAGTAGATAAAGCTGTAATTGCATATGGAAATAAACACAAAATAAAAGAAGTATTAAAAGAATACGAAAAAGTAGATGAAATACCATTTGACTATGTAAGAAAAAGAATGAGTGTAGTCGTAAAAAATGAAGAAGGCTACAGAATGATTACAAAAGGTGCTATTGAAGAAATATTAAAATGTTGTAAAGATGTAAAATATAAAGACCAGATAATGCCGTTAACAGATGAATTAATAAAGCAAATAGAAGTAAATGCCAATAATTTATCAAATATAGGAATGCAAGTAATAGCCTTAGCATCAAAAAGAGAATATCAAGGAGCAAATATATTTAATAGTCAAGATGAAAAAGATATGACATTTGTAGGGTATGTAGCATTTCTAGATCCACCAAAAAAAGAAGTAAAGAAAACATTAAATGATTTAAGAAAAATAGGTGTACATACAAAAATATTAACAGGAGATAATGCCTATGCAACAAAAAATATCTGTAGTATAGTAGGATTAAAATCAGAAAATATTATAACAGGTGTTGAATTAGATAAATTAAATGATGAAGAATTATCTAAAAAAATAGAAGAAGTTGATGTATTTGCAAGATTAAACCCATTACAAAAAGAAAGAGTTGTAAATGCATATAAGAAAAATGGTCATGTTGTTGGCTATATGGGAGATGGAGTAAATGATGCACCATCATTACATACAGCAGATGTTGGAATATGTGTAGACTCAGCAACAGATATTGCAAAAGAAGCAAGCGATATTCTACTACTTGAAAAAAGTCTACAAGTGGTTTATGATGGAGTAATAGAAGGAAGAAAAGTATATGGAAATATCATAAAATATATGAAAATGGCTTTAAGTTCAGATTTTGGAGATGTATTTAGTATATTAATAGCAAGTATATTCTTACCATTTTTACCATTATTACCAATTCAAATGTTAATCCAAGACTTTTTATATGATATTTCTCAAGTTGCAATACCATATGATGATGTTGATAAAGAATTTATAGAAAAACCAAGAAAGTGGGAAACAAAAGGACTTGGAAAATTTATGAATGTTATGGGAATAACAAGTTCTGTAACAGATGTAATTGCATTTATTGTATTCTGGTTTGTATTTGGATATAATAGTATTGAAAAACAAGCATGGTTCCAAACCGCTTGGTTTGTTGAATGTTTAATTAGTGAAACAATGATAATTCATTATATAAGAACTTCAAAAATGCCATTTATTGAATCAAAAGCAAATAAAATACTTACAACATCAACCTTTATTGCAATTGCTGGAACAATAATAACGCCAATACTTTTACATAGTGTAAAATCTTTCAATTTTGTTATTCTACCTATAAAATATTATTTGTTTGTAGTGGTATTGTTAATTATTTATACAGTTCTTGTACAGAAAGTAAAGAAAATATATATTAAGAAATATGGGGAATGGCTATAGCAGAGATTACAATACATAACAAAGTTTAAAAGAAAATGATATTGAAGAAAGATTTATTGCAACTGTCGCTTGTAAGGCTGCTGTAAAGGCTAATTATGAGTATAATTGTCAAAAGGAAGGCAATTTTTAATTGATAATAATGAAATACAAAAAATATTTGTAAAAAGACTACACAAAATACAAAAAATATGTTACAATAAAAAAGAAATTTTTAGAAAAGATGGGTAAAACCAATATATATAGGCACAAGAACCTTAAAATACAGAAAAATTAAAGAGGAGGAAAAAATATGTCAGGACACAGCAAATGGCACAACATACAAGCCAAAAAAGGAAAAGCAGATGCAGCAAGAGGAAAAATATTTACAAAATTAGGAAGAGAATTATTAATAGCAACAAAAGAAGGTGGACCAGACCCAGCAGGAAACTCAAAATTAAAAGCAGTAATAGCAAAATGTAAAGCAGCAAACATGCCAAATGACACAATAAACAATGCAATCAAAAAAGCATCAACAAGTAATGAAAACTATGAAGAAATAGTATATGAAGGATATGGACCAAATGGAGTAGCAGTAATAGTAGAAGCATCAACAGACAACAAAAACAGAACAGCAGCAGATGTAAGACACGTATTTGATAAAGCAGGAGGAAACTTAGGAACAACAGGATGTGTATCTTATATGTTCAATAAAAAAGGAGTAATAGTAATAGAAAAAGCATCAACAGAAATGTCAGAAGACGACGTAATGATGTTAGCCTTAGATGCTGGAGCAGAAGACTTTGTAGCAGAAGATGAAGTATATGAAATAACAACAGACCCAGCAGATTTTGCACAAGTTAGTGAAAAACTAGAAGAAGCTGGATTAGAATTCTTAGAAGCAGAAGTTCAAATGGTTCCAACAACAACAGTTCAATTAGATGAAAAAGGCGTAGAAAAAATGGAAAGATTAATAGAAAGACTAGAAGAACTTGATGATGTTGCAAACATATATCACAACTGGGAAGAATAGGGCGGAAAAAGGATGTCCTTTTCTTCCTTATTATTTTTTATACATATTTAGTTAGGAGTAATAATAATGAATAATCCACCAGTAGAAAAAAATAAAGAATATATAGTAGATATAATAGACAATGGATTTGAAGGTGAAGGAATAGCAAAAATAGACAACTTCACTATTTTTATTAATGGAGCAATAAAAGGAGAAAAAGTAAAAATCTTAATAGTAAAAGTATTATCATCACATGCATTTGGAAAAATATTAGAAATAATAGAAAAATCAGATAAAAGACAAGAAGTAGATTGCAAAACTTATAAAAGATGTGGCGGATGCACAATGAGACATATAAAATACGAAGAAACATTAAAAATGAAACAAAATGCAGTCCAATCACTAGTAAATAAAACACTAAAAAATAAAATAGAGGTAAAAGAAACATTACGGAATGGAAAATCCATTTCATTACAGAAATAAAGCACAATATCCATTAGGACTAAATAAAGAAAACGAACCCGTAGTTGGAATATTTGCACAAAGAAGCCATGAAATAATACCTATGGAAAAATGCCTTATACAAAAACCAATATCAGAAGAAATAGCAAAGACAATACTTGAATTTATAAAACAAAATAAAATTTCTATATATAATGAAAAAACAGGAAAAGGATTATTTAGACACATTGTAATAAAAGTAGGAGCAAAAACAAATGAAATAATGTGCATATTAGTTATAAATGGAAATCAAATACCAAAAGAAACAGAACTTGTAGAAATGCTAACAAAAAAATATCCTAATATAAAAACAATTGTAAAAAACATAAATACAAAAAACACTAATGTTATATTAGGACTAGAAAATATCAATATATATGGAAGTGGCTATATTGAAGATAAACTTGGAGAATACAAATTCAAAATATCTCCACTTTCATTTTATCAAGTAAATCCTATTCAAGCAGAAAAATTATATAATATAGGAGTAGAATCAGCAAAAATAACGCCAAATGATACAGTATTTGACTTATATTGTGGAATTGGCACAATTTCTTTATTTATGGCAAAATATGCTAAGAAAGTTTATGGTGTTGAAATTGTAGAACAAGCTATTGAGAATGCAAAAGAAAATGCAATATTAAATAATATTAATAATGTTGATTTTATAGCTGGAGATACAGAAGTTGTCTTAGATGATTTGATTAATAATAAAAAGATTATTCCAGATGTTGTTATGGTTGATCCTCCAAGAAAAGGACTTGATGGTAGGTCTATTGATAATATCTTGAAGATTAAACCTGATAGAGTAGTGTATATTAGTTGTAATCCTGCTACTTTGGTTAGGGATTTGGCTAAATTTGAGGAGCATTATGTGATTGAAGAGATTAGACCGGTAGATATGTTCCCTTTTACGAAACATGTGGAGTGTGTGGCAGTTCTACAATTTTCATTTTGAAATGAGTTCAGAAAGGTAGGAAATATGGGTAAAGTTTTAAAAATAAGAGAAGTGGGAGATCCTGTTCTTGAAAAAGAATGTGATAAAGTAGAAATAAAAAATATAAATGAAAAAATTTTAGACATTATAGAAGATTTAAAGTCAACATTAGAATTTGGCACTGGATTAGGAATTGCAGCACCACAAATAGGTATAAATAAGAGAATAATTGTAGTAGGTGCTAAAAAAGAAAATATTAAATATCATGATGCAGAAGAAATACCTGTAACAGCAATGATAAATCCAACATGGAGAAAAATATCAAATGAAACAGATATACAATATGAAGGTTGCTTGAGTGTACCTAGTATCAGAGGAAAAGTCGAAAGATATAAAGACATAGAATTAACATACTATGATGAAAATGGTAAGCAAATAACAAGGCAACTACATGGATTTTTTGCAAGATTAGTTCAACATGAATGTGATCATTTAGAAGGAATTGTGTTTCTAGAGAGAGTAAAAGACAAAAATGGATTTGCTACAATAGATAATATTAATAAATATAATTTAAGGGAGAAATAGATTTATGAAAATAGGAATTGATATAGATGGAGTTTTAACTGATATAGAACAATGGCAGTTAGATTATGGGAGCAAATTTTATTATGAAAACTATGGTTTAGGAATAAAAAATTATAAAGGATATGAAACCAATGAAATATTTGATGTAGATATAAAATTAGATGATGAATTTTGGAATAAATATTTTAGAGAGTATTCAATTAATGTAGAGGCAAGAAAATTTGCAAATGAAGTAATTGATAAATTGAAAGAAAAAAATGAAATTTATATTATCACAGCAAGAGGTTCATTCTTATCTCATTCAGCAGATGTAATGACAATAGAAGAGAACAGAAATATTGTATTAAATTGGCTAAAGAAAAATGAAATCCATTATGATAAAATAATTTTTAGCCCTGAAGATAAATTAGATATATGCATGCAAAACAAAATTGATTTAATGATTGAAGACAAGCCCAAAAATATAAATACTATATCTAGTGAAATACCTGTAATCTGTTATCATGCAAATTATAATGAGCAATGTAATGGGAAAAATATTTATAGATGTTATAGTTGGTATGATATATATAGAAAAATAAAAGAAACATTTAAATAATGATTTAGTTAGAATAAGGGAGGAAAAGTAAAAATGAAAGAAATTAACTTAGAAAAAATATATAATGAATGTATTAATTATAGTAATGAAATTAAAAATCCAATATTAAAAGAAGTTGCTCAAAAGGCTTTTGCAGATTATAAAGAAAAATTACTAAATAAACCAGCAACACCGGGTTCTCATCATTTTTATAAAGGCGGATTATTATATCATATATATAGTGTTACAAGAAATTCTATTGAAATATGTAACTTATATTCAGATTTAGAAGTTGACAAAGATTTAGTTATTTTTGGAGCTTTACTTCATGATATAGGAAAATGTAACGATTTTAATGATTTTAGAGAAGAAAATTATGATTCTATAAATGGAAATAGTATGGCATTATTAGGGCATTCATATGAAGGAACTCATATTGTTGAAAATTATCTAAAGGAATATGAAATAGATGAACAATTTAAAAATCAAGTTATTCATATGATAGGAAGCCATATGAATGAATATAGTGAGTGGGGTGCACTAGTTCTTCCAAAAATGTTAGAAGTAATTATTATAAATTATGCAGATAGTATGGATGCTTATTTTGAACCAGCACATGATATTATAAAAAATGCAAAAAAAGGAGAACTATATAAAATTGGTAATGCTCCAAGACCTTACTATAAATCATTAAATGAATATTATAATAAGCAATAAATGCATATTTTAATGGAATTGGTGAGGGTGGGCACGTGCAAAGTGCAAAAATAAAAAACTGTGAAATTAGAGAATACGAATATAATAAATAAAAATAGGAGATAAAATTAAAAAATGAAAATATTAATAGGAACAAAAAATCCAGGAAAAATAGAAGGCACAAAACAAGCTTTTGAGAAATATTTTGACAAAGTAGAAATAGAAGGGATACCAGTAGACTCAAACGTTGGAGACCAACCAGTAAATGAAGAAATACTTCAAGGAGCTAAAAACAGAGTAAAAAATTTAAAGGAATATGCTAAAAATAACAATCTAGAAGCGGATTTTTATATATCAAGTGAAGCAGGAATTACTAACCTCTTGGGAGAATGGATTGATATAAATGCAGTAGTTGTAGAAGATGCAAAAGGAGTTCAAAGTGTAGGAACAAGCCAAGGATTTCCTATTCCTGATAAATACATAAATGAAATAAAAGAAACAGAACTTGGAAAAGTTATGGATAAAATATTTAATATAAAAGAATCTGGAAAAGGAAAAGGTGGAATAAGTTTCTTAACAAGAGATGAAATAACAAGAATAGATTTAACAAGAAATGCGTTTATAATGGCACTAACAAAACATATTAATGGAGAAATATGGAGATAAAAAATGGAAATATTAAATACAAGCAGTTCACAATGCAAAATTTTAATTCGTGATAATAAAAAATATGTAATAAGATATCCAAGAAAAATAGGACAAACAGTAGAATATTATCGTTCTACTCCAGAAACGGAAGTTATAAAAATATTACAAAATAATAAAATAAAATGTCCTAAAATACTATATAGTAATGAAAAATATTCAATACAAGAATATATTGAAGGACAATTATTAGCTGATAAATTCAAAGATCATAAGCCTGTTGAAAAACAAATAATTGACCAAATAGTAAATCAAATTTGTGCGTTAACATCTGTTGATGGAAGTGAATTATTAAAATATGCAAATTGGAATAACAATGGTAGTTTTTATAACTTTCAATGTCAAAATACAGAAAAGATTTTTATAGACTATTATAAAAAATTAGAAATAATATATAAAAAATTAGGTATTTCTTTAGACATAATAAAAGAATTATATAAATCAACATCTCAAATAATAAGTGATGAAAGAAAATTATCGGTAATACATGGAGATAGACATAAGAAAAATGCAATGGTATCTAAAAATGGAGAAATTACTTTTATAGATTGGGAGTTAGGATGTATAGGAGATTTAGCCTATGATATAGGATTTCATTTACATCAAATGGCTTATACAGAAGATGACGAAAGATATTTTTTAGATAAAATTGCTGAAAAATTTAATGGAGATAGTTTTAAATTATTACATGATGTAGAATTATATAGAAAATTTCTTTTAGCTAGGTCTACTTTATATCATGTTTATTGGACTGATTTGGAGTATCAAAAAGACAATAAAGAGGACAAAGAAAAACAACTAGGACATTTTATGAGAAGATATAATAAGTTAAGCAAATATAAAGATTTTAACTTAGAACCTAAGTCACAAGATGAATTAAATTCTATATTTGAAGAATATAGAAGAAGACAGAAAAATATAATGATAGATGAAAAATAATAAAGTTAGCTATAATTTTACAATATTTTCAAAAAGTATCGAAAATTAAATATTATATTCCCTTGAACTTGACATAAAAAAATGCTATAATATTAACTGTATTTAGTTTTCAAAACCAAAAAGTACAAAAACTTGGAGGTTTTAAACCTCCAAGAAAATTTAAGGAGGAAAAAATGAAACAAATAGTTTTCGCAAGTTGTAATCAAAAAAAAGCAGAAGAAATGCAAAGAATGGCACCAGATAACATTAAAATAGTTTGCTTAAAAGACATACCAGAAGCAACAAATCTACCTCAAGCAGAGGAAACGGGAAAAACATTTTTGGAAAATGCAACAATAAAAGCCAAATATTGGGCAGAAAAATTAAAAATGCCAGTAATTGCTGAAGATTCTGGTATTGAAATAGATGCCTTAGAAGGTTATCCAGGTGTTTACACCAAACGTTGCCTAGAAAAACTTTGTCCAGGTTCAAATGTAAATGTAGACAAACCAAGTGAACTATATCCTATAATTTTAGACCTTATGGCAGAGAGTGAAAATAAAGATACTACTGCACATTGGGTTACTGCAATGGCTTTTATAGATAATAAAAGAACCATATATGTAGAAGAAAAATTAGATGGAGATATGTGTCAGTGTGCAGGTCAAAGAGAATTTGGATTTGACCAATATTTCAAAGCAAAAGGTTATGACAAAACACTTTCTGAACTTAGTCCAGAAGAAAAAGATAACATAGGACCAAGAAAGAAAGCTTTTGAAACCATATTAAAAGCAATTTAATTTAATATGATTAAACCAAAAATAAGACCAAAATATTATGAATTATTTTGGTCTTATTTTTCGCCTAAAAAAGTTGAAAAAAATATTATATATGATAAAATGTAAGTACTTATAAAATAAGGAGATAAAAAATTGGAAGAAAAAATAATAAAAAGAGAAAAAATATACAATCTATATTGGTATTTTGCATGTGAAAGGCAAAATATTTTTCTAAAAAAGAAAAATGGAGAACCAGCACCATGGACAAAAGATGAAATTTTGCAAGAATTTAAGTTTTGCAATAGCTATAGAGTAAATGATAGAGTAAGCCAATACTTATTAAAAAATGTGATTTATAATGGTAAAAAATATACAGATGCAGATATGATTTTTAGAATAATATTAATTAAATTATTTAATAAAGAATCAACATGGGAATTATTAGAAAATGAAATAGGAGATATAACTTTATCAAGTTTTTATTTTAATAAATATTCACAAATACTAGAAAAAGCAATAAATAATGGACAAAAAATTTATAATGACGCATATATAAGTTGTGCAAATAAAGCATTTGGTTATGATAGAAAACATGAAAATCATTTAGCCTTATTGGAAAAAATGTTTTTAAAAGACCATATTGATACAAAAATAATTAACAGTAAAAATATGGAAGAAGCATTTAATATAATAAAATCATATCCTCTTATTGGAAATTTTATGGCATATCAATTAATTACAGATATAAATTATAGTAATGTTGTAGATTTTAGTGAAATGAAATTTACGGTAGCAGGACCTGGGTCAGAAAGAGGAATAAAAAAGTGTTTTATAAGTACAGGTGGATTATCAAAAGAAGAAATTATAAAATATATGTGTAAAAATCAAGAAAAGGAATTTAAAAGATTGGGTTTAGATTTTAAGCCAATAGGTAATAGACCTTTACAATTAATAGATTGTCAAAATATATTTTGTGAACTAGATAAATATTGTAGACAGGCAGTACCAGAATTAAAATCAAATCGTACAAAAATCAAAAAGAAATATGTTGTAAAAACTGATAAAATAGAATATATGTATCCACCAAAGTGGAATATAAAAGAAAGTTAGGAAAAATATGAAAAAATTAAAAATAAAGTGTAAAAAATTACTTATTGGTATAGGCAAAACCGTATCTAACGGATTTATCTTTTCTTATTTATATTATATGATAAGTATAATATAAATAGGAAAAGATAAAAAATTGTAACGAAAAATTAACAAAAAATTATTAAAAATTAAACATTAATAGCAACAGTTGAAAATCAGGTGAACCCTACCGATAAGTGGGAGCTGTAAAATCAAAGGTAAGAATTTAGATTTTTACCTTTTTTAAAATTTTTGATGAATTTATTAGATAGCATTTTACAAATAAAAAAACATATGATAAAATGAACAAAAAAAACGAAAGAGAGGAACAAAAATGAAAGATCCAAGAATAGAAAAGTTAGCTCATAACCTATTAACATACTCAATAGATTTAAAAGAAAATGACAATCTATTGATAGAAGTATTAGGAGAAGAAGGAATGCCACTAGCAAAAGAATTAATGAGACAAGCAGAACAAATGAAAGCTAGACCATACTTCAACATAGTAAATTATGAATTACTAAGAATAATGTTAGAAAATGCAACAGAAGAACAAATCAAATTATATAGTAAACATGATACAGCAAGAATGAAAGACATGGACGCATATATAGGAATTAGAGCATCATCAAACACCTCAGAAATATCAAACATAGATAGCAAAATAATGGAAATGTACAATAAATATTATATGATACCAGTACACTTTGAAGAAAGAGTAAAAAGAACAAAATGGTGTATATTAAGATATCCAAATAACTCAATGGCACAAATGAGTAAAATGAATTTAGAAAATTTTGAAGATTTCTATTTTAATGTATGTAATTTAGATTATGCAAAAATGTCAAAAGCAATGGATAATTTAAAAGACTTAATGAATAAAACAGATAAAGTTCATATTGTAGGACCAGGAACAGATTTAACTTTCAGTATAAAAGGAATACCAGCAGAAAAATATATGGGAACATTCAATATTCCAGATGGAGAAGTAGCTACTGCACCAGTTAAAGATAGTGTAAATGGTTATATTACATATAATACAGAAACAACATATAATGGAGTTTTATTTAATAATATTAGATTTGAATTTGAAAATGGAAAAATAGTAAAAGCAACCTCAAATAACACAGAAATGCTAAACAAAATCTTAGATACAGATAAAGGAGCTCGTTATATAGGCGAATTTGCATTAGGTTTAAATCCTTATGTAGAAAAACCAATTGGAGACACATTATTTGATGAAAAAATAAAAGGAAGTTTCCACTTTACACCTGGAGAAGCTCTAGATGAAAGTGACAATGAAAATAGATCAAGTATACATTGGGACATTGTAAATATTCAAAGAAAAGAATACGGTGGCGGAGAAATGTATTTTGATGACGTTCTTGTTAGAAAAGATGGAATATTTGTATTACCAGAATTAGAAGTATTAAATCCAGAAAATTTAATGTAATAACAAAAAACGGAGGACAAAATGTCAGAAATAACCAAAAAAGCATTAGCAGAATCATTAAAAAAACTATTATCCAAAAATAAATTAAATAAAATAACAATAAAAGAATTAACAGAAGACTGTGGAGTAAATAGACAAACATTTTATTACCACTTTAAAGATATTTACGATTTACTAGAATGGATATATAAAAACGAAGTAATACAAGAAATAGAAGAAAAAACAACCTATGAAACCTGGCAACAAGGATTTTTATATATATTTGAATACATATTAAAAAACAAAGAATTTGTAAAAAATACATATTATTCAATAAGCAAAGACTTTTTATTAAATTTTATATATAAACAAACAGACAAGTTAATAATGGATGTTTTAGAAGAAAAAGCAGTTAATATGAAAGTTAATAAACAAGACGAAAAATTTATAGCAGATTTCTATAAATATGGATTAGTTGGACTAGTTCAAGATTGGATAGAACACGGAATGAAAGAAAATCCAAAAGATACAATAAATAAATTATCAAAAATAGTAGAAGGAAACTTTGAAAAAGCACTAGATAATTTCATAAACTAGACAAATATAGCCAAATGTATAAAATTTATACATTTGGTTATATTTGATTATTGAAAATAATTAAAACTTGTTTTTATAATTTAAAAAACTTAAGAGGAGGAATTATTATGTATTATAGTAATGGAAATTATGAAGCATTTGCGCATCCAAGAAAACCAGAAGGAGTAGATGAAAAATCAGCATACTTAGTAGGTGCAGGGTTAGCATCACTTGCAGCAGCATGTTTTCTTGTTCGTGATGGACAAATGAAAGGTGAAAATATTCACATATTAGAAGAATCAAAAATATCAGGTGGAGCATGTGATGGTATAAAAGATGCAAATAAAGGATTTATAATTCGTGGTGGTAGAGAAATGGAAAACCACTTTGAATGTTTATGGGATTTATTCCGTTCAATACCATCATTAGAAACAGAAGGAGCATCTGTACTTGATGAATATTATTGGCTAAATAAAAAAGACCCTAATTATTCATTAATGAGAGCAACAGTAAATAGAGGAGAAGATGCACATACAGACGGAAAATTTACATTATCAGATAAAGCAGCAATGGAGATTGTAAAATTATTTATGACAAAAGATGAAGATTTATATGATAAAAAAATAACAGATGTATTCACAGAAGAATTCTTTAAATCAAACTTTTGGTTATATTGGAGAACAATGTTTGCCTTTGAAGATTGGCATAGTGCCTTAGAAATGAAATTATATATTCAAAGATTTATACATCATATTGGAGGATTACCAGACTTCTCAGCACTTAAATTTACAAAATATAATCAATACGAATCATTAATATTACCAATGGTAAAATACTTAGAAGCACATGGGGTTCAATTTCAATATGACACAAAAGTAACAAATGTATTATTTGATATTGATGGAGAAAAGAAAATTGCAAAACAAATAGTTTGTATTCATGAAGGAAAAGAAGAAAATATACCATTAACAGTAAATGACTTAGTATTTGTTACAAATGGAAGCTGTACAGAAAAATCAATGTTAGGAGACCAAAATACAGCACCAGATTTAACAATACAAAATGGAGAAGGTGCTTGTTGGGAATTATGGAGAAAAATAGCATTACAAAACGAAGAATTTGGACATCCAGATAAATTCTGTTCAGATATTTCAAAAACAAATTGGGAATCTGCAACAGTTACAACACTAGATAGTAAAATACCACCATATATAGAAAAAATCTGTAAGAGAGATCCATTTAGTGGAAGAGTAGTAACAGGAGGAATTGTATCTGTAAAAGATTCAAATTGGCTAATGAGTTGGACAATAAATAGACAACCTCATTTTAAAGAACAACCAAAAGACCAACTAGTAGTATGGGTATATGGTTTATTTACAAACAAACCAGGAAATTATATTAAAAAACCAATGAGAGAATGCACAGGTAAAGAAATAACAGAAGAATGGCTATATCATTTAGGAGTACCAGAAGACCAAATAGAAGAACTAGCAACAAATTCAGCAAGATGCGTACCTTGCATGATGCCATATATCACAGCATTCTTTATGCCTAGAAAAGCCGGAGATAGACCAAAAGTTGTTCCAAATGGTTGCAAAAACTTTGCATTTTTAGGTCAATTTGCAGATACAATAAGAGATACAGTATTCACAACAGAATATTCTGTAAGAACAGCAATGGAAGCAGTTTATACATTATTAGATATAGACAGAGGAGTACCAGAAGTATTTGGTTCATGTTATGATGTTCGTGTATTATTAGATGCAACATCAAAAATGATGGATGGAAAGAAAATAGAAGATGTAAAATTACCATTTGCAGCAAACTTAGCCTTGAAAAAAGGACTTAAAGAAGTTGAAGGGACTGTAATTGAAGACTTATTAAAAAGATATAATTTAATATAATTTAAAAGCAAGAAATTTAAAAAATTTCTTGCTTTTTTTGTTATTCAGTATAAAAAAACAAAAACAAATACAAAATAACAAAAATAGGAGGCAAAAAAATGGAAAAACAAAAATATAAAATTATATTTATCGACATAGATGGAACATTAGTAAATGATGAAAAACAAGTATCACAAAGAACAATAAACACAATAAAAAAACTTAAAGAAAAGGGAATAATAACAGTATTAACATCAGGAAGACCATATGGAAGTATAGAAAAATATAGTATTCAATGTGATGCAATGCCATATTTAATAGGCTCAAATGGTGCAATAACAAGAAATATTGAAAAAGATGAAGACTTCTTTATAAAAAATCTTGAAAAACAAAAAGTATTAGAAATACTAAAAATAATAAGAAAACATAATCTATACACCACAATTACAGTATCAGGAAATATAATAACAGATACACAAAAATATGGGCTAATTCCAGAATATAGACCAGAAATAATAGAAACAGAAAGCTTAGAAAAATATATAGACAAAATAGAAAGACCAATAATAAAATTTAGCATAGTAGATGAAGAAAAAGAAAAGTTAGAAAACATTAGAAAAGAATTAATAGACAAATTTGATATAACAATGACTCCAGTAGATATAATGGGACTAACTCAAAAACAAAGAAAAGTAAAAAATGGTTATATTAGTAATCCATATATAACAGATATAATGGCACCAAATACAACAAAAGGAGATGCAATAAGAAATCTAAGCAAATATTTAAAAATAGATTTATCACAAACAATAGCAATTGGAGATGGAAGAAATGATATAGAAATGTTTGAAACAGTAGGCTATAAAATAGCAATGAAAAATGCAGTAAAAGAATTATATGAAAGAGCAGATATTATTACAACAACAAACAATAACGAAGGGGTTGCAGAAGCCTTAGAAAAAATATTTGAACTATAAGAAATGAATATTTATTATAAATTTGGAAATATTTAAAAAGAGATAAAAATTTAAACTTTTTCAAAAGAGGAGAAAAAGAAATGGTATATACAGTAACTTTTAATCCTGCCTTGGATTATATAATAAAAATAGAAAACTTTGAAATTGGAAAAATTAATAGAAGCAATCAAGAAATTATATTACCAGGAGGTAAAGGGATTAATGTTTCAATTGTTTTAAATTCTTTAGGCATAGAAACAATGACTTTAGGATTTATTGCAGGTTTTACAGGAAATAAAATTAAAGAAGAAATAGAAAAATACAATATAAAAACAGACTTTGTGAAATTGAAAAACTCAAATTCAAGAATTAATGTAAAAATAGCAAAAAACTCTAATACAGAAGAAACTGCTATTAATTGTACAGGACCAATAATAGATAAAGATAATGTAGAAATTTTATTTCAAAAATTAGAAAAAATAAAAAATGGAGATATATTGGTTTTATCAGGAAGTGTTTCAAAAGGAATTGAAAATAACATATATGAGGAAATTTGTGAAAAACTAAAAGAAAAAGAAATAAAAATTATAGTAGATGCAACAAAAGACTTGCTTTTAAACACTTTAAAATATAAGCCATTTTTAATAAAACCAAATAAAGAAGAATTAGAAGAAATCTTTAATACAAAAATTATAGACAAAGAACAAGCATTACAATATGCAGAACTTTTACAAGAAAAAGGAGCAAAAAATGTAATAGTTTCTATGGGAGGTCAAGGAGCAGTTTATATAGATGAAAATGGTTATACCTATAAGATGGATGCTTTAAGAAATCCAAATTCAAAAATAATAAATACAGTAGGAGCAGGAGACTCAATGGTGGCAGGTTTTATTGCTGGGTATGAATTATTTAAAAATCACGATAAAGCTTTTAGAATGGGAATGGCAGCAGGAGCAGCAACTGTAAATTCTGAATTTTTAGCAACCAAAGAAGAAATATACGAATTATTAAAATAGAGAGGAGTTAAATTATGAAAATTACAGATTTAATAAGTACCGCTTCTATAGATTTAAATGTAAAAGCAAAAAACAAAGAAGAACTCATAGAAAAAGCAGTTAAATTAATGACAAAAAACGGTAACATTAAAGATGAACAAAAATACTTAGAACTCGTAACACAAAGAGAAAAACAAAGTTCAACTGGAATTGGAGAAGAAATAGCAATTCCACATGGTAAAGGAGAATGTATAACAGCACCTGGAGTATCTGCAATGGTAATACCAGAAGGAGCAGACTTTGAATCCTTAGATGGAAAACCAGTAAAACTATTATTCTTAATAGCAGCACCAGATACCAAAGAAAATATACACCTAGAAGTATTAAGTAGATTATCAACTTTATTAATGGATGAAAACTTTAGAAAAAAACTAATAAATGCAAAAACAAAAGAAGAATTCATAGAAATAATAAATGAAGCAGAAAAAGAAAAAATAGAAGATGATAAACAAAAAGAAGAAAACGGAAATAAACAAACTTATGAACTTCTTGGAATTACAGGCTGTCCAACAGGAATAGCACATACGTATATGGCAGCAGAAAGCTTAGAACAAATGGGAAACGAACTAGGACATCCAATAAAAGTAGAGACACAAGGACAATCTGGAGCAAAAAATATATTAACAGATGAAGAAATAAAAAAAGCAAAAGCAATTATAATAGCAGCAGATATAAATATAGATTTATCAAGATTTGATGGTAAAAAAGTAATAAAAGCGAGAGTATCAGATGGAATTCATAAACCAAAAGAATTAATAGAGAAAGCAATAAATGAAAATTCAGAAATTCCAATATACCATCATAAAGAAAATGAAGAAAACGAATTCGAAGAAAAAGGAAACTTTGGTGGAAATATATATAAACACTTAATGAATGGTGTAACACATATGTTACCATTTGTAGTAGGTGGAGGAATTTTAATAGCAATAGCATTTTTATTGGATGATTACTCAATAGATCCATCAAACTTTGGAATGAATACACCAGCAGCAAGTTTCTTTAAAACTATTGGTGGAATGGCATTTGACTTTATGTTACTAATTCTTGCAGGTTATATTGCAATGAGTATTGGAGATAGACCAGGACTTGTAGTTGGGTTTGTTGGAGGAGCTATTGCAAAAGCTGGAACAACCTTTACCTCACTTAGTAATCCAGAAGAGATATTAGTAAGTTCAGGATTTTTAGGAGCATTAATAGCAGGATTTTTAGGTGGATTTGTAATATTATTTTTGAAAAAAGTATTTTCATTTATGCCTAAAAGCTTAGAAGGAATTAGAACAATATTAATTTACCCAGTTGCTGGAATACTTTTAATAGGAATTATAATGTTATTAATAAATCCATTCGTATCAGCAATAAATACAGGACTAAACAATTTCTTATCATCAATGAGTGGAACAAATAAAATAATACTAGGAGCAATACTTGCTGGAATGATGTCAGTTGATTTAGGCGGACCAGTAAATAAAGCAGCATATACTTTTGGAACAGGAATGTTAGCAGAAGGACACTATGAAATTATGGCAGCAGTTATGATAGGTGGAATGGTTGCACCACTTGCAATAGCAATATTAGCAACATTTTTCCCTAAAAAAATACCAAAAAAAGAAAGACAAGCAGGACTATTAAATTACGTAATGGGCTTATCATTTATATCAGAAGGTGCAATACCATTTGCTTCAGCAGACCCGATACGTGTAATACCAGCTTGTGTTGTTGGCTCAGCAGTTTCAGGAGCATTATCAATGGCCTTTAACTGTACACTAATGGCACCACATGGGGGAATATTCGTAGTACCATTAATTGGAAATCCATGGGGGTATTTATTAGCCTTAGCAATAGGATCTATAGTATCAGCAGGAATACTAGCTGGACTTAAAAAGAATGTATGGGAAAATTAGGCAAAAGAAAGGAGAAAAAAATCTATGGTAAAAGAAAAAGTGACACTAAATAATGAAACAGGGCTTCATGCAAGACCAGCAAGTGAACTTGCTAAGATTGCAATGAAATATAACTGTGAAATAAATCTAATAATAAATGACAAAAAAATCAATGCAAAATCTCCCCTTTCAATAATGTCAGCAGGAATAAAAGAAAATACAGAAATAGAAATAACTTGTGATGGAGAAAATGAAAACCAAGCATTAAAAGAAATTACAGAAGCATTTGAAAATAATTTTGGAGAATAAAAAGGAGATGAGAAAAGTGTTAAAAGGAAAAGGAGTTTCTAATGGAATAGGCTTTGGCAAAGTTGTATTACTAAAACCAGAAGATTTAAGAGTAGAAAAATCTAAGATAGACAATGTAGAAGAAGAAACAGAAAAATTCAATGAAGCTTTAAATTCAGTAATAAAAGACACAGAGGAAATAATAAAAAAATCTTCAGGAACAGAAAAAGACATAATGCAAGCATATTTAATGATTTTAAAAGATGAAACACTAACAGAACAAACTTTAAAAATAATCAAAGAAGAAAAATATAATTCAGCATATGCTACAGAAGTAGGCTTTAATTCAATAACACAAATATTTGAAAATATGGATGATACCTACTTAGCATCAAGAAGTTCAGATATATTAGATATGAAGAAAAAAATCATTGCAAAATTATTAAATAAAGAAGTAATAGACTTTTCTCATTTACCACGTAATACCATAATAGTAGCAAAAGAAATGACTACTTCAGATACTGCAAAATTAGATTTAAATAATATTGCAGGAATAGTAACAGAACTTGGAGGAACAAATTCACATGTATCAATAATGGCAAGAACCCATGAAATTCCTGCAATAGTAGGAATAAAACACGCAATACAAGTATTAAGAGAAAAAGACTTTATAGCAATAAATGGAACAACAGGAGAGATTTTTGTAAATCCAACAGAGGAAGAATGTGTTGAACTTGGAGAACTAAAAGAAAAACTAAAACAAGAAAAAGAAGAACTTGAAAAATACAAGAATAAAGAAACAAAAACAATAGATGGACACAAAGTAGAACTATTATCAAACATTGGAGTACCAGAAGATACAGAATTAGTGATTTCTAATACAGCAGAAGGAGTTGGATTATTTAGAAGCGAATTTCTATATATGAATTCAGAAAACTTTCCAACAGAAGAACAACAATTTATGGCATATAAAAAGATTGCACAAAAGTTACAAAATAAAAAAGTAGTAATAAGAACACTAGATATTGGAGGAGACAAGGATTTAAAATACATGGAATTACCCAAAGAACAAAATCCATTTTTGGGTTATAGAGCAATTAGAATTTGCTTAGATAACATATCACTATTTAAAACACAAATAAGAGCAATCTTAAGAGCAAGTGCATTTGGAAATTTATCAATAATGTTACCAATGATATCTTCAATAGAAGAACTAAGAGAAGCAAAAGACATAATTGAAGATGTAAAAAAAGAATTAGAAAAACAAAATATTGCATTTAAAAAGGATATCAAAATAGGAATAATGGTAGAAATACCATCAACTGCAATAATGGCAGAAGAATTTGGAAAAGAGTGTGATTTCTTTAGCATTGGAACAAATGATTTAATTCAGTATACAGTTGCAGTAGAACGTGGAAATGAAAAAATTGCTAATTTATATACAATGTATAATCCTGCAGTTATAAGACTAATCAAATCAGCAATAAATGGAGCTCATAAAAACAAAATTAAGTGCGGAATGTGTGGCGAATCAGCTGGAGAGTTACTATATATTCCATTACTTATAGGACTTGGATTGGATGAGTTTTCTATGAATGCTAATAAGGTATTAAAAGCTAGAAAGCTGATATTGGATTTGAAATATTCTGAATGTAAAAAACTTGCAGAAGATATTTTGAAAATGTCTTCTGCGGAAGAGATAAAAGAAAAATTGAAACAAATAAGAAAATTCTAATTTGTTTCAATTTTTTAGATATAAAAATCGTAGTTATTTTTAAAATTTATTGACAATGAAATTACATTTAGATATAATGAAAATACATAATAGAAAGTGAAAAATTACAAAAGAATAATGGAGGAAAATATGAAAAACAAAGGAATTACATTAGTGGCATTAATAATAACCATAATAATTTTATTAATATTATCAGGAATAGGAATAGCTATATTAACACAAACAAGCTTATTTGAAAAAGCAAAACAAGCAAAAAATATTACAGAAAATGCACAAAATACAGAAAATACAATACTAGCCCAATATAATAATAAAATAAACGAGATTGTAGATGGTACTAGAGAGCAACAAAGCCAACAATCAAATACAACTTATTCAGAAGAAGAACAAGTTGTAGGAAAATGGATAGATGGAAAAACTATATATGGCAAAATAATTGATATGGGAACAAATTATTCAATAAGTGCAAGAGCGGTTGATATAGAAAAATATATACCAGACATTGATTTTCCAATAAATGCTAATATGTATATTATTGATACTGTAAATAATATAAAAGGAAGCCATCCTTGTGCATTATGGCAACGTAGTGGTGGTGCTTGGAGAATTGAACCAGTACAAAATTGGGATGCAGCTTCAACACGACATATTTATTTTTATGTTGAATATACAAAAAATTAATTTAAGGAGAAAATGAAAATGACTAAAAATAAAGGAATAACAATTGTTTCATTGGTGATAACAATAATAGTTTTATTAATATTAGCAGGAATAACAAGATGAACAAGGAACAGAAGAAAAAGTAAATTACAATTTACATACAATTGTATATAATCAAGATTTAGTATTAGACGGAATAAATAGTGTTGATGGTGCAACATTATCAGATAATATATATGAATTTGGAAATAAAGAAACTGATGTTGCAACAGATAGTGAAGATGCTAAAAATACAGTAGTATTAAAAGTAAATGGAAATCTAATAATAAATGAAGGTGTAACATTAACAGCCTGTAAAAGTGATGATGGATATGGTGGACCAAAAGGACTAATGATATATTGCACAGGAACAATAAATAACAATGGAACAATCAGCATGACAGCAAGAGGTGCAAGAGCAGAAGGAGAAAATGTCTATTTGTATGAAAACAATAATAATACCTTTGAATATATACCAGCCCAAGGAGCAAAAGGCGGAGAAAGTCTAAGAAAAGGAAAAAATTCAGGTGGTAATGGAATTAATGGTTATGCTGGAAGCAAAAGACAAACCGGAGGAGGTGGCTCTGGAGCTGTATGGGCATCTGATGAGAATCCGATAGCAATTTCAGGAGCTGGAGGAACAGGAACATCTTATTCAGGAGGAGCTGGTGGCGGTGGCTGTAATCAGAATAGTGGCTTAACCATCCAGGCAGAAGATGGAAGTTCGACTGGTGGAAAAGGTGGTAATGGTAGAGGTTATAGAGCAAGTTCATCATGGGCTACTAGATTAGCAGGCGGTGGAGCTGGAAATCCAGGAGGAATCGGAGGACAAAACGGCTTTGGAAATGCACAAGATGGAACAGGAGAAAATGGAACAGGTGGATTATTAGTAATATATTCTAATAATGTAGACAATAAAGGAAAAATAGAATCAAATGGTTCAAAAGGAACTGTATATACTGATATTGGTGGAGGAAGCTCAGGAGGAGGCAGCATAAATATATTCTATAAAAACAATATAAGTTGTACAGGCTCATTAGAAGCTAAAGGCGGAGATATAGGAACTAATTCTTCTGGTAGCAAAAGTGGTTCAAATGGTGGAGATGGAACAATATCAATAGGTAGTGTGAAAAATGGAACATATTTATCAGATACAGGAGATTTTAAAATAAAAGAAAATTCACAAGAATTGATAAAAATTGCTAATGAAAGTGTAATTGGAAATAACGGAAATAAAGTTGAAAATAAATTAGAATACAATTTAGAAATAGAAGAAAAGCCAAATACTGCTCAAATAGTATGGGAAAGTTCTGATAAAAATATAGTTACTGTTGACCAGAATGGAAAAATAAAATATGTAAATCCAGGAACTGTTACAATAACGTGTACAGCTAAAACAAAAATAGGAACTGAATATAAGCAAATATGCGAAGTAATAGCCGCAGAAAGATTGTATCTATATTATTATGGTAATATGTTTGAAAACATAACAGGAGGATATGAAACTTGTGCTCGTTCAGGTAAAAGATTTTATGCAACAATAAATAATGATAATGTGTATATTGATTGTGACGCAAATGCTGGAGGTGGAGGAATTTACACAGTGAATTCTATAGATTTAATACCATATAAAAGATTAAAATCAATAGGAAAAGTTTCTGGATGTTCAACAAGTGATTCGGCAGGAAGAATAATGGCAACAACAACTAATAAATCATGGGGATCTGCATTTTCTCCATCAGGGTATAAAACCCTTTCTTATAATCCACAAACTACATCATTACTAACACTTACTCATGATATTACGTCATTAAATACATCATATTATATATGTAACGGATTTAATCAATCATGGGGTTATATATATGAATTATGGCTAGAAAAATAAAATACAAATCAAGGCTAACCAAGCTTTGATTTGTATTTTTTATATAATAAATTTTGAAAAAATATTAAACAAAAAACATTTAATACTTGAATATTTTTTTTATAATTGATATGATATAGCTAAGGTCTAAATTATAAAAAATAGAAAGGAGAGTATGATTAAAATATTAAATATAATCATACAAAAATTCAAATGAAAAAAAAGAAATTACTTATTATTTTTATATTGATTTTAGCATTAGTTTTTTGCACATTTGCAGGAGTAAAAATAACTACAAATGTACAAAATAAACAAATGGAAAAATTAAATAGCAAAGAGTTATTTTCTTATATAGTATATGACAATCAAGATGAAAAAAACATAAAAACATTAGTAACAATAAATAGTGAAAATGGAATTGAATATATAGAATGTCCAGATGGTAGAAAAATAAATGGGAATTCCAAAAATACAATAACTTTAGACTATATGGTAGAAAAAAATAAGGACAATGAATTTAAAATAAAAGAAATAGAAAAAGATGAAGTACAGAAAAATTTAAATATAAATGATGAAAGTATAAATAATTCTACTCTAAAAGTAAATATAGATGAAGATATTAATGGCTATGAGGTAATATCTCTAGAAAATAATATAAATTTAGAAAACTATAAAACATATTACAAAGTTGGAAAAAACGGCAATTGGGTTGAGGGTAATAAATTTTCAATTATTGATTATGATTGTAAAAGAAACAATCTTACAAATGATGATAGCACATTAACAATATCAGCTAAGATAGAAAATACAGATTTAAACAATATAGTAACATTAGAAAAAAATATTTCTATAGTTAATACAGATGTTTCTAATAATATAACAAGTTCTAGTTTGATAAGTGCAATTGGTGATAATGACTTAAATAATGGATTATATAATATTCATATAAATGATGAAGATTATAGTGTAAAAGTCTATAATTTTAATGAAAATTTAAACATAACTAATGATACTCAATTTGGAACAGAAGAAGATGTAGGAAATGCAGATAGATATGCACAAAATATGATTGTATTAAAAGTTAATGGTGATATAAATATATCAAATGATACTATTTTAACAACTTATGCAAATGAAAAAAGTTATGGAGGGCCAAAAGGATTCTTTATATATTGTACAGGAACAATAACTAATAATGGAACAATATCAATGACATCAAGAGGAGCATATGCTAAAGGACAAAATGTTTATTTGTGGCAAAATGCAGATACAAGTTATGAATATATACCAGCTGTTGGAGCAAAAGGTGGAGAAAAATTCTATGTTGAATTTTTAGCAAGTGATAATGATAGAAGTGGAAATTCTGGAGAAAATGGAACAAAAAGAGCTCTTGCAGGCGGAGGTTCTGGAAGTGGATTTAATTATTGGGGAGGAAGATATGCTGTTGGAGAAGGCGGTACAGCAACTTCTTATTCTGGTGGCTCTGGAGGAGGAGCAATTTCTTATGGCACTAGTAAAGATGCTGGAGCAGGTTCTTCAGAAGGTGGAACAGGTGGCTATGGATTAGCTAAGAACGGAGTTGCACGGAGGAGGAGCTGGAAATCCAGGAGGAGAAGGTTCTTCTTCAAGTGGAAATGGACAAAATGGAACTGGAGGATTACTTATCATAAATAGTAATAATTTTATCAATACCAAAACTATAATGGCTAATGGAAGTAATGGAGGAACAGGAAGCTATTCAGGAGGAGCTTCAGGAGGAGGTTCTATAAATATTTTTTATAAAAATGAGTACACAAATACTGGAAATTATGAAGCAAACGGAGGAACTACAACTAGCGGAAAGAGAGGCGGAAATGGTGGAACTGGAAGTATATCAATAGGAAGCATTGAAGCCGGAACATATCAAGATGATATTGGAACTTTAAAATTAAAAGAAAATACTCAAGAATTACTAAAATTAGAAAATGAAAGCGTAATAGGAAATAATGGAAATAAAATGGAAAACAAACTAGAATATAATTTAGAAATTGAAGAAAAACCTACACGCGCTCAAATAATATGGGAAAGTTCAGATGAAAATATTGTTACTGTTGACCAAAATGGAAAAATAAAATACGTAAATCCGGGAACTGCAACAATAAAATGTACAGCTAAAACAAAAGCAGGAAATGTATATACAGATTCTTGTGAAGTAACGGCTTTTGAAAGATTATATCTATATTATTATGGCAATATGTTTGAAAACTTAACAGGAGGATATGAACAATGTGCTCGTTCAGGTAGAAGATATTATGCAACAATAAATAATGATAATGTGTATATTGATTGTAATGCAAATGCTGGAGGCGGAGGAATTTACACAGTAAATTCTATAGATTTAACACCATATAAAAGATTAAAATCAATAGGAAAAGTTACTGGATGGGCAACAAGTGATTCAGCAGGAAGAATAATGGCAACAACAACTAACAAAACATGGGGCTCAGCTTATTATCCATCAGGATATAAAACATTTTCGTATACAGACAAAACAACAGAACAATTAACTTTAACTCATGATATTACAGAATTAAACACATCATATTATATATGTAATGGATTTAATCAATCATATGGGAATATATATGAGATATGGTTAGAAAAATAGAAAAGAACAAGTTTCAAATTTGTTCTTTTTTTAATACTTGTAAAAAAACACCAAGTATGATAAAATAACAAAAAACAAGAAAGGAAGAAAAAAATGTTCTTTTCAAAACCAGGAGAATACGAACCATGTGGCATATTCACATTAGGACATTTAAAACTAATAATCCTAACAGCAATATGTATAACAATGGCACTAAAAAACACAGTAACAAAAAGCAAAAACGAAATAAAAAATATAATAAAAAAATGTACAATAACAATGTGGATATTTGAAGCAATAATAATAACCTTCAAATTATGTACTGGAGATATAAGAAACGTAAATAACTATGTACCACTATATTATTGTAGTTTATTACTATATGCAGGACTACTAAGCTCATTTGGAAAAAACAAACTAGAAAGAACAGGAAATGTCTTTTTAGCAACAGGTGGAATAATAGGAGGAGTAGTATTTATGATACTTCCAACTACATCATTACCATCATATCCAATGTTCCATTTAGTAAGTATTCATAGTTATATATTTCATGGAGTAATGGTATATTTAGGATTACTTATAAACTTAACACAGTACATAGAAATAGAAAAAAATGATATTAAATATTATGCAAGTTTAGTTGGATGTGTATGTATATTAGCATTTATAGTAAATAACATATTTGATAGTAACTTAATGTTTATATCAAAAAATTTCCCAGGAACACCAATAGAAATAATATATAAATATACAGGAAGATTATTTACACTAGTAATGTCAGTAGGACAAATGACATTACCATTTTACTGTGTATATGAAGTAATAAAAATACGCAAAGAGGCAAAAAGAAAGGAAATGTTATGCCAGTATCAATAACAGAAATAAAAAATAGACTACCAAAAGAATTTATGGAAAATCTATACGAAATGTTTACACCAGGAATGGTAGACAATATTTTGAAAGGTATTATTGAAAAAAGATATACAACTTTAAGGGTAAATACATTAAAATATAATGCTCAAGAATTAATGAGATATTTTAAAGAGCAAAATATAAAATTCGAAAGAGTATTATGGTACCCAGATGCATTTGTAATAAAAAATGCAAATGAAAAAGATATACAAAAATTAGACATTTATCAAAAAGGTTATATTTATATACAAAGCTTGCCAAGTATGGTACCACCACTTGTTTTAGCACCAAAGGAAAACGAAAATATATTAGATTTAACAGCCGCTCCAGGAAGTAAAACAACTCAAATAGTATCATTAATGAATGGAAAAGGACATGTTTTAGCAAATGAGTTGGACAAGATGAGGTGTGAAAAATTAAAATATAATGTAAAAATGCAAGGTGCTGATATAGTAGAGGTTGTAAATGGACGTGGAGAAAAAATAGGATCACAATACAAAGAACAATTTGATAGAGTTTTATTAGATACACCATGTAGCGGGGAAGGTAGATTTACAGCATATGATGTGCAAAGCTACAGAGTTTGGTCACCTAAAAAAGTTAATGAATTGACTAAAATGCAGAAAAAACTATTTCAAAGTGCTTATGATGCATTGAAACCAAATGGAATACTAGTATATTCAACTTGTACATTAAATAAAGAAGAGAATGAATATATTTTGGACTGGGCATTAAAAAACTTCAACTTAAAAATGGTTGATATGGATATAAATATAAAAAATGCAATGCCAGGAATTAATGATGGACTAGAAAAAGATATAAAGAAATCAATAAGAATATTACCATCAAAAGATATGGAAGGCTTTTTCGTATCTAAATTTATTAAGAAATAATGTGAGGAAAAAATGAAGAACAACGAAAAAATGAATATAAACATAATATTGTATATAACAGCAATAGGAATAATATTTAGTACAATATTTTTTATATATAATGCAGCTCAGACTAAATATATTGAAAGTGTAGGAGCTGAACAAGATGAAACAGAAGAAGTACAAACTAATGAAGAAGTAGAAATAGCTAAAGTAGAAACTCAAGAGGTTTCATCAAGAAAAAGTATGAATGATAGACAGAGTACAGAAACACAAACAGAAAATAATCAAACAGAACAAATTGAGGCAACTAACCAAGAACAAAATCAAGAACCGGAAAATATTGAACCAGAAAAAACATATACACAAATAAAAGATGTAAAAATATCAAAAGATATGGACTTAACAGTAAGTACAAATCTGTCAAAAGAAGATTTTAAAACAGTAATATCAGGAGTAAAGCAAGACACAAGTAAATTCTTCTATAATAATTCTGACTTAATATATGACTTATGCCAAAAATATGAATTAAATGAAATATTTTTCTGTGGTCTAATATCAGCAGAATCTGGATGGAACATAGCAGATAACCATCGTAGAACACATAATTACATAAGTTTAATGTCAAAAGGAAATTTAATAAAATATAATTCAGTTGAAGAAGGATTAGAAGTAGCAGCAAAAACCTTACATAATAAATATCTAACCAAAGGTGGAGTTTTTTACTATGGAAAAACATTATCAGCAGTAAAAACAAAATTCTGTCCCGCTTCAAGTACATGGGTTAATTTAGTATATGGAAGAATGAAACAAATTATAAAATAACACAAGAAAAAGGAGAAAACAATGACATATGAATTCGAAGTACCAGGCAAGATAACAGGAAAAGGAAGACCAAGGGTAAATTCATATACTGGAATAGTATATACACCAACAAAAACAAAAGACTACGAAACTTTAGTAGAACAATATTTTTTATTAAAATACCCACGTTTTAAAGAAATTGTTGGAAGAGCAAAAGTAACTATTACAGCATATTTTGAAGTTCCTAAAAGTACAAAAAAGAGTGACAAAGAAAATATGTTGAAAAATACAATAAGTCCAACCAAAAAACCTGATATAGATAATATAGTAAAAATAGTTTTAGATGCAATGAATGAACTTGCATTTAAAGATGATACTCAAATAACAAAATTAGAAGTTGAAAAAATTTATGGAATAGAAGAAAAATTACAGATAAAGATAGAAGAATACTAAAATGACGTTGACATAATACAAAAAACGTGATATTATAGAAGAAATTCAGTTGAGTTAAGCTAAAAGCCAAATGGCAGGAGGAAAAGAAATGAAAGATTTTAGTGAATTAAGTAATTCGGAAGACATGAGGACGGAAACGTTAGAAAATCAAGCAAAATTTGTATATGATGAATTGTCGAACATATACAAAGTAGGTATGTATGCGAAACCAGCATACGTGTTTGAAGAAATGATAGTATTTTCAGAAGTTTCTAAAGAACTTACCCAAATAGGGTTTGATGTTATAATTCACAGAGGAAGTAATATAAAAGACTCGTGGACTGAGATATCATGGGAAAACGCCAAAGAAGGAAGAAATGGTGAGATAAAAGAAATTTGACGAACAGCGATTCTAAAAAATCTAACAGAAAAATGAGTGAAAGCTTTTCACTCATTTTTCATTTTTAAGTTATACTTATTAAAATATAAAATCAGTGTTATATTAGCAAATATACCTAAATCTCATATAATGTAAAAGAAAAGGTATAAAGATGAAAAATATAACATATAACAGAATATCTGCCTGTGAATACGCTAAAAAATGGGCATTGAAAAGAAATCCACAATATTACAATTATAACTCGTTAGGAGGAGATTGCACTAATTTTATATCACAATGCATTTTTGCTGGAAGTAAAGTAATGAACTATTCAAAACAAAATGGATGGTATTATATAGACGGAAACAGAAAATCACCATCTTGGACTGGTGTTGAATTTTTATATAATTTTTTAATAACAAATAAATCAGTAGGACCATTTGGAAAGATATCAAATATAAATGAAATTCAAAATGGAGACATAGCTCAACTTTCCTTTGATGGAAATACTTATTCACATTCTTTGATAATTTTAGATATAAACCAAAGAAATTTAAATCAAATATATATTGCTTCACATACTTATGATTCATATTATAAGCCTATAGCTGAATATAATTACTCAAAAATAAGATTTGTTCATATAGCAAATGTAAGAAAATGGTAATATTAGACAAGAATATCGTATAAATAATAGTAAATAAAATAGAAGGAGATATTTTGTATGAAAATTATTTCGATAAGAAAGAAGACAATTTTTAAGGCAAGTGCAATACTATTATTTACTATGATAATTTGTATATTCACAAATTCTTTTGGTATGCAACATTATTATAAAGTAGATTTTTCGACTGGACTAGTAACAGCAACAACATTAAATGTAAGAAGCGGTCCAGGAACTAACTATGGAATAGTAGCAACAGTAAAGAAAAATGAATATATACGAGTTTTTGCAGGAGTTGGAGATTGGTATATAGTACAAGTAGAAGGAGATTACGTTGGAGCAGTTAATAAGAAATACGTAAAAGCAATATACCCAAATTCTAGTAATTCAAACAATAGCTCAAATAACAATTCTAGTAGTAATTCAAACAGCACTATTACAGCAATGACTACTGATGAAAAAGAAGTATTTGATTTAATAAATAACCAAAGAACACAAAATGGATTATCAGCATTAAAATTAGATACAGAAACATTAAGAGTAGCAAGAATAAAAGCACAAGATATGGTAGAAAACAACTATTTTTCACATAATTCACCAACATATGGTTCACCGTTTCAAATGCTAAACAGTTTTAAAATATCATATAAAACAGCAGGAGAAAACATAGCAGGAAACTCAAGCAACAGTTCAGCAGTTACGGCTTGGATGAATTCATCAGGGCATAGAGCAAACATATTAAACAGTTCATTTAACTACACCGGAATAGGAGTTGTAAAAAGTTCAAAATATGGTAAGGTCTATGTGCAAATGTTTTTGGGAAAATAAAAAACAATAATATAAAATAAAGCATATAATAAAATAGGTGATGCTTATGAAAAATTGTTTAAAACAATTATATGAAGATGCAAAAAATATAAAAGAAAAAGACCCTGCTTGTAGAAATGTATTAGAAGCAATAATTTTTTACCCAGGATTTCATGCAATATTTTTTCATAGAATAGCACATTTTTTCTATACGAAAAAACTTTATTTTATAGCAAGATTAATTTCACAAATAGCAAGACACTTAACTGGAATTGAAATTCATCCAGGGGCAAAAGTTGGAAAAAGATTGTTAATAGATCATGGTATGGGAGTAGTAATAGGAGAAACTGCTACAATAGGAGATGATTGTACAATATATCATAATAGTACATTAGGAGGTACGGGCAAAGATAAATACAAAAGGCATCCAGACATAGGCAATAATGTGATGGTAGGTTCTGGAGCAAAGGTATTAGGACCAATAAAAATAGGTAATAATGTTAAGATTGGGGCAAATGCTGTTGTTTTACATGATATACCGAATAATGTAACAGTGGTTGGTGTTCCAGAAAGAATTGTGAAAAAATAAAAAGTTCCTATGATGAAAAATTCAGCATAGGAATTTTATATAAAATTAAGTTAAAAACTTAATTAATATTTTTTTCTTATTTTATATCATAATATAACTAAAAATGCAATACTCATTTTTTAAAAATTTTATACAGAAAAAAATAGAAAGTATGATAATTTGGCTATTTATTATGCTTTCTATTTTTATTAAGTTTTTAACTTAATTAAGAGAAGGAGAATACAATGGAAAAATTTAGAAAAAACAAAGGAATAACACTAGTAGCATTAGTAATTACAATCATTATTTTATTAATACTTGCAGGGATAAGCATCCAAGCAATAACAAATACAGGATTATTTGCAAATACAAAAAGAGCAAAAGAAAAATCAATGGAAGGACAACTAAAAGAAGAAATAAGTTTAGCAATACAAGATATAGAAGTAGAAGAAATATCAAAAGGAAATGGAGTAACATTAGAAACATTAGCAGGAGGACAACTAGAAAATAAATTAAAAGATATAACAGCAGAATTAGATGATGACAAAATTAATGGAGAATATAGTGGATATGAGTATACAATAGATTCGAAATTTAATGTAAAAATAGAAAATAAAGTTACAGGGATAAGTTTGAAATTTGAACTTAATAATGATAAAGAATACACAAATGAAGAAATAATACTTACAGTAAAAGCATCATCAACAGAAGGAGATATAACAGGAATACAAGAAGCACAGGCAAGCGGCCTAAAGAAAAATGAAGATGGAACATATACTATAACAGAAAATGGAAGATATGAATTTACAGCAACAGATAGTAAAGGAAATACAAAAACAAAAGAAATAACTGTAAAAAAAATAGACAAATTAGTGCCATCAAAAGTTGAAGTGAAAGCAACAGGAATATCATTAAAAAGTTTTTCAGTACAGGTAATAGCAGAAGATGCTGCTGCAGATGAAAAAAATAGTCAAAGCGGAATAGCAAAATATGAATATTATATTAAAGAAACAGAATCAACTGGTGATTATACAAAAAGTGAATCAAACAGCGTGGAAAAAGAATATACAGAATTGGAAATAGGAAAAAAATATTCAATATATGTAAGAGCATATGATAAAGCAAATAATTATAAAGACTCAGCTATTACTGAAGTAGAAACATTAAAAACTCCGGCACCGGCAATTGCAAAAATAACATTTAATGAAACTAATTCTACAGTGAAAGCATTAGATTATCCAATATTAACATTAAATGGAATTATGAATTGTGAGGTTATTCCAAATGATGGGGAGAATGTAAAAATTGAAATGACATCGTCTGCACCATCAGATAGTACTTATTACTACAGTTTGGATGGTGGAATAACATGGAATTTATATACTGAAGTAGTTGAAACACAATATGTAGGTGATAACAAAATAAAAACAAAATCAGTATATAATAATGATTCTAGTATTGAATCTGAAATATATACAGTAAAGAACTATAAAAAAGATTTAAATTATGTATGTACAGCAACTGATGCAATAAGTAGTTTAACATATGATGGAAAATATGATAGCTATCAAACACAAGAACAGCGTTATAGATATATAAAAGTTGAACCAGAATGTTGGAAAAAATATTTAAGTATTTATGCTAATGCAAGAAGTGGTCGTGGTCATAGTGTGTTTTATAAGAATAATAAATCTACAGTAATACAAATGGGGTGGGTTTCTAATTTGAGTGGATGCAGTGGAGATAGTTTAAAAACTAAGAGTATTAAAATACCAGAAGATACTTATTATATAGCTTTAGGGAGAGGGACTCAGTGGGAAGACGAGTATTATAATATTTATGAGATATTTTTTAGTAATGAGAGCTTAAATGGAAAAAATTTCTAAAAGTTTATAAATAAAATGAAAAAAGATTAGAGATTAGAGAACAAACTCTAATCTCTTTGTAATATGTACTAAATCGCTAGCACGGTGGTCATAAATAAAAAAGAAGAAATAACAAGTTAAATACTTGAAAAAATATAAATTACCCCTTAAAATATAATTATGTAAAGCAATTTGCAAATAAATTTTAAGGGGGTTTTGTTTATGACAAACAAAGAATTATTAGAAAAATTACAAGAAGATATGGAACTTCGACGGATATTCAAAGTACAGTTATTATCACAAAGGAAAAGAAATAATAGAATATTTTAGCAAACCAATGGAAGAAGTAACCACGAAAGAATTAAGAAATTATTTATTAAAATATTTAAAAGAAGAAAGAAGGTTAAGTTCAAGGAGCATAAATTATTACAACAGTATAATAAGGTTTATATATGATGTAGTATTAGATAAGCCAATAAATCAAAAGCAAATACCGATGTTAAAAAGAAAAAGAAGATTACCGAAGATATTAAGTGAAGAAGAACTTAATGTCTTTTTTGATGCGTGTGAGAATTATGAATATAAAACAATATTCATGTTGATATATGGATCAGGACTTAGAATATCGGAAGCAACAAATTTAAGAATAGAAGATGTAGATAGTAAGAAAATGAGATTATTTGTACGAAATGGAAAAGGAGAATGAGAAAGATATACGGTGTTACCAAAAGTCAGTTTAGAAATGTTAAGAAAATATTATCAAATGAATAAGCCGAAACATCCAGAAGGATATATGTTTTTAAATGAAGAAGGAAATCCATTAAAAGTTGAGAGATTAAGAGAATTTTTTAGAAGGTATAGAAGAAAAGCATAAAATGATGCCACACGTAGCCAAAGCAATGGGAGCAATAGAAAAATGTGGAACAGGGAAATTAGGAGCACATGAAGAAGTATGTGACAATTGTGGAAGAAAAAAATAAATTATAATTCATGTAGAAATAGACATTGTCCAAAATATCAAAGCATAGCAAGGGAAAAATGGATATATAATAGAGAACAAGAAATATTGAATGTAAAATATTTCCATGTGGTATTTACAATACCATCAGAAATATATTTAATAGCAAAACAAAACGAAAAAAAGTATATGACATATTATTTAAGGCAGGAGCAGAAACATTGGAAGAATTAGCAGGAGACAAAAAATATTTAGGAGCAGAAATAGGATTTATGGAAGTGTTACATACATGGGGACAAACATTGGTATATCATCCACATATACACGTAATAATACCGGCAGGAGGAATAGATAAAATAGGAAAATGGAAAGATAGCAAAAAGAGTAATAAAATATTTAGGAAGATATACACATAGAGTAGCAATATCAAATCAAAGAATAGAAAAAGAAGAAAAAGTAACATTTAAATACAAAGATAGAAAAGATAATAATAAAGAAAAAGAGATGACACTAGAAGTAGAGAAATTTATAAGAAGATTTTTAATGCATATATTGCCACCATATTTTATGAAAATAAGACATTATGGATTACTTGGAAATAGAAATAAGAAAACAAAGTTAGCCATATGTAAGAAACTTACAAATACGGCTAACATTCAACACCAAGAGCTAAGCACTCTTGAAATATTAAAGAAAACGCTAGGTGTTGACTTTAATTTGTGCCCATTCTGCAAGACCGGACATCTAATAAATCCCAACTCCGGATAAAAATAAGCAATTGAATAAAAATTGTCTAATGCCCTTTAATATGGGGAGGGAGACCTTATGTCAATTTTACAATGAAAAGGCTAAAAAAAGCAATAGTTTTGAGAAAAAAGCATAAAAAGTTTAAAAAAGAGGTTCCAGATAAGAAAGAAGAGAAAATAAATCTCAATAGAAAGTTTCCGCGGTTTATTACTATTATAATTACAGATGGTTAGTCTAAATTAAATAGATAAGAGTGGAAATTTTTTGCTTGACTAACCATCAGTAATTTCCTATACATTATTATTTTATTAATACTTGCAGGAATAAGTATTCAAGCGATTACAAACACAGGATTGTTTAATATGGCAGAAGAGGTAAGAAAAGAATCTTATAATGGACAAAAAGAAGAAAATAATATTTTGACATCTTATGATGAAAAAATTGATGAAATAGTAGGAAGCAGAGATACAGTAACGATTTCAAAAGAAGAATATGAAACATTGAAAAATAGTAAGAGTTATTCAACAACAGAAAAAGAAGTAGGAACTTGGATTGATGGAAGCAAATTATATAGGATAACAATAAATAAAACAATGAACTTTAATGGAAATAAGTGGTATGAGTTTGATTTAGGATTATCAAAATATAATATAAAAAAATTAATCAATGCTGATTATGTAGGCGAAGATTCTAGTGCAGTATTTAATTTCTTAATGTCATATGTAAAAGGAGATATACTTAATGTCTATTTATCAATGAATGATGAAGTTGCCCCTAATTGTGTAACACTTACATATACTAAACAAGACTCTTAATTCATTCTTTTTTCCTATTGTTATTGATATTTGACACTATAAGTGATAAAATATCAATATAAAAAAATAGGAGGACAAAAAAATGTATGAAAGAAGTGCAATAGTATTAGAAAAATATTTCAACAAAGTATTTGGATTTAATGAGAGCAATAATTTAAAAAAATTATATAACAGCTATAAAACAATAATAGAAGAAACATGCAAATATCAAGAAATAATCGAAGAAGAAGAAAAAGTAATAGAACAATTTGACCAAATAGCAAATGAAATTAGAAGCATACAACAAGAACAAAAAAAGCTATATAAATCTAATATAAAACTCGAGGAAGATAGAAACAAACTATTTGATGATTTAGATGAAGAGCCAGCACTTCTAGAAAAAAAATTAGAAAAAATAGGACAAACAATTTTAAGCAATAACGAACGTTTAGAAGAATTAAAAAATGGATTTATAAATAGTTTAAAGGAATTTAATGAAAGACAAAAAGAAAGAAACAAATGCTCAAAAACAAGAAGACTAGAAGAAGGTGCACATATCCAATTAATAGAAGAAGTAAGAAAAGAACTGCAAGAAATTGATGTTAGCAAAATAAAAGAATTAAAACAATTTGTAACTGCAGAAACTTTAGATGATATGAAAAAAGAAATTGCAGAAATAATGATAAACAATGGTAGAGATGAAAAAGTAAAATTCAATGAAGATGTAGTTGAAAAATCAGTAAATGCAAGGACCAAAATAGCACAAAAAGAAGCAGAATCATACATTGCAATATATGATAAAACCAGAAGACTATTAAATGAAATTGAAAATGAAGATATCAAACTAGACAAATATCAAAAAACATTAAGAGATGTTTCAGTAAAACTAGAATTTTTAAAAGCAGAAAAAGAATATATTGTTAGTTTCTTAGATAATGAAAGAATGACAGCAATAAATGGCTTAAAAGCACATAAAGTAATGATGACAGAAGCTTGTGAAAAATTCGAATTAGATATAGAACAATTTGGAAATTTATATCAATTAGTATTAAGAGAAATTGCTGGAAAATCAACAAAAAAAGCTTATAATGAACTATACAATAAAGAATATTTGAAAAATATCGAAGAGAAAGAGAAAAATTTTGAAGAAGCAATTAACAACATAAAATTAAAAGCAGGAACAATAATTAATTCAAATTATTGGAGAATTGATGGAATCAAAAATATATATGAAGTCTTCCAAGATGAAATAACAACAAAATTTGGAAAGGATTTATCAGAGTATCAATTAGAAGAACTTGAAGATGAAATAGAAGAAGAACCAGAAGAACAAGCAAATTATAATTCAAGCGAAGATACTAATGAAAGTGATGAAGATTTACTTTCATATGATTTCCCAGAAGAATATGAAGATGAGTTAGAAGATGATGAAGAAGAATATTTCGATGATGATGACGATGAGGAATATGAAGAAGATGACGAAGAGGAAGACACCTATGACGAGTATGACGACGAAGAAGACTATGATTATGATGGTGATGACGACATGGAAGAAGAAAACGATAAAGATGAAAATGACGAAATTGATGATGATTTAGACGAAGATTATGAAGATATATATGATTTTGATTATGACGAAGATGATGAAGAAGAAACGGAAGATGACGAAGAAAAATACATTGATGATGATAATGAGTATGACGATGAAGATAGTAAAAAAGCAGAAGAAAAAATAAAACATGAGAAGCCATTACTAAATAAAAAAGAAAGTACTTCTCAAAAGAATAAAAATTCAAAAGGATTATTTAATAAATTTTTTAAAGATAAAAATAAATAGCAAATAAAATTATTTAAAGTATATAAATTAAAATATTATAAATTAAGATATTTGAAAAATGTTTGCAATTTACATAAAATTATGATATACTCTATAAGTAAATTATTTTAGAAACCAAAAAGTAAAACAAATAACTTGGAGGTTTCAAACCTCCAAATGACTTTAAGGAGGTAGCAATGTCTAAAAAAAGAAACGGTCAGAAAACTCAAAAAAACAAACTAAAACCCAAAAAGAAATTTTGCAATTAGAAGATTGTTCCAAAAATGATGAATGTGGTGTTTCAACAGAGGGTGATATCAAAGTAATTGTTTTTTACAATGGTCCAAATTACAAAGTAAAAATTGTAATTCCAAAGCGGAGCATAACCAAGAAGATACTGAAAGTTCAAAATAGCAAATTTGATTTATATATTCGGTTTGAAGATACAGATTATTGCAAATCAGGAGGACACCTTTATATAGAATTAAAGGGAAGATACAAATTGGATGATAGATTAAAAAAGCCAAATGAATGTAATGAAGTAAAACTTGGAATTAGTTCCAAAAGGTACCATGGTAGTATTGTTCTGCAACCAGACTTTTTTATTCCTGAAAATTGGTCTTCATCTGTTGATTCAAGGGAAGATGAGATGGCTTATAGACAATACAAACGTGAAATTAGAAGAATGGGAATAAACACAAGTAAGTACACTAATTATGAAAAAAATAACGCTTATCGACCATTTCAGGGTGGAGATTGTACAGGAGGAAAATAGCATAGAAAAGTAAACTTATAAAAAACATATATTGAATCAATAAGATTTGGTATATGTTTTTTGTTAATTGTAAGAAAAACTTAAAAGAAGTAAAGTATATAAAAAATATAATAAAAATAAATGGATATAATAACAATACTCATTTCGCAAAAATAAAAATATTTACTTTTTGCGAAATGAATGCTAAATTGATATTAAATTTATTTTTGTAAAATTTGATAATAAAAAAGGTCTTAAATTAAATAAGAAAATATATTACAATCTATTGACAAGTTTTACAATATAATATAAAATACAAACAAAAGTTTAGATATTAAAATAAAGGTTGTGATTAAAGTTGAATAATATAGAGAATTTAAAGGATTTAATTATTTACCAAAGCCAAAATAATGAAAATATATCAGTAGAAGTTTTATATAATGAAGAAGATTTCTGGTTAACTCAAAAGTCAATGTCTAAATTATTTAATGTAGCAGAAAATAATATTACATATCATTTACAAAACATTTTTAAAACGGGGGAATTAAATGAAAATCGAACTACTCAAAAAATTAGAGTAGTTCAAAATGAAGGAAATAGAAAAGTCTCAAGAGAAGTAACATTTTACAGTCTTGACGCAATTATAGCTGTAGGATACAGAGTAAATTCAAAAGAAGCAACAGATTTTAGAATATGGGCAACCAAAACATTAAAAGAATATATAAAAAAAGGTTTTGTTGTTAATAGTGAAATGCTAAAAAATGGACCTAAATTTGGAAAAGATTACTTTGATGAATTATTAGTAAAAATAAAAGAAATTAGGGCAAGTGAAAGAAGATTTTATCAAAAAATAACAGATATATATAAGGAATGCAGTTTTGATTACGATAGAAATAGCGAAACAACACAGGAATTTTATAAAAATGTTCAAAATAAATTACACTTTGCAATTACTGGAATGACTGCTCCTGAAATAATTTATAATAGAGTAAATAGTAGAAAAGAAAATATGGGACTAACAACTTGGAAAAATGCGCCAGATGGAAAAATACTTGAAACAGATGTAACAATAGCAAAAAATTACTTATCAGAAGAAGAAATTACAGAACTAAATAATTTGGTATCAATGTATCTTGATTATGCAGAAAGACAAGTGAAACTAGGAAAAATTATTTCAATGAAAGAATGGAAAGAAAAATTAGAAGTATTCTTAAAAATAAATGAATATAATATTTTAAAAGATAATGGAAAAATAAAAAAAGAAATAGCGGATAAGTTGGCGTTAGAAGAGTACAAAAAATATAGAGTTATACAAGACCAAAATTATATTTCTGATTTTGATGAGCTAGTAATTGAAACAAAGAATTTAAATAACACATAAAAATCAAAAAAGAGGCTCCAAAATGGAACCTCTATATTAACTTTATAGTTCAATCTTAGGCTCATACCTCTCAAGCCACATATTAACCTGGCACAAATAAGCCATAAGTTGAGGACCAGTCCTTGGGTGTCAGAAAATAACACGAACAGCTAACTGTTGATACTGTAAGAAAAGAAGAAAAAACACAATCTGCAAAAATGGACTTTTTTTATAAAAATAACGAAAAAATAATAAAAAACATATGTGATTACTAAAATAAAGTGTAAAAATACACTTTATTTTTTTACTCTAATTTTAAAAATTTAAGGAGGTGATGCCTATGCTGTGATTAAATTTTTTTAAAAGAATTGAAAGGAAAGGTGAATTAAAATATGAATGAAAACATTAAAGAAAAATTAAAAAAAGGTGTAGCATGTAGTGCTATACTATTATCTGTCGCAACAATAGGCGTTGTTGGAGGAAATACATATTCAAAATATTTTACAAAAATTGATGGAGAGGGAAATGCAAAAATAGCAAGATGGTCTTTCAGAGCGAATAACACATCAACAGTGATGGAAAAAATACAATTAAATAATGTATATAATACAAATATTTTGAAAAACAAAACAATTGCACCTGGAACCAATGGAAGTTTTGATATAATTTTAGATGCAACTGGAGCAGATGTAGCAATAGACTATGCTGTTACATTTGATAATTTAGTAAATAAGCCAACCAATATGAAATTCACATATGGCAATAAAACATCAGATACATTAAAAGGCTTGGAAGATGTATTAAAAGGAAGAATTGCATTAAATGATGCAAGAACCAAAACTTTAACTATTAAATGGTCTTGGGATTATCAAACTGGTACAACAGCAGAAGAAAAAGCAAATAATGATAAAATAGACACAAATGATTCTGGAAAAGATTTTTCTTTTGATATAAAAGTAACTGGAACACAAGTAAATCCACAAGGATAAAAGGTGAAATATGAAGAAAAATTTAGGTATATTAATTATTATAGTTATTATTATTTTATCAGTATGTGCTATTAGAAATAGAAATGTAATTTGTGAGAAGTTACCTATAAGACTTTTAATTGTAAGATCTAATAGTATGTATCCGACATTGAAAAAAGGTGATGTTATACTAATAAAAAAATATAACAATTATAAGCAAGGTGATATTGTAACATATGCTGAAGATAGCAATTACCTTATAACACACAGAATTATAGAAAAAAATAATAATTCGTTTAAAACAAAAGGTGATAATAATAACTCAGAAGATGATAAAACTATACAATTAGAAAATATAAAAGGCAAAGTAATAATTATACTAAATAGAAAAAGCCAAGTAGCAATTATTCTATTAGTATTTTTTTTATTATCTTTTTGCTTTTTAAAAATATAGTAAGGAGGCTTAAAATTATGAATATAAAAACTAAAACAAAGTTTATTATTCTAATTATTCTTATAATAATTTCAAGCTGTTCTGTTGTTTTCGGTAGATATGTAGTAGAAAGCGAAAAAACTGAATTTACCACTATAAATATAAAGACTTGTGATTTTATAATTAATAATTTTAATAGATATGGAACATTAGATTTATATTTAGATGGGAAAAAAGTTTCAACTTCAATTTCTAGTTTTAACAGAAAAATGACTATTGGAACAACATATGAAATAAAAAATATTAAACCAAATGAAGGATATATTCTGGAAACAGATATAAATTCACTAAAAGGAACTATAAACAATAGTACAACGATAAGTTTAAGTTTCAAAACAACTTCTTATAGTATTTCTTATACATTAAATGGTGGTAACTTAACAGGTCAAAACAAAAATTATACTGTTGAATCAAATAACTTTACATTACCAACTCCAACAAAGGCAGGTTACGATTTTGTGGGATGGACTGGAACAGGATTATCTAGTGCAACAAAGAATGTTACAATAAAAAAGGGAAGCACTGGCAATAGAAGTTATACTGCTAATTGGACACCAACAAATTATAGCATTACATATAATTTAAATGGTGGCTCAATTTCAGGTCAAAAAACTTCATACAACATTAAAAGTAACGATTTCACATTACCAACTCCAACTAGAAACGGTTATACATTTAATGGGTGGACTGGAACTGGTTTATCAAGTGCTACTAAAAATGTAAAAGTTGCTAAAGGAAGTACAGGCAATAAATCATATACTGCTAATTGGTCTGTAATAAATTATACTATTTCTTATAATGCAAATGGTGGCTCAATTTCAGGTCAAAAGACTTCATATAACATTGAAACAGCAAGTTTCAATTTAGTTACACCATCTAGAACAGGTTACTCTTTCAGAGGATGGACAGGAACAGGTTTATCAGGTGCTACTAAAACAGTTACAGTATCAAAAGGAAGCACAGGTAATAGAAGTTACACTGCTAATTGGGTGGATGATATAAGACCAACAATTCACGGTGCTTGGATAACGAGTGGACCTACTTATGAAGTACGTTCTTCGGGATATGGTTACAGAGTTAATATTCAAGTTTCTTGTTCTGATTCGGGTTCTGGAATAAACAGAGTTTTAACATACTACGACTTGAATGGAGGGTGGACAGGTGAAACCAATATTACAGGCTCTATGACAGATTCTTTCTGGTTTAAGCCAGGCTATCGTAAAATAAGAATTGTTGTATTTGATAACGCTGGAAATTCATCTGAAACAGTAATCAGTGTTCAGTGTGGATAATATTACTAGGAGGTAAAAATGAAAAATAAGAAGAAAATTATATTTTTAATAATAATATTATGCATAATACTGTTTCTTGCTTGTATTTTAACAACTGGTACATATTCAAGATTTTTTGGAAAAATATTAGGCGAGTCAAAAACAGAAATTGCAGAACCAGTTTTTGTCTTAGAAAATACGGACAAAAAAACTGTTAATAATTCTAATCAAGAAGTAGATTATTATTTTAAAGTAAAGAATTATGATAATTCAAATATTAATGAGGTGAATTTAAAGTATATGATAGAAATTACACCAGCTCAAGACAAAGCAATTACTCTAACACTATACAAAGATAACCAAAAAATAGATTTGAATAATCAGAAAACATCCTATATAGGGCTTGGACACACAACAAAACAAGAGCATCAATATAGGTTAAATGTAAAATATAATAAGAACAATCAAGAAAATAGTTATGATATAAATAGCAATGTTTTTATAAAAGCAAGTGCTATACAAGATTAAAATGAAAGGAATTATGAAAGTGAAAAAAACTGATATAGAAATAAAGCTAAATAATCAAATTCCAAAATTAAATAATGAATTAAATAAATATCATAAAAATATTTCATTGAAATTTAAAGGAAAAGTTTTTCTTGTAGACGATAATTTAAATAAAATAAAAGAATTAAAAAATGACGATAAAATTAAGAAAAATGGTTATTATATATTGAAATTTATTGATGAGGATAATAATATTTATTTTATCAAATTAAAATTGTGTAAATACACGATTTTATATTTTATTTTATTGTTAACATTAATCATTTTTCCTTTATTATATTTTTTAATGCCAAAAACAAATACAAATATAAATAGACAAATGTTATTTGATTCGTTAAATTATGAATATAAATTTATTGGTGATAGGTACGTATTTAATTTTAATTATGGAGATGAAAACTATAAAAAGGTTGAATTATATGATAAGACTACAAATACAACTAAAATACATCCTGGAACGTCTGGACAATTCTATATTAAATTAAATACAGTTGGAGGAAATAAGGACATTATTTACCAAATGCAGGTAAAAGAAGAAGTTAATAAACCAACAAATTTAAAATTTAGATTAAATAATAAAATATATAATTCAATATATGAATTAGCACAAGATATAAATGGAAATATATTACAAAACTCAAATAAAATTATAAAAATTGAGTGGTTTTGGGAATATGATAATTTAGATGATGAAAGTGATACAAAAGATGGAATGTTCAGTGAAAATTATAATTTTTTAGTTAGAATGATTGGAACTGAAAATAAATAACAAGGAGGTAATAGCAATGTGAATGAAAGTGAAAAACCTTCATATTATGCAATTATCCCTGCAAGTATAAGATATTGTAAAGAGTTGAAATTTCAAGAAAGATTATTTTATGGTGAAATAACATGTCTAATGGGAAAAGAAGGATACTGTTTTGCAAGTAATAAATATTTTGCTGACTTATATGGAGTAATACCGGGGACAATTTCTAGATGGATTTCACATTTACAACAATTAGGATTTATTACTGTTGATGTAATAAGAAATGAAAATAAACAGATAATTGAAAGAAGAATTTTTATTAAAGAACGAGGAAATAGTCAAAGTGAACTCTATACCTATAAGCAAAATTGCTCATACCCCTATAAGCAAAAAAACACATACCCTATAAGCAGAATTGCTAAAGAGAATAATATAAATAATAAGATAGATAGATTATTTAATTTAGTTATAAATAATAATGGGGAAATTTCAAATGATTTTCAAAATACAGAAGATTTTCAGGAATTTTATAAAATAATAGAAAGGTTAGAATTTAATTATACAAAAGATATATTATTGACTTTTAAAAAAGAAAATATTGATAAACTGAAGATTATAGTTTATGCAATAAAAGAATTATATATAAAAAACAAAAGACACTTATTAGAAAAATCTAAAAGAGAAAATTTTATAGATGTATATGATAGTTGTAAATCTTTTGAAAAAACATATAAAAATACAGAAAATGAAATCAAAAGTTTTTATGACTATTACTATGTAAGTATTATTAGAAAATTAGAAGCTAATTAATAGCTTTATTTTTTGACTAAAATGGAGGTTATAAATGATTGAACCGTATAATTTAGAAACAAATTCTAGTATAAATCTTATGTTCGGAAATATAATGGAAAACACTTTTTTTTTCTGATTATTTCTTTAACAGTTTTGATTTTTACAAGTTTAATTATTTGGCTAATTCGGAAGCCATATAAAATCCGAAAAAACAATTAAGTTTGGTATTAAAAATTTTATAATATGTATTTTATTACAAGTATTTATATTAGCAATACCATTAGTTATAACTTTTTTCAAGTAAAGGAGGAAAAATTTAGATGAAAACCAAAGTAAAGAATAAAAAAAGCAAATTGAATAAATTGAAATTGACATCTTTAGTTACACCAGCATCAGTAATGTTAATGAATATAAAAACTTATGCAGCCACAACAATAGGTACGCAAGAAGTTGAAACAGCAACACAAAATGTAAAAGATGCAGTTATTAAATTAGCAATGCCAGTACGGTTCTGTATTAATGTTCGTTAGTATTGTTATTATTGCAATAAAGTTAATAGTTAATGCAAATAATCCAAATAAAAGAGCTGAAGGAATTGGAGGACTTGCTTGGGTAGCAGCAGGATTTATGCTTTTAAGTTTAGCATTAATTGTGTCAGGAATAATTTTGAGTGTATCAACTAATGGCTCAGGTTCAATGATTGGAGGATAAGAAATGCAAATATATAATGTACCATATAACTTTAAGCATGAAGAAAAAGTTTTTGGTGGGTATGTATCAATCAGACAGGCAATATATTTGATATTTGGAGCAACAATGCTTGGAATATTCTTTGTACCTATGATTAATATTTTTATTAAATCATTTTTGTTTTTAACATTTACTACAATGTTTATATTGTTTGCATTTTTAAAGATTGATGAAACTAATGCCGATAAATACTTTATTTATATTTTAAATTTCTTCTTCAGAAAGAAAAAATATATTTTAGAGAAAGGTAAATGAAAATGATAATTACAATAATTTTTATGTTGGCAAGTATTTGTTTAATAATAATACTACCAATATATTTAAAGAAAAACAATAAAATGTATAATTTAGGTACACAGGAAAAAGTAAGTATAAAAAAACAAATGAAAAACATAAAAACAATATGGGGAATTGAAGAAATTAAAAATCAAATGCTAACAATAAATAATAGTCATTCCATAATTATTGAACTTGGAAGTATAGAGTATAGACTTTTAAATGATGAGGAACAAAATAATATTGATAATAATTTAAGAAAAATAGCAAAAACATTTACAAATCAAACTCAATTTTTTAGTACCATTGAAAAAATAGATACAACCGACAAAATGGAGAATATTAAAGAAAATATTGACAAACAACGAAATAGTAATATTAAAGAATATGGAAAAAGTATTATAGATTATTTAGATAGTATAATGCAAGAAGATGACTTATATGTTAGAAAAAATTATCTTATTGTAACTTCATTTGAACCATATGATAAGGCAGAACGAGAATTAAAAGAATACTATGATGATTTAAGATATAGTTTATCGAACATAAAAGTAACTACAAAACTTTTGTCTGATATGGATATAGTTGAGTTAGTATATAGAGAACTTAACAAAAACTCAAATGAACAATTAGGAAATATCATAAAGGAAGGAGGATTAGATTTTTATGTTAAATCAAAAAGTAAAACGTAAAAAAGGTGAGAAAAAAATATCTATTTCAAAAACAAAGAAAAAGGAATTAAAAAAAGAAAAAGAAAAAGAAAATATTTTTGAAAAAGTACCGGAACTAATTGAACTTTTAATACCAGATTGCATAGATGAAAAAAGAGATTATATTGTTTTAGGAGATGATAAATACACAAGAAGTTTTGTGATTTCTACATATCCAAGTAAAACATATTTGGGATGGTTAGATAGAATATTTAATATGCTTGGTGATGTAACATTAAGCATAATTAATCGCCCTGCAAATGACGATAGTGTAATAAGGCAATTAAATAAAAAAGTAACAATATTAGAGTCTGAAAGACAAACATACGAAAATAAGGGAAATATTGATTTAATACATCCATTAGAAAAAATGATTTATGATTATGACCAAATTAGAAGACAAGTACAGACATCAAACGATAAATTATTTTTTATAACAATTTTACTAAGAATAAATGCAAGAAATTTAGAAGAACTAGATGTAAAAAGCAACTTATTAAAAAATGAGTTTTCAAAGATTTCTGCTAAAGCAAGATGTTTAAATTTTAGACAATTAGATGGACTAAAGTCAAATTTACCATTTAATGCACTAAACATTTTTGATTATGAAAGAAATGTAACATCAGATGGATTAGCAACAATGTTTCCAATAGCAAATTCTAATACAGAATCTAGTCCGAATGGTGTACCAATTGGTAGAAATTACTTTACAGGATTACCAGTATATTTAGACACATTTGATAAAAATTTAACAAATCCTCACATAGTTATTTTAGGTATAACTGGAGCAGGAAAATCAGTAACAATGGACACTCTTTCATCAAGGTCATTAGTTACAAATAATACTCAATCTGCAATTCTTGATATTGAAGGAGAATATAAAAAAAGAACCGAAAATTTAGGAGGCAGAGTAATTTCGATAAAGCAAGGAGTAGATGCAGGAATTAATATTTTTGATATTGACATTGAAAAAGAAGAAAATGGAGTAGAAAAAATAAACATTTTGAATAAAGTTGCAGAAATTAGAGCAATTCTATCTGGAATAATGAAAAATTATATGGATAGACCTTTAAATGCAAAAGAATTAGTTGATATTGAAGAAAGTGTAATAGAAACATATAAGGAAAAAGGAATTACATCACATAGAGATAGTTTATACGAAAAAGAAGGTGGAAAAGTAGGGAATAAATTAACATTAGGAAAAATAAAGAAAAAGATGCCTACTCTTTCGGATTTCCAAAGAATTCTAGCAAGTAAGAAAAATTCCAAAGAATTAGCAGATATATTAACAGGATTTTTAAGAGGTAAAAGTTTAGGAATGTTTGATTGTCAAAGTAATATCAACATAAATGATATATGTATAGATTTTGATTTGTCTAACATAACGGATGAAGTAACAAAGTTTTATGCAAGTTTAGTAATTACAACATGGATTACAGAAAAATATATGAGAAGATCAAATTTATATGATGAAAAATCAATTTATATTGATGAAGCATGGACAATGCTAAAATATGAAGAAACAGCAAACTTTATTGAACAACTGGCTCGTAGAGCAAGAAAAAGAGGCGTTAGACTAGTTTTAGCAAGTCAAATGGCTGAAGAATTTACAGCATCACCTCAAGGTAGAGCAAGTCTTAATTCCTGTGGTACAGCAATAATAATGAAACAATCACCAGCAAGTGTTGATAAAGTTATTGAGTTTTTTAAATTATCAAAAGGTACGAGAGAATTTTTATTACAAGCGAAAAAAGGTGAAGCTGTTTTATATATGGAGGGAAAAGTTTCTGCAATTGTAATTGAAGTTTTAGAGAAAGAAAAAGAAATGCTTAAAGTATAAAGGAGGAAAAGTTTTGAAAAAAATAAATATGAAAATTATTGCAAGTATTTTAGTGGTACTTGTTTTTTTTAGTATCTTTATTCCAAGGACAAATGCAAACTTTTTTACAGATAATGATAAAGACAGTAGCAATGAAGAAACAACAAAAACAGATATTGAAAAAACAATTGACAAAGATGATGGTGGAATTTTTGAGAAAATTATTGCAAAAATGATACGGTGGAATTGCTGAAGCAGTCTTTGATTTAACTACTAAAAAAGAATTAGGAGTTGGCTTTAAAAATTATGACGAATTAATTTTTGCACAAGATTCAAGCGATATTGCACCTTTTACTGATGAACAATGGAATTCAATGATAAATTGGTACAAAATAATGACTGAAATTTCTGGAAGTTTAATATTAATTGCAGTTGTTATAACTTCATATAAATTTATTGTTGGAGGATATAGCATTGAAAAAAGAAATGAAGCAAAAGATAGTTTGATGAGGCTATTTTTTGGTGCAGTTTCAATTTTAGTTGCACCACTATTTGTTAAATTTTTATTACTATTAAATAATAATTTAGTACATATGATAGTAGGATTATCAAATGGAAGTTTAAATGATTTGCTTGGAAATAATGTAATAAGTAATATTAGAACAGGGAATGCAATTGCAACAGCAATTGTTATAGCATTATTTGCTTATTTATTTTTTAAATTAAACGTAAAATTTATAATTAGACAATTTACAATTCTAATATTTACTTTATTTACACCAATTATTGCAATAATGTGGATGATAAATAAAAGAACAATTGGAGCAGCAATATGGTTTGGACAAATTTTAATTAATATATTTATGCAGTTTATATATGCTTTTTTATTTTTAGTATATATGGAATTTTTACCTCAATCTGGTGGCTGGGCTACATCTATACTTTGGGCTATGATGATTTTACCAATCGCAGATGCTTTGCAAAATACATTACAAAATCTTGTATCAAGAATTGCTGGAATCAATAACGAAGAATTAGCAAATAGAGGAATAGGAATGGCTGGAGCAATGGCTTATAGTATTAAAACAATAGCATATCAATTTAAAGGAAATGAAAATCAAAACAATAGTGATAGAACAAGCTTTTTAGGTAGAATGATTTCAAATCAAACTAATACAGATAATAGCCAAATAACGCCAATGAATACAACAAAAATGGAAACAAGTAAAATGCAAACAAATCCTATGAATATTTCAAAAATGAATGACAATAAAGTAAATGATAATATAAAAGATACTAAACAAAATGATAAAAACAATATAAATCATAATATTATAAACTCTGGAAAAAATGCTTTTAATACAGGAAAAGAATTTATGAATATGGGAATGTATATGGCTGAAGGAAGAAATTTTAAAACAAATAGACAATACAATAGGCATAACATTAATAATTCAAGGAGAGAAGATTTTAGAAAAAAATACAATGAAGATAGTACAATTACAAACATACAGGAGCAAGATAAAACATGATAAATCAAAATATAGATAAAGTAATAAATAGAAAAATAAAAAAAGGATTATTAATGTTATTAAGTAAGTTAGCAATTCCCGTAATTTTAATTTTTATTATATTGCTATTGGTAAGTTATATAACAGATATATTTTACATAGGAATCAAAAATGAAGAAAAAAGTAATATGAAAGAAGAAATTAAGTATTATACTGATGAAGAATATACTGATGAAGACAGTAAATCATTTTTTGAGAGTGTTGGCGAATTTATTGATGGAATATTTAAGAGTGAAGAAATAGTTGCAGATGCAGAATTTCCTGTTGTTGGCAAGAGCTTTAAAGATATAACAAGTGGATATGGAAAAAGAACAGCACCTACTTCAGGAGCATCAACGTTTCATAGTGGTATAGATATAGGAGCACCAGAAGGAACAAAAATAATTGCAATTGCTGATGGAAAAGTAATAAAAACTGCTTGGGGTGGTGCAGGAGGATATACAATAACTATTGAATCAGGAGAATATTCTTTTTCATATTGTCATAGTGATCCAAATTTTATTATTAAAGTTGGTGATGATGTAAAAAAAGGACAAGTAATAGGAAAAGTTGGACCCAAAAATGTTTATAATGTGCCTAATAATCCATATAAAGATTCAAATGGAAAGCCAACAAATGGTGCTACAACAGGTTGCCATTGTCATTTTACAGTTAGAAAAAATGGACAAACAATAAATCCATTAACAATTTTAAAGGGAGGAGATAAAGTATAATGGTTGTTATTTTTACAGGAAGCAATGAAATAGATAAAATATTAGAATCAGAAATAAAAGGCTCTATGGTTGTAAGTTATGCAGATTTTATTATAGAAGATGATAAATTTAAAAATCAAACTGTTATTTTAGCGAGTAGTGCAATAGAAACAGATTTTAGAGAATTTTTATTTTTGTTAAGAAGTAAAAATATAAGAGTAATTTTATTACTTAAAAATGAAAAGGATGAGAATACAAAAATTGCTTTAGAAAATGGAATATATGATTTGATTTTTGGAAATTTTTATCCTAGTCAAATAAAATATATATTAGATAATCCTAAAACATTTGAAGATATATCTAAAATTTATAAAAAACTATTCAATATTCAAATAAAGAAAAAAATAAGAAAGGATTTTAAAAATGGAAAAAGTTAAAATAAAAATTATTGCCATCATTATTGGGATTTTGCTTTTATCAATAGTAATTTCAACAGTTGTTACGATAATTGATAAAAAAAATAAAAAGTATAATAATGAAGATTTAATTATGGTTAATAATACTTTTCAAGATGTTACTGCTGATTCAGATGAAGACATAGATATGCAAGATGAAAATGAAATAATTGGAACATTAGAAATACCAAAACTAGAACTTTCTGCACCAATAAAAGAAGGAATAGACCAGGAAATTCTTGCAGAGAATATAGGACATTTCAATAATAGTAGTGTATGGGATGGAAATGTCTGTTTAGCAGCCCATAATAGAGGAAGTTCTGTTAAACATTATTTTGACAGAATTAATGAATTAGTAAACGGAGACACAATAATATATAAAACAAAATTAGGGGAAAGAAGTTATCAAGTAATCCAGGTAAAAGAAATAGAAAATACGGATTGGTCGATAACTGAAAGCAAAACAAATGACAAGAATACAATTACTTTAGTTACATGCATTACGAACCAACCTGAAAAAAGATTATGTGTTATTGCTGAAGAAAAAAATAATTAAAATTTTTTCTCAGGTTGAAAATTAATATATATAAATTTTATACTTAAAAAAAATTTAAGGAGGAATTTATATGTGTAAAAAATTTTTTATAAGCATTGTTACAGCAATTATAGTAATAATTAGTGGAACAAAAAGCTTTAAGTATTTTAATAATGACAATAGTGTAGAGGAGAATATAGTAAAAGAAACATGTACAAATGAAAATTTAAGTACAGATACTGTAAATGAAGAGGTCAAAGGAAATACTGAAGTAGAAAATAGCGTTATAGAAAAAATTGATGATAATAATTCAGAAGAAGGTGAAGTACAGATTACTAACAAGAATGAAGAAAACAAGAAGAATGCTGGAATAAAAAATGATAAATCTAATAATATAATTGTTAAAAATCAGACAGTTCAAGTAAAAAAAGAACAAAAAACAACAAGTAATGCTGAAACAAAGAATGTAGAAAAAAATGATACGAAAACTAAGGAAAAAGTATCTTCTCAAGAACCACAAAAGACACAAACTAACAACACTAATGAAAAAGATAAAGAACAAAAAATTAATGAGGAATATATCTATAATGATACAGCAACAAAAAAAATAATAAATGATATTAATGAAATTGCAAAGAGAAATCCAGACTTATGGGGAGCAGATGGCAAAAAATTATATAATGTAAAAGTAAGCAAAAATTTACTTGGACAAAATTATATGTTTCCATACAATTATAAACTTGTAGAAGGAAAAGTTCTAAATGTGTTCCCAGTAACATTTTTAGTATATGCTATTGATTATAAAAAAACTGGATTTGCAACAGAAACAAGATATTATATAGATATAGAATAATGTAAAAATTTTTAAAAAGCATTTGCTATTTTTGCGATGCTTTTTTATTATGGAAGGAGAATTAAAAAATATGAAAAGAAAAGTAGGTCAGAAGATAATAAGTTCAGTTTTATTATTATTTATGATAGTAAGTCAATTTGGTAGTGCTTTTGCAGCACAAATTGGAGAAACAAAAGATTTGGTTTCATTAGGAGAATGTGGTAATGATTTAAAATATACAAATTCTCAGGGAGTAACAGTAGTAGTTTTGACACATTATGTTGTATATAAAGAAAATGGAAAACAATATCCAGCTTATTGCTTAAATGTTAATTTACATGGTGTAGATGATAATGATTCATATGGAGTTGAAGTTGGAGATATGAGTCAAGTTGCAAATAACCAAGCAGTTTGGAGAGTTTTATTAAATGGTTTTCCATATAAATCTGCAAAAGAAATGGGATTAGATAATGACTATCAAGCATTTGCAGTTACAAAACAAGCTGTTTATTCCGTATTAGATGGAAGAGATACAAGCAGATATTTTGGTGCAACAGAGGTAGGAAATAGAATGGCAAATAAAATAAGAGAACTTGCAAATATAGGTAGAAATGGAACACAAACTTATCAAGACCCTGTAATTACTGCTAATGCAATTACAAATGCAGGGGTAGATAATAAAGATAAAAATTATGTTTCTCAAACTTTTGTAGTAAATTCACAAGTTAATGTGAAAGATATAAAAATTATATTAAATGGACAATCAGCACCTGAAGGAACAAAAGTTACTGATGAAAATAATAATGTTAAAAGCACATTTAATAGAGGAGAACATTTTAAAGTATTAGTACCAAGAAAAAATATTAAAAATGAAGTAAATATTCAATTTAGTATTAGTGGACAAGCAGAAACATTTCCAATATTATTTGGAAAAGCACCTAATTCAAATTTACAAAATTATGTTTTGACATCAGATCCATTTGTTCTAAGTAATTCAAAAGGTACTATGAGTTATAAACCAACAGGAGAAATTGAAGTTACAAAAGTAACAAGTGGTGATAGCAGTATAACAGGAACAAAAAAAGGAAATGGATTAAAAGGAGCAGTATTTACAGTAAAATCAAAAAATGGAAAATTCGTAAAAGAAATGACAACTGATGAATATGGAAAATTTAAATTGTCAGGATTAGACTTAGGAGAATATATTATTTCTGAAAAATTAGCACCAGATTATTATTTAAAAGGAAAAGATACTGAATTTGAATTGAAACTTGAATATGATGGGGATAAAAAACAAATTACAGTAGAAAATACACCAGTTGATATTAAAGTAAATGTAGATAAAGATGCAGATAAAAAAGAAGCACAAGGAAACGAAATTGTAACTTATGAAATAAATAATATAAAAAATTTATCTAATGTTAAATTAAACGAATTTACATTAACAGATTCATTGCCAAAAGAAGTAAGAATACAAAATTTAGAGACAGGAACTTATAATGAAGATTTAAAATATTCAATAACTTATAATACAAATAAAAAATCTAATATAAAATTACAAGATGGATTAAGTACAAAAACAAATAATAAAATTGATTTTACAAAAGTAAAATTAGAAAGTGGAGAATATATAACATCTTATAGTTTGAATTTTGGAACAGTAAAAATTGGTTTTTCAAATAATACAAAAATGAAAGTTGAAACAAAAGTAATAGAAGGATTATTAGATAAATCAAGTTTCATAAATAATGTTAAAGTTCATGGAACATATCTAAATGCTAAAGTAGAAGATAAAGATGACGTTCCAGTCAAAGTTTATGAAAACATCTTAAAAATTAAAAAAGTATCTAAAGAATATAATCAATATACAAATTTAGATGCAGGTACAAAAATTAATGCAACATTTGAATTATTAGATGAAAACAAAAAATACATTGATACTTTAAATGTAAAAAGTGATGAAGATTTTACTTATAAATATTTAGAAACAGGAAAAACATATTATTTAAGAGAGCTTTCAACAGACCCATATTATGTTATAAACAAAGATTTAGTAGAATTCAAATTTGAAAAAAATGGCCAAACAATAGAATTAGAAATTAAAAATGACAATGTAAATTTAGTTGTAGATGTAGAAAAAGAAGGTCCAACAGAAGCACAAAAAGGAGAAACAATTACTTATGATTTTAATAAAATAGGTAACTTCTCTAATACTGAAGTAAATAATTTTGTTTGGGGAGACAAATTACCAAGACAAGTAACAGCACAAAAGTTAGAAACAGGAACATGGAACGAAGAACTTACATACAAAGTTCAATATATTACAAACAAAAATACAAATTGGAAAGATATTGGAGAATATAGTACAACTACAAACAATACTATTGATTTTTCAACATTAGGACTTGAAGAAGATGAATATGTAAAAGAATATAGAATTTGTTTTGGAAAAGTAAAACAAGGATTTACACAAGTTGAAGCACCAAAATTATTTGCAAAAGTAAATGAAAATGTTCAAAACAATAAAATCTTTGTAAATAGAACATATGTAACAGCATCATATCAATATACAAAACTTGGAGCCAAAGATGATGCACATACAGTTGTTTATACAAAAACACCTGCAAAGGATAAAGAATTACCAAAGACAGGATTAGATTATTAGAAGGAGGAAATTTAAATGTTAGAAATTAATGAAGTTAGAATTAAAAAAATAAATAAAGGAAAATTTTTAGGATATGCAAGTATTTTAATACAGAATTCATTAGTAATAGATGGAATTGAATTACATGATGGAGAAAAAGGAAGATATATTTATATGCCATTAAATCCGAAAATGAAAAAGTCTAGAAGAAATAGTTCATATCCAATAGATAATAAAACAAGAGAACAGATATTACAGTTGATATCAGAAAAATATGATGAAACAGAAGAATAGAAAATTATAAAGGAAGATACATTAAATTTTGTATCTTCTTTTAAATTTAATTTTAAAATTAAGGAGGATAAAGTGCAACAAATTATTTTACAAGAATTAGAAGAATTAAAGAAACAGACAGATTTTATGATAAACAATAAAGATATATTAGAAAACAAAGATATAGAAAAGTATTTGCGAGATTTAGAAAAAATAAGATATGAGGTGTTTAATAAAATAAAGATTCACAATAAAGAGAAAATAAATGAAAGCGAAAAACTTAATTATATTAACAATTCATATAAAGCAACATTAGTAAATGATGTTTTAAAGATATATATTCCTGAAACATTACCAAAGTTTAAAAACATAAGTAATTATGCATATAAAAATATTATGATAAGCACAGCAGAATGCGTAAAAAAATACAGTGGATTATTTAATGATAATTTGACATTTGTGCTAATTATAGTACATGAAAAACAATGCAATATGGACATAGATAATAAATATGTAAAACCTATTATAGATGCTCTTGTACTACAAAATATTATTAAAGATGATAATATAAATAATATGTTTTATTTGGCACAAGGTAAAAATGACACAAAGAAACCTTTTACTGAAGTGTTTGTAATGAATGGAAAATATATAACAAGTTGGATTGAAAAAGTTCAAAAAATGTTTTAGAAGTATGAAATTTTATTAAAAAAATCGAATTTTAAAATTTTATAAAAAATACATTATAAATTGTGAGAATTAAGCAAAAACTTTTCAAATTTTTCAATAGTTTAAGACACCGTTGAAAAAACTGCGTCTTGAACATAAAAAAGGAGGAAGTATGTGCTAGAAAAAAATAACATAAGTAAAGAAGATTTTGAAGTATTAAAATTTTTATCAAATTACAAAATGCTAAAAGTTGAAGATGCAAGTTTGATTTATAAAACCAAAAGATATTATAGACAAAGAGTTAATAAGCTAATAGATAAAGAATATATAAAAAAATACAAGAGTTATATTATGCTTGATAAAAAGGGAAGAAAAGCTTTAGATGAAGTTGGTTCTAATTATATAAAAAATATAAAAAACGAATCATATATGGAAAGATTAAAACATATAGCAAGTATTGCAACATTAAGTATTGATTCAAAAATTTTATTTATTCCTAGTTGGAACATAAAAGAAAAAGATAAATACACTGAAACAGCAAGGAGATATATAGGAAAAATTGTTATTGAGAATAAAGAATATCTTGCTTATTATATATCAGCCAAAAAGGAACATGTTTATATAAAACAGTTACTTTTTGATGTAAATAAAAGCATAAATTATGATGATATTATAATTTTTGTAGAAAATTTTGATGTGGTAAATAAGAGATATTCAAATTTATCATTTGGAAAGAAAAATACATTTATAATACAAAATACATATGAAAATAAAGAAATGATAAAAGAAATAATTAAAACTAACACACATGAATTATTAGAAAATATATATGAAAAAGAAATTTTAATAAGTAATTGGGATATAGCAGATTATATGCTAGATGATGGTACGTATTTAATCTATATGCCTTTTATAAATACTGAAAAAATAGAAAGAATTAATTGGTTCTATAAAGAAAATACAAATGTTAAACGAAAAATAGATATATTAACTTTAGATGAAAATAAAAAAGAAATACATAAAATATTATGTGATAAATGCGAAATAAAAACTTTTAGTAATGATGTATTAGGAGGAATTAGTGAAATATAATAAAATTAAAAAGTTAAAATATAAAAATGTTGTAATATTCATTGCGATTTTTCTTTTATTTATTAGGTTATTTGTACCAATGATAAATGGATATATAAGTTTACTTGGCAAATGTTTTGATAAAGAATATAAAGTAAAAACTATTCATAATTTATTTGATTGTATCTCAGCAGTTTGCACTAATAAAATAATATGTCTTATTTGCATCATAATTGCCCTAATTTTCGTTTTTCTTATATTTAATGTATTATTTGCTAGAAAACAGATAAAAACGGAAAAAGAAGGCATTAATTTTAAGCAAAAAAATGGAACACATGGAACAGCAAATTTTACAATAGCTGAAGAAATTAAAATATTAAAAATTGGTAATGAAGAAAAAACACCAGGTATTTTATTAGGAAAAACATTAGAAAGTGATGAAATAATAACACTTCCAGATGAATGCAAGTCATTAAATAGAAATGTAATGATATGGGGAGCATCAGGTTCTCGGCAAATCAACAAGTTATATTATTCCAAATGCTTTGAAAATAGCAAACCAAGAAAAAGAAACTATGAAGAAAGAACTAGAAACTCTTGCATTACAAGGAAAAAATGTAGTTTGTACTGATCCAAAAGGAGAATTATTTGGAATTACAAGTGAAATCTTTGAAAAAGAAGGATATGATGTTAAAGTATTTAACCTAGTAAATCCAGAACATTCTGATGGAATAGATATATTTAGATTCATAGAAAAAGAAATTGATGCACAAGTATTTGCACAAGTTGTAGTTAGTACAACACAAAATGCTGGAAAAAAAGGCGAAGAATTTTGGCAAAATACACAAGAAAATTTATTAAAAGCTTTACTTTTACATATAAAATTTGAAGTAGAAGATGAAAGTAAAAAGAATATGAGATATTTAAATTCAATATTAGCATCTGGAGATATAAATAAAATTGATGAAGTATTTAGTCATTCAAAAGGAATAACGAAAATTGCATATAACATATATGCACAAGCATCAGATACTATAAAACAAAGCACAATTACTGGACTTGCAACGAAACTCCAAATATTCCAATTAAATGAAATTGCATCAATAACTGAAAGAAATGATATAGACTTTACAGATTTAAATGATAAAAAAATGATTATATATTGTATTATGAGTGATATGGATACAACAATGAGCTTTTTAAATAGCTTATTTTTTTCGTTTCTGTTTATAAAAACAATAAGACAAGCAGATAGAAATGAAGATAAAAAATTAAAAAGACATTTATGTATTTTTTTAGATGAATTTGCTAATATAGGACAGATTCCGGATTTTCAACAAAAACTATCTACAATTCGTTCAAGGTCAATTTCAGCTGTAATTGTATGTCAGCATATTGCAGGGCTTAAAGCTCTTTATCCTGATGATGTATGGCAAGGATTAATAGGAAATTGTGATATTAAAGTTATAATGGGAACAAACGATTTGCTTACTGCTCAATATATTTCAGAAACGTTGCGGAGTTGCAACAGTTGAGAGTAGTTCTATAAGAAAAGATGCAGAATTCGATGGTAAATTAGATTATGGAATGGAATCAACTTCACTTGTAAAAAGAAATTTGCTAAATCCAGATGAAATAATAAGAATGAATAATGATGAACAAATTGTAATTATAAGAGGTCAAAAACCTTTTAAATGCAAGAAATTAAGATATTGGGAATATAGACTTGGCAAAGATATAAATCAAATATCAATAGAAAATTACAAACCAAAAACGACTTATAATCTTGTTTCTATTGAAGAAAAAGAAGAAACAAAAAAGTTACCGACATTTGAAGAATTTTTAAAGGGAAGGAGGAAAACAAATTGATTGAAGAACTAGAAAAACAAATAGCATGGCAAAATATTAATACATCTGAAGAAAAAAACAAAATTTTATCAGGTAAAGCAGTTGCTATCGAAAGTGAAAAAGTAAATTTAACACATGATGATGGAAAAATATATGAAGATAATATAAATTGCGTAGTTATAAATTTTAAAAATATAAAAGTTTTGATTCCAGGAAGAGAACTTGGGATAGAAAAAGATGATAAGAAAAATATCAGAAATTTAATAGGTTCAGAGATTAAATTTATAATTTTAGAATCAGATAAATTAACTAATACAGCAGTTGCATCAAGAAAAAAAGCAATGGAAAGAATAAAAAAAGTGCAGCTTAAAAAATATGAAACAGGAGATGTTGTATATGCAAAAATAATGTCAGTTTGGAACAAATATATAATAGTGGAATGTTTAGGAAAAGATATAAAATTAAAGATTTCAGATTTGGAATATGGATACGTAGCAAATTTAAACAACTTATATCAGGTGGGAGACAAAATAAAAGTAAAAATAAAAGAAATAGATGAAGAAAAAGAAATATTAAAAATATCACACAAAGAAACAAAAGATGACCCATATAAAAACATTAGAAAAAATTTTACTGAAGGAGGAGAGTATCTAGCCAAAGTTACAGGATTTTCTGATAATCGGAATTTTTGCAACATTAGGACAAGGAATAGATACAATGGCAACACTTCCTGTTTGGCTTGAAATACCACCATTACCAGGTGATACAATTATTGTTAAAGTTAAAAAAATAATGCCAGAAAAAAGAAAAATATATAGCTCTTTGCTAAAAATAGTAAGGAGGGAGAGAACCAATGACTAAAACACAAAATAATATAATGCAATTTTTAAGTAAATTTAAAAGTTGTAGTCAAGAGCAACTAATTTTTTTTACTGGATGTTCTATTCAAGATATAAATTATTTGATTTCTTCAAATTTCATTGTAAGAGATTTAAAAACTAATTTGTTACATCATAAAATGAAAAAAGTTGATGTAAGAACTGCTGTTGCTCTTGATGTAGTAAAAATTATTAAAAATGAAATAAAAGATTTTGGCTATAGTAGAAATTTTCCTGTTATTTTTAGTATGATTACTTTGGAAAATAAAACTTGTGATATAGTAGTAGTTAGAAAAATAGAACAAGAAATAGTATTCAAAAAACTTATGGAGTATTCAAATGCTGATAAAATAATAATTGTATTAGAAAATGATAATTACGATAAAAGATTAATAAATACAAAAAAGGAAGTACTGATTTGTAAGTATCCTATTGAAATAATTGATAAAATCAACTAAAATTTTTTCTCAAATTGAAAAGTTATTTACTTAAATTTTATAATAAAGAAAAAACGAAAGGATGATGAAAAATGGGTTATATTATTTTAACATTTATTTTTGCAGTAGCAGTAACAATTGTAGTTTATGAAACTTATTATGAGAAAAAAGAAAAGAAGATTGGAAGTTTACTTGCACCAAAAGTTGAAACTTTAATTGAAATGTCTAGTAAGGAGATTTTTATCAAACAAAAAGAGTTAAATAGAAATTTAACAGAAACTGAGAAAAATAAGATATTGGATGATTGTTATATTAAAATATAATTTATATAGTATAAGGGCAGAAATAAAAAGCTGTCCTTTTTGCTTTTTATTAAAATTTGTAGTATTATATATTAGATTTTGAGGTGATAGAATGAATGAATCAAGAAAAAATAGATTAATTTCGATAATAGATGAATTAATAGAAGAAAAATTAATAATTGATGATAATTTTTTACGTTTTACTTTTTTTGAAGTAAGAGTAAAAAAGGGAGTAAAAGAAGAGGAAGAAAAAGAATTTGTACAGTTGGCTGGAATAAAATTAACTAATATGGGTTATACAGTTTATTTTCAAGACCAGGAATTTATATATAAGGAAGCAAAAAGAAGAGTACAAATAAACGAATTAATAATTGCTATTAAAGATAATTAAATTTTATAATAAATTATAAACATGAAAAAATAGGAATTAGTTTTAGAACCAATTCCTATTTAAATATTTCATTTGTATCATAATGTATTTGTCTAATTTTTTACTTTGGGTTAAAATTTTTTCATAAGGAGCATTTGTTTCAACAAGTTTTTCTAATTTTGCAGTATTTTTCATAATTAGATAAAATATTTTGGTATCCATAATAATCAACCCCAATCTATATATATTAATTATAGCAGATTTTAATAAAATAATATGTCAAAACTTGTCGAATAAGATAAAAAATAAACAATTTAATCCCTTTTAAGCAAAAATATATATTTTTAATTTATAAAATGATATAATGAACAAAAATTGGTATTAATTGATTGGAGGTTATATGAAAAAACGGATTAAATAATGTATTAATAGTGTTAATTATTGTTTTATTTATAATTGGAATTTATAATTTAGCATTAAATATTAAATATAAAAGTGAGATAGCAAAAATAATTGAAATAGATAATATAGAAGATTTTGACATTAAAAAAATTGTGAGAGGTTATGGACCTGGAACTGAATTGTGTTTTCCTCCTTCCGACACTTGCAACTCGTCGTTTACCCAAAGCCAGTATTTCGTATCG
>OGYP01000018.1_pt1 | contig 61173 bp, 59 predicted proteins | sample 1576571 | NCBI WGS metagenome assembly OGYP01 (sample SAMEA3541559, study PRJEB24748) | human gut metagenome | biome: human gut; feature: human-associated habitat; material: faeces | place: China | collected 2012
AGTAATTTCTTTTTTATCCTCCAAGGTCAGTATAAATCAGGGTGGTCTGCCCTCCGTTGCTTACATTGGGCAGCAGGATCTCCCGGCAGACATACTCCTTACCCCAAGCGCCTTTCTCTTCCTCCACCACAAACAGATGACGATACCCCTTCTCCTGCACCGCCTGATTTGGCACACGATAGCATCCATCTTCTACCGTTTCGGGCAGAGCAAGGCTCACCAGCGGCAGATGATTGCGGTTGGTGATGCAGGAATAGATGGTCGCTGCTCCCATTAGGACAAAAAACAGCGCAAGAATTGCTCCATACCATTTTACCTTGTTCATATCCCATCACTCGTTTAAAAAGATGTTCATCTTGGTTTGAATCGACTTTGCCGTCTCCTCAGCGGTGGCAAGGTCGTACTGATAATAGTTGTCCAGCTCCTCCTGTAAAAGTCCAAAGATCTCTGTCTCGGAGCAGGCAAAATTACGCTGAAGGTTCCACGCATGAATCTGCTCCACCGCCTGCTCGGTCAGCTGCTGTGGGTTACCCTGCTTCCAGTTAGTGACACTTATAAGTCAATACAAGTATTTTTCAGTACAAACTAAGCACTAAACTTTATTTACGGAACTAGAAAAAAGATTAATATTTCAATTATATTAAGTTAATATTAAATTTTTATTACAAGTTTCGACAAAATAATCCTTTTACATAATTCTTCCAGAATATATTATACAACATTTAGATTGCTTTTTCAACGTTTTTTAAAGCTTTTTTCTGTATTTTCTTAATTTTTTTAGTTTACTTTTTAGTACAGTTACTAATTAATACTTTTGAAGATAGAGGCTGGTAAATATATGAAATAATTATTTTTGAATGCGATTGGAATAATTTTAGAAATTCTTAATTGATTTTTAGGGGAATGTTCATGTCGAACGAAGTGAGGACTAAGTGAAAGGGTCCCAAAAAATCAATTTAGAATTTCTTTAATTATGTATTGAGCCGAAAAAATAATTATTTCATATATTTACCAGCCTCTATCTTCAAAAGTATTAATTAGTAACATTTCTATTAATTTTGAATATAATAATTATGATATTACATATATCATACATAATTTAATATACTTTATTAGAGGTGATAATTATGAATAATAATTCTATGAATTTAAATAATCAATCTATGGAGAATATAAAAAATCTCGTAGATAACGGAAATATTTCAGAAGCAATTTCTCAAATTTCTCCTGAAATGATACAAAATTTTTCTAAAATCTTATCAAGTCAAAAAAGCGAAAATCAAACTCAAAACAGTCAAACACAACAAAATAATGTAAATTCTAATTTTCAAAATGAACAAACTAATTCTGCAAAAGCACAAAACAATGATTTTAATTTTAATATGGACAATATTGATATAAATACCATTAAAAACATATCTTCAATAATGGGAAATATGAATAATACTAAAAATGATCCCAGAGCTAATTTACTAGCTTCTTTAAAGCCATATCTTAGAGATAGTAAAAAAAGTCAATTAGATAATTATATGAATTTATTGAACGTTACTAAAATCGCTGAAATTATGAAGAATACCAATACTAATAACAAGGAGAATTGAAATGTTTAGATTTCCATATTTTGGGTTCCCTTATGGTTACCCTTATTACAACTATTCTAATAAATATTATTACAATAAAAATATTGAAAAAAAAGAAGAAAAAACTAGTTTTGCAACTCCTGATGAGTCTCGCTCTACTAGTCCTTCTTCTACTTCTAATGTTCAACCTATTTTTGAAATTTTTGGTATTAAATTATTTCTAGATGACCTTATTATTTTAGGAATTCTTTTCTTTTTATATAAAGAAGAAGTTAAAGATGATATGCTTTATATTATTTTATTTTTGTTGTTATTTGCTTAAAAAGCTATTATTCTATTATTATTTTATCGCCATCTATACTTACATATGCTTGTTTGTGCATAGTTTCTTCATCTCTGTTTATTTCTTTTACAATATTTGCGATTCTTATTTGTACTGCATCAAGATTTCCTGCAGATATAAATGCTTGTTTATTTCCTTTTGCCCCAGCATGGGCTAAGCCTCTTAAATTTCCTAATACAACGATATTGTCTGATGCTATTACTTCTGCCCCTGAATTTACATCTCCTAATATTACGATACTTCTTTCTGCTTCTAATCTTTGACCAGACCTTAAAGAACCTCTATGAAATTCCGTTTCAGAAATCTTTATTTCTTGTTCAAAAGTTCTTTTTATACTAGAAAGCCCTAGTGTTTTAGGCATATCAAACTCAATTTCTACATTTATTGCATCTTTTATCATTTCTTGTATTTCATCTATTTCTTTATTTTTTAATATTTTTCCAACTACTCTAATTGGTGTTTTTTCATTTTTATATAATTTTTTCAATTCTGGTAATTTTTTTCTTAGTGTATTTAAAATTTGTTCTTGTTTTGCATCTTCCGCTATTTTTATTATAATTTCATTTTTCTTTAAATTTATACTAATACAATTATTCATTTCTACATCCTACTTTCTAAGTAATTTATCTCATATTTTCTGTGTATGCAGTAGCAGTCATATCTTCTGTAACGTTTTGTGTATTCATTCCAAAATATTCTGCCATTATATCTCTTACCGCTTCTGCTGTATAGTTTCCATGACCACCATTTTCAACCATTATTACTACCGCAATTTCTGGGTCATCATATGGTGCAAATCCTGCAAACCATGCATTTACTATATCTTTACCGTTAGCATCTTTACCAGCTTCTGCTGAACCAGTTTTTCCTCCAACTTCTATATTAAAGTTTTTAAATCTCACATATGCTGTTCCTGATTCATCTGATGTAACTGATTTCATTCCTTGTTTTACAGCATCAACATATTGTTTATTTAATGTTATATCTTCTTCTGAATTTTCTGTCTTACTTCCTAATTTTTCTGTTACAAATTTATTTATTTCATCTTTTGATACTTCTGTTCCATCAGAATTTTGAACTGTCTTTATTATTGTTGCATCTATTTTATTTCCACCATTTGCAATCATACTAATATATTTTGCCATTTGTAATGGTGTAAATCTATTATAACCTTGTCCTATTGCTGCATTTAGAGTATCTCCAGGATTCCAGTTTTGTTTGATTGATTTAACATAATCTTTGCTAGCTAATGTTCCTGCTGTTTCATTTGGTAATTCTATTCCTGTTTTTGTTCCTAAGCCAAAATATTTTGCATATTTATTTAAATTATCAATTCCCATTCTATCCGCTGTTTCATAGAAGAAATAGTTACAAGATTTTTCAATCGCCCCTATAACATTTAATGAACCATGTCCTCTATGATAGTCTGTATAATACCAGCAATCCCATGTTGATCCATATTTTTTATACTGTCCAACATCATTTATTCTATCATTTAATGTTATACTTCCAGATTCTAAACCTGCTATAGCCGTAACCATTTTAAATATAGAACCCGGTGCATATGCACTTTGAATTGTTTTGTCTAATAATGGATGTGCTTCATTATTCAAATAGTTATTCCATTCTTCTGTCCCTATTCCATTTGCAAAAGATTGTGGATTATAATCTGGGTAACTTGCCATAGCTAAAACTTCACCATTTTTTACATTCATTACCACACAAGCTCCGCCTTGAGCATTATATGCTTTTCCAAATCCACCATTTCTTATTTTTTCGATATTTGCCTTCAAAGCATCTTCTACTACTTTTTGTAACTTAGAATCTATAGTTAATACAACATCCTCTCCTGCTACAGCTTCTTTTTCTACTACTTCTGCTGTTGTTGTTCCATCAACAGCCATATCTATTTGTTTAGTACCATTTTTGCCTTTCAAATATTCTTCAAAAACAGATTCAATTCCAGTTTTTCCTATAATATCATTTTGAGTATATGTATCTTTTCTGCTTTGATACTCAGAATCTTGTATTTTTGATGCATATCCTAATATATGTGATGCTAATGTTCCCTCATTATATTTTCTTACAGGTTCAACACTGATACTTATTCCTGGAAATTCATCTCCATTTTCACTAAATTCTGCGACAGCTTCTCTTGGAACATCTTTTGCTATTGTAAGTGCTTTAGTACTACTGTATCCTTCTTTTGTAATAGCATATCTTATTGCTATTATTTTTCTTATTTCTGTAACATCATCATTTTCTATTTTGTATTTATCTTTAAATTTATAAAAAGACTCTTCTGCTGTTGCATTTTCATCTATATTATAACTTTTCTTCCAATTTTTTAAAGTTTCATCTGATATTTTAAAAGAAAAAGGATTTATATTAATTGGAAAAGAGTCTGAATAGCTAACTTGATATTTTTCTAATACATTTACGATTTTTAATATTGAATTATTTAATGTGTTATTATCTATTTTACTTTTATATAATTCGACATTAAATTTTTGAGAAGATGTAACTAATACATTTCCTGATCTATCTAATATTTCTCCTCTTGCAGCTAATAATGTACTTTCTCTTGTTAGTCTTGTGTTTGATTCTTCTCTATATTCTTTTCCATGTATAATTTGTAAATTAAATAATTGAACTATCAATATAATTCCAATTATATATGTAAAAACTGTCATCGTATTATATCTAAGATTTATGCTTTTTTTATTTATTTTCTTTGCCAATTTTTCACCTTCTTCTTGTTTGAATTTTTTATAAATTTTAAAAATATCTTGTTAATATTCTATTTCCTTTATATTCATTTTCAATATAATAGCCAAATTTTTGCATTAGTGGGTATAAAATAATTGTTAAAATTATGTTATATAAAATTTCAATTAAAAGAATAATTATAAAATTGAATATTTCAACATTCATTGAATATATAATATATTTCATAAAATATGAAGCAATTTCAAAAATTATAGTTGACCCAAATACCATAAATATTATTGTCATTCTACTATCTTTTGAAAAATTTTTATCAAATATAACAGCTAAAATTCCAACTAATACTAATCCAATTAGATTTATTCCTATTTTTTCTTCCATTAATAAATCTAAAAATAATCCTATTACTCCACCATAAATTGTACCTAAACTTTTATTACCAAATAATCCTATAAATAAAACATAAACAACAAAAAGATTTGGTTTTATACCAGCAATTGTAAACCAACTAAAAAAATTAGATTGCAAAAAATATATTATAAATGCTATTAACACTAAAATTATATTAATTAAAATTTTTTTCAATTGGTTCACCTCTATTCTTTATTAATTATTTTTTATTACTAAAACTGTATTTAATTTATTAAAATCTACTGCAGTATTAACTATTGCATATCTATCTGTAATATTTTTTGTTGACACTATTTTACCTATTGTTCCAACATGAATTCCCTTTGGGTAAATCCCACCTAATCCTGATGTTTCAACACTATCTCCTTGTACAATATTTGCATCTGTTGATATATACATAGCTTTCAATTCTGAATTATTATTTAATGTGCCTTTACATACAATACTATCTTTATTTGTACTCATTAAGCAACTTACAGAACTTGCTGTGTCTACAATTGTTCTAACTTTTGCTGTTGAATCTGTTACTGAAATTACATTTCCAACCAATCCTTCATCTGCAATTACTGTCATATTTTCTTCAACACCATCTTTTTTACCTATGTTAATTATTACTGTTTTTGAATAATTACTAATATCTTTGTTTATTACATAACCTGGTATTGTTTTATATTCTCCGTATTTTTCTGTTAAATTTAAGTATTCTTTTAAGGTTTCATTTTCTGATTTTATATTTTCTAATTCTCTTAGCGATTGTTCCAATTTGCTATTTTGATTTTTTAATTCTTGATTTTCTGCCTTTAAATTACTAATATCTGTAAAAAATGTAGAATTTCCGCTTACTTTATTTTTTAAATATGTTAGCCCATTTTGTACAGGCATTATTAATTTATTTGCAATATTTTCAAAAAAAGTTGTATTATCTTCTATATTAGAAAAAACTACTATTAAAATTAAGATTACTATTGTAATAACAATTCCTAATATACCTGTTTTTTTGGTTCTATACATATTTTTCCTCACTTTCATTTTTCAATTATTCTTATCTTCTTTTTCTTGCATTTATTAAAACTGTTTTTAATCTTTCTAAATCTTCTAAAGTTTTTCCTGTTCCTCTTACTACACAATCTAGTGGTTCATCTGCAATATATACAGGCATTCCAGTTTCTATACTTAATAATTTATCTAAATTTTTTATTAAAGCTCCTCCACCTGCTAGAACTATTCCTTTTTGCATAATATCTGATGATAATTCTGGTGGTGTTTTTTCAAGGGTTGATTTCACTATATCAACTATTTTTGATATTGATTCTCTTATTGCTTCTTCAACTTGTGAAGATTTTATTTTTACATTTCTTGGTAAGCCATCTGTTAAGTCTCTACCTCTTACTTCTATTTCTATATCTGTCATAAGTGGCATTGCACAACCAATTTGAATTTTTATTTGTTCAGCTGTTGTTTCTCCTATTGCTAAATTCATTTCTCTTTTTACATAATTTACAATGTCCTCATCAAGTTCATCTCCTGCTACTCTTAAAGAATGGCTCAACACTATTCCACCTAATGAAATAACTGCAACTTCCGTTGTTCCTCCACCAATATCTACAATTATACTTCCACTTGGTTCTGAAACATCTAATGAAGCTCCTATAGCAGCTGCCATCGGTTCTTCTATTAAGTACACTTCTTTTGCTCCTGCTTGCATTACAGATTCCTCTACTGCTCTTTCTTCAACTTCTGTTATTCCTGATGGCACACCTACTACAACTCTTGGTCTTCCTATGCTATATCTTTTTTCTACTTTTCCTATAATATTTTTAAGCATCAATTGAGTTGCTGTAAAATCTGCGATAACACCATCTTTTAATGGTCTAACTGCTTTTATTTGTTCTGGAGTTCTTCCAAGCATTTCTTTTGCTTCATTTCCTGTTGCCATAATATTTCCAGATTTTCTATCTATAGCTACAACTGATGGTTCTTTTAGAACTATTCCCTTTCCTTTTAATGTTACTAAAATATTTGCTGTTCCTAAATCAATTCCAATGTCTTTAGAACCAAATGTAAAGAATTTCATTTACTTCTCTTCCCTTCTATTTTTCATTTTTTTGTTTTTTTCTAGCCAATTCAGCTAGTTTTGCAGTTTCTAAGAAAACACTTCTAAAATTACTACCACCAACCACAATATGGTCCATTAATTCTATATCAAACATCATTGCCGCATTATATAATTTATCTGTATAATGTATGTCTGCCTCACTTGGTGTTGGGTCTCCTGTTGGATGATTATGAACTAATATCATTTTAGGTGCTTTTATTTTTAATGCTTCTCCCACTATTTCTTTTATGCTAATATTTACAGAACTTGTTCCTCCTGATGCAATATTTATTTCTTTAAGTATTTCATTTTTTACATTCAATAAAAATAGTTTGACCAATTCTCGTTTTTCAAATCTCATTTCTTCAATTACTAAATCAGCCAAATCTTTTGTACTACATATTTTTATTTTTTTGTAATTAGATGGTTTTGACATTCTTATAGATAATTCACATATTGCTTTTAGTTGAATTGCTTTTACTCTGCCAATCCCTTTTATTTGCATTAATTCCTGTAAACTTATATTTTTTAAAAAATTTAAATCTCCTGCTTGTGGATCATAATTTAAATTTAATATTTTTTGTGCAATTTGAACTGAAGTCTCTGATTTCGTTCCAGTTTTTATTATAATTGCTAATAATTCTGCATTTGATAATGCTTTTTCACCATATAACTCTAATTTTTCGTATGGTCTTTCTGTCTCTGGTAATTCTTTGATTTTTAATGACAAATTAAATCATCCTTTCCTTATTTAATTTGTCCCACATTTAACTACTATTATACTTTTTTATATATAAATACTGCTATTATCATTCCAATTATACTTGCTATGTTTATTTTGAACATTAATCCAAAAGTTAATTTAAGTATGTTTAAATCTAAAACTATTGGACTTTCTAATCCAAATTCTTGCTCAAATGAAAGCCACCAAAGCCAAGATACATTTCCAGCTAATTTTCCTAATAATCCCCCTATTACTAATCCTGATAAAATAAATACTAACAATATCCATACACTTTTATCTCTTGTTGCCATTTTTAACCTCCAATTTTTTCTTCTTTCCTTACGGAAATGTAAATTTTATGATAATGATATTATATATTGTTTTTGCCTTTTTTTCAAGTAATTTGCACAATTTTATTACCAAAAATTGTGCATTTAAATATAATAATATTAGTAGTATAATATAATTAATGATTATTGGAGGTATTATTAATGAAAATTGAAAAATTAACGGAAAATAAAATTAGAATAATTATAAAGCAAGAAGATATGGAATCTAATAATATTGACTTACATAAATTTGTGTTAAAAAGTATTGAATCTCAAAGTTTATTTTTAAAAATATTAAATCAAGCTAAAGAAGAACTTGATTTTAATGTTGATGGCTATAAATTATTAATTGAAACCTTTTCTTCTTCAGATGATATTTTTATTTTCACTATAACCAAATATATGGATTCTGATTTTAGAAATTTTCAGAACACTTCTGATAAAAAAAATTTAAAAATTAGAAAAAAAATAATTAATAATGATTTAAAAATGAAAATAATTAATTTTGATAATTTTGACGATTTATATGATTTTTGTAACATGCTTTTTAATAATAAAATAAATATTAAAGATTTTTGCAAAAAAAATTCTTTATATTCATATAATAATATCTATTATTTAGTTTTAGAAAACATTGATATTACACAAATTAATTTTAAAAAATTCAATTCCTATATCTCTGAATTTTCTACATATAAATCATATTCAAAAAATTTTGAATATAAGCTCAAAGAACACGGAAAACTTATTATTAATAAAAATGCAGTTAATAAAATATTTAACATTTTTACTTAAAATCCAAAAAAACAATCCACAATTTATATATGAATTGTGGATTGTTTTATTTAATATAAATAATTTTGTGGATTATATGCCACTCCATTAACTCTTACTTCAAAATGTAAATGTGGTCCAGTAGAATTTCCTGTTGAACCAACTGCTGCAACTGTTTGTCCTTGAGTTACTGTAGTTCCTGCTGAAACATATAATTTACTACAATGTCCATAATATGTTTGTACTCCGTTACTATGTGTAATGACAAGTAAGTTCCCATATGAACCTTTACGTCCAGAAAAAGTTACTGTACCTGATGCTGCTGCTAAAACCGGAGTTCCTGTTGATGTTGCTATATCTAATCCTGTATGTGCTGAACTTCTTATACTACTTCTAGCACCAAATCTTGAAGATATAATTCCAGATACTGGTCTTGCTAAAGATATTCCTAAACTAACTTTTCCTCCTGCTATTGTTGTAGCAGTATTTACACTTCCAACACTTGTTGTTTTATTTTTTGCCACAGTAACTTGTGGTTTTTGAACATACAAACTAGAAACTGCATTTTCTACTGTTGTAAAATCCTGCATTTGTGTTTCATATTTTTCTGAAATTGTTATATTATCCATATTTTTGCTGTTTTTTTCTTTTAGTTGATTAATTATATCTTCTGCCTCTGTAAAATTTGCAACATATAATTTTTCTTCATCATTTTCGTTTATAGAATAATATCTATAATATGTTGTTCCTGCTGATTTTATTATATTAAAAATATCTTCATCACTAGCTTGAACATCTCTTTTTAATAAGCATACTTTATATTCTGGTAAACTCTCAACTTGAACAAAAGCTGTATTTTCACTTTCCCCATTTTCTATGTAATCATTTATTTCAGTTTGTAATTTACTTTTATTATCTGTATAACCTACCATTTCACCATTTATTGTTACACTATAACTTATTTTATAAAAAGATGCTATACAGGCTAAAATTAGTAGCACAGCTAAAGATATTAATATTATTAATTTTATTGACCTTCTTGTATGTATCAATAATTTTTTAAACATAATAATTCTCCTTATAAATTTATGCTATAATATTATATCTTTTTTTGTTTTTTTGCAAGACCCTGTTTTATAAATTTCCGTAGATTTTTTACGTTTTTTTAATTTTATCTTTTATTTATTTTTATTTTCTGTTTTTTTTATTTCTAAAAAAGAGACTTTTAAAAGTCCCTCTTTTTAACCTTGTTGTAATTCTGTTTTTACAGTTTCAATTTCTGTTGATGTAGCTTTTTGAGCAGGTTTATAATAACCTTTTGTTTCTGCTACTTTAAATAATTCATATTGAAAACTTTCATCATTATTTCTAATTTGTTGGAAAGTTTGTCTTAAATTCATATTTTCTGATTCTGATATAGCTGTTTGATATGCTGTTAAATCAGATTTTACTCCTGATAAAATATCATTTACCATTGTTTTCTCTTCCATATTTTCCTCCTTAATTAATTATTTAAAAAAGACATTAATTTTTGTTTTGTGTTTAAGCTATCTTGAGCAGCTTTTGTAAACATTTGCTTTATTTGTGGGTCAACTGCTTGAGATGAATATGTGTTTAGTTTTTGATACGCTGTTTCGTGTGCTCCAATTAAATGTCTTAAGTGTTGTAATTCAGCTTGTGTTAAATCTGCCATTTTTATCATTCCTTTCATTTAATAATCTTTTTCTATTATTTCCTTATTTTTATTTCATATACAAAAAAACAGAAAATAAAAATATTTCCTGTTTTAAATTTTTTTATTCAATTACTTCTAAATTAGCATATTTTGCCATTAATCTCTTATGCCCAACTTTATCAAAATTGATATCTACTTTTAAATCTTCTCCTTCTGGTTCAACTGTGCTTATTGTTCCTTCTCCAAATTTCTTATGGAATATTCTAACACCTGCTTTATATTGTGATAAATCAACATTTGAATTTGAAGTTTTTTTGCCTATTGAATTTAAGAAACTTTCTGCTGTTCTAAATGCAAATCCAGTAATATTAGATGCTGCAGATACTGGTTCTTTTTTATCAATTTTATATGTTTTAATATTGCCATTATCTTTACTACCATATGTCCATGAGTATTTTGAATCTTCAAATCTATTATTTTCCTGATTTTCTCCAAATGTCTCATCATAACCATCTAATAATTCCTCTGGTATTTCTTTTAAAAATCTTGATATTGGATTACAGCTTGTAGAGCCAAATATTGTTCTTTGTTTACTACAAGTCAAAAATAGATTTTTCTTAGCTCTTGTAATTCCAACATAGCATAATCTTCTTTCTTCTTCTAATTCTTTTGGTTCTGAAATTGATTTATAACCAGGGAAAATTCCTTCTTCCATTCCAACTAAAAATACTACTGGGAATTCCAATCCTTTTGCACTATGTAATGTCATAAGTGTTACGGAATCATCTGTTTCTTCCATATTATCAATATCACTTGACAATGTTATTCCCTCTAAAAAGTCACTTAATTTATTTTCCGCAGATTCATCTTCAAATTCAATTGCAACAGTTAAAAATTCATCTAAGTTTTCTATTCTATTTTCAGCTTCTATTGTATTTTCTTCTTCTAATGCTTTTGTATACCCAGATTTATTCAATATTTCTTTTATTAATTCTGATATTTTTATATCATCTTTCTTATTTCTTAATTCTTCAATAACATTTACAAATTCTCTAGAATTTAAAAATACTCTATTTAATCCATATTGGTCAGCATTCTTAATAATTTCGTACATTGATATTCCTGTATCTTCTGCTAATTTTTCGATATTATCTAAACTTGTTTTTCCAATTCCTCTTTTAGGTTCATTTATTACTCTTTTCAAACTTATATTATCTGATGGATTTTGAATTAATCTCAAATATGAAATTACATCTTTAATCTCTTTTCTCTCATAGAATTTTAACCCACCTATAATTTTATATGGTATTCCCTCTCTTCTTAGGATTTCCTCTATTGCTCTTGATTGAGTATTCATTCTATATAATATTGCAAAATCTGAATAATTATATTTTTCTTCTCTTCTTAAGTGTTCTATTTGTGTTGCAATATATGTTCCTTCATCATATTCATTTTTTGCTGAATATACTTTTGGTAAATTACCTACATCATTTTCAGTCCATAATTGTTTTTTATATTTAACTTCATTGTTTTTAATTACAGAATTGGCTGCTTTTAATATGTTTCCTGTACATCTATAATTTTGCTCTAATTTAATTATTTTTGTTCCTGGAAAATCTCTTTCAAAGTTTAATATATTAGAAATATCTGCTCCTCTAAAACTATAAATACCTTGATCATTGTCTCCAACAACTGTTATATTTCCGTTTTTAGATGCTAGTAATGTTACTAAAGTAAATTGTGATTTATTTGTATCTTGATACTCATCTACTAAAACATATTTAAATTTATCTGAATAATATTCTAATACATCAGGATTGTCCATCAAAATTTTTATTGTATAATTTATGATATCATCGAAATCTATTGCATTATTTTCTTTTAATCTTTTTTGATACATTTCATATACTAATGCAATTTTTTCTTTTCTAAAATCCCCATTTGCTCTTAATGTATATTGGTCTGGCTCTAACATTTCATTTTTTGCATTACTAATTTCAGATTGTACAGACCTATCTGTAAACATTTTATCATCTAATCCAATATTTTTTATACAAGCTTTTATTAATGTTCTTTGGTCACTTGTATCAAATATTATAAATGAAGAATCAAAACCTATTCTATCTATAAATCTTCTTAATATACGTACACAAACTGAGTGAAAAGTTCCCATCCATATATCTTTCGCAACATCACCTACTAATCCCTCAATTCTCTCTTTCATTTCATTTGCTGCTTTATTTGTAAATGTTATTGCCAATATATTCCATGGCAATACACCTTTTTCATCTATTAAATATGCTATTTTATGTGTTAAAACTTTAGTCTTTCCGCTTCCAGCCCCTGCAATTACTAGACAAGGACCTTCTGTGTTTACTACAGCCTCATATTGTTTATCGTTTAATTGTTTCAATATTTCTTGCATTTTTGTTCTCCAATCTTAATATAAATTTTCCTTCCAGATTATATAATTCTTAGATTTAAAAGTCAATATTTTTTCAAAATTTTATCAAACGTTTTTTCGTGTAATTATTGTTTGATTTAATTAATATAATGAGATATAATATATAAAATTTTAAGGAGAGAAAAATGAAAAAATCAAAGAAAAAAATTATTTGTTATACTCTAATTTTGATTACAGCTATAATAATGTGTATTCCGCTTTTCAAGAATGGAATTCACACAGGAGATGATGGTGATTTTCATATTTCTAGAGCTTTAGGAACACTTGAACAAATAAGAAATGGAAATTCACCTCTTGTAATATCTAGATTTTCCAATAACTTAGGCTTTGGTTGGAACTTATTTTACCCACCAATTTCAACTTATAGTATTGTTTTATTTACATTTTTAACTAATAATGTAGTAATTGGCATGAAAATATTTTTAATTTTTACATTTATATTATCAGGAATTTCAATGTTTAAATTAGTTAATACATTAACCGAAAACGATAAGATTTCACTTATATCTAGTATATTATATTTAATTGCTCCATATAGAATGTTAAATGTTTATAACAGAGTTGCCGTAGGAGAAATACTAGGATTTGTCTTTATTCCTATTGTACTACGTGGAATATATCTTATATTTAAAGGAAAAACAGAAAAATCTTATTTATATGTTTTAGGAACTATTGGATTAATACTTTCACATAATATTAGTACTTTAATAACATTTTTTATTGGTTTAGCATTAGTATTAACAAATTTCAAAAAATTGAAAGATAAAAAAATATTAAAAACTTTAATATTTTCTACTATAATAATAATTTTATCTGTTTTATTTTTTGAAATACCTTTATTAGAACAAAAATCTTCTGCTGATTATGAAGTTTTTAGATATGGAAAAATGTATAGTAGGGGTTCTGTATTTATACATGCCTTACATCCATGGCAATTATTATCTTCTCACACTTCTGGAATAGATAATGGTATGTATTTTTGCATTGGACTTCCAATTTTAATATGTTTATTAACTTATATTCTTGTTAAAAAATATATTCCTTTAGAATATAAAAGTTTTTATAAATTTTTTGCAATTTTAGGAATTGTAACAACAATAATGTCCACAGCATTGTTCCCTTGGTTTTTGCTACCAGATATATTATTAATGATTCAATTTCCTTGGAGATTACTTAGTGTAATTATTTTATGTTTTTCAATTATTGGTGGAATTAATTTAGGAATTTTAATTGATTTAATTATTAGCAAAATTAAAAATAGAAAAAATATTAAATTATTAACAATACCTTTTCTAATACTTTATATATTAAGTTGTTTATATAGTTTAAACTTTGTTAAAAATTTAGATTTTAAAGATGTTGATAATTCTCATTATACAGAAAAAGAAATTATTGATACAAATTATAAAGTTAGTAGATATTCTTCATTTTTAGAATATTGGCCACAAAAAGCAATTGATTCTATAGATTATGTTACAAATTACGATAATCAGATACATATTTTATCTGGTAATGCAATCATTTTAAATGAGAATAAAGAAAATGGTATATTAACTTTTGAAATTAATAATGTTTCAGAAAATACCACTTTAGAACTACCATTCTTATTCTATACGGGTTATGTTGTAAAATACAAATCTTACACTAGTGATGATGTTTCTATTATAAAATGTAATGAATCAGAACATGGTTTAGTCCAAATAGATTTAGATACTAATGTAAATGGTTATTTTAAAGTTTCTTACCATGCTACTAAACTTCATAAAATTTGTATTGGCATTTCTAGTATTACTTTCATTAGTTATTTAATTTATATATTATATAAAAAAATAAAGTTTTGTTAATTATTAGCAAAACTTTATTTTTTATTAATAATATTTTATAACTGAGTTGCAAAAATTCCAATTACAAATCCTATCATATTTCCAACAGCAGACATTCTACCTTTATATAATTTATTTGATTCTGGTATTAACTCTCCTGATACAATATATAACATTGCACCTGCCGCAAAACTTAGGCAAACAGCTATTACACTTTCTGAGATTGACCCAACTATTGCTCCAAAAAATGCACCTATTCCTGTAGTTATTCCTGATAATACTACATAAAAGATAACTTTGAATTTTGACATTCCTCCATTTTTCATTGGAACAGACATTGATATTCCTTCTGGTTGATTTTAAAATAGACAGTTTTAATTTTTATTTTTGACTAATCTAATATTTAATATTAAATTAGCCCTATGTGCTTTCTTTTAGATTATTTAATTGTTTAAAATTGAAATATAAATCTACTTGTTTATCTTGATGAATTTCAATTCTATTGATAATTACTTTCATAATTTCTGGTGATGGTCTATTTAGACTCAAAAATTCTTGTATAACACTTTTTATTTTTTCGGTATCATCTTGTTTTGAGTCTTCTTTTTGTTTTTTTATTTCTATGTATTCATTCTCTTTTTGTTTTATTTCATTTTTTAATTTCTCAAATAACCTTTCATACATTTCTTCACTTATTTTATTGTTTAATTTATCTACATACATTTGGTCAATATTGTTATTTATTAATTTTATCTCGTTTTCTAGTTTTTGAAGTATTTTTCCATAATCATATTTTGTCATTCCTTTTTTTACTTCTAATTCTATTTTTTCACTATCTATTTTTTGAAATAAATTTTTAATATAATTAATTACTGTTTCTTCTAAATTACTATAACTAAATCCATGTGAAGTACAAATTTTAAGCTTTGAATTTCTGCGATAATTGTTACACACCATATAATAATTGCCACTTTTTTTCCCTCTTACACCAATTTTATGCTTACATTCATAACAAAAAAGTAAACCATCTAATAAAAACACATTTTTCTTTTCATTTCTATTATAGTTTTGAACTATTACCATTTTTTGTACTGAGTCAAACACATTTTTATCTATTATTGCCTCATGTGTATTTTCTACAGCAATCCATTTTTCTTCTGGATTTGTTCTAATTTTTCTATTTTTATAACTTATTCTACTTCTTTTATTTTGTAAAGTTGTACCTATATAAACCTTGTTTTTTAGTATGTTTTTAACTGTTTTATTTTCCCAGAAGGTATCTTTATTATATCTTGAGTTATTAGCTGTTGGAATGTTGTTGCTATTTAAGTAATCTCTTATTACCCCAACTTGATTTCCTGCAAATGCCATATTAAAAATTTTTCTTACAATTTTAGCCTCTGGCTCATATATTATTAGTTTGTTTTTGTCATTTGAGTCTTTTATATATCCAAGTGGTGTTTTTCCTCCTACCCATTTTCCTTGTTTTTGCATAGTATGCATAGCTGTTCTAATTTTTTTAGATAAGTCTTTAGAATACATATCATTTAATATTGATTTAAAAGGTGCTATATCATTATTGCCATTTGCTGTTTCAAAAGTATCTATTCCATCTGTTACTGAAACATATCTTACATTATTTTCTGGGAACCATTTTTCTATATATTCTCCTGTTTCTATATAGTCACGACCTAAACGAGATAGGTCTTTTGTTACAACCATATTTATTTTGCCTAGTTCAATATCTTTTATCATTCTTTGAAAGTCTGGTCTATTAAAATTTGTTCCAGTAAATCCTTGGTCAACATATGTATGTATTAATTGGTACTCCCATCCTAATTTTTGTACATATTCTGTTAGCAGTGTTCTTTGATTTTTTATACTTTCACTTTCGTCATATCCTCTATCTACATCTTCTTTGGATAGTCTTATATAAATTGCTACCTTGTATATTGTTTTTTCTATTTGTTCAAGCATTTTTCCTCCCTTCCATGCTTGGATAAAAACAATTTGAATTTAATTTTTATTATATCTTATTTTGAATAAAAGTTTAATGCTCAAAAATATCTTTCTTTAAGATATTAATTATTAAGTGTTTTATTAATCCTTCTAATTCTTCACCTTTTTCATCGAAGTATATATTGATTTTGAAAGTTTCACTCATATCAACTCACTCTCCCTATACTATATATACATCTGTTTTCTTATAAAAATTCTCCCTTATTTTAAAATTTTTAAATGTGTGCTCATTTGCTCATAAATAGTTTAAGGGTAGATATGCGATAGTTTTCACTATCACACACCTACCCAGTATAGTAAAATATGTCATCTATTTTGTTCAAAAGCATTGGTATTGTTGATTTTTTTCATTATAAAAAATGTCCATTTTTCAAGTTTATTTTACCCAAAGATTTGGACATTTTTAACTTATATGTAATTTCATAAAAAGTAAAGAAAGGTTAAAATTTGGTTAAAAAATAAACTACCAATGAAATTATCTTTGATAGCTTATTTTTTTGACAAACAGTTATATTTTACTTACATCAATTCCTAATTTTTTGTAGTTTTCATTAATTTTGGTCATATCTCTATATCTTCCTTTTTTTATTTCACATCTATATGATTCTTTTTCTATATTTTTATCTTCGTCTTTTAACTCCTTTTCTATATCGTATGGAACTCTTACAAACTGAAATGAAATCTCTGAGTTGTATTCTCTACTTTCATATTCTCCCTCAATAATTAGGTAATATGCTCTTGTTGTTTCAAGAGTATTGCTATCCTTACTGTCATTTCTTATTGTATCAAATGAATTTCCTATACTTCCAACATTTATCAATGTTTTGTTATATAGTTTATCCATATATGGATGATGAATATGACCAAATATCACTACATCTGCAATATTGTTTGATATAGTGCGTTCACTTGGTAAAAACATTTCATATTTTGTTTCTATGTCATCAATATTTAAAACCACTTTGTTATTTGCTTTGTTTGTAGCATGGAAAAGTCTAACTAAACTTCCACTAATATAAAATTCATGACTGAATGGTAAATTTGATAAGTACTCTCTGTCTTCTTGGGTAATTAATGATTGATTCCATTTTATTCTTTTTTGTTCTTGTTCTGGCAATTCAGATATATTTTCATGCTTCTTTGAAAAATATTCATCTGTATTTCCTTGAATCACTACATCGCATTTTTCTTTTATTAGTTTTATACATTCATGTGGATGTATTCCTTTTGCAATTGTATCTCCCAAACATATTATTTGGTCTACTTGTTTTTTCTCTATGTCTTTTATTGTTGCTTTTAATGCTTCTAAATTACCATGTATATCAGAAATTATTGCAATTTTCATATTAATTTTTCCTCCTTATATTAGTGCTTACCATTTGTGCCATTGCAAACTATTTGTCTCCTTTCTAAAATTAATACTGTACTTACTTTTATTAATTTTTGTCGTTCTCTACACATATTATAATAAAATCAACATAAAATGTCAATTTCTTTCATATTTATTATTACCTACAAATACTATATTTTTGCTTTTATTATCTTCTATAATTGGAACAATACTGTCTAAAGATAAAAATCTTGTAACTATAAATATTACATCATAAATGTCATTTTCATCTAGCTTGTCTATTATGTTAAAATAATCTACTGTTTTCTTTCCACATTTATGTTTTATAATCAGTCATTTTCAAATTATATTTTTTTATTATTTATATCATAAAAGCAAATATTTATCTGCTTTAAAAATTGTAAGTTGTTACTCAAATTCTTTTAAAACAATTTTTCCTTTTTCTTCTTTTATTTTTTCTGGATCATTAATTCCTTTATAAATCGTAATAATTTTACAATGAGTATATGAATGTTGACCAATAGGAAAATATGAATTTTCCTCAACTATTATTTTATCATTATAAACATATATATCTTCATCAGTACCATCTAAATAGGACATATGTTTTTCTATTTTTTTTATATAATTATCTGGAATAATATATTTGCTATTCTTTTGAGTCAATATAATTAATACACCTATTATTAAAAGTATGATTATCATAATTATTATGCTCTTTTTTCTCATGTTTTTACCTCCCATATAAATTACTAGTTATCTTTCTTTTTTTATCCTTTAATTAGCATTTTACTCTTGCATTATTTTAACTTTTTTATATCTTCACCCATTATTTCTAGATAATCTTTTTCTGCTTGTGTTAAATGATTTCTCATATATTTATCATATTCTTTATGTGCTTTCTCTAATGCTTTTTCATGAGATATTGTCCCAGCTCCTTCTAATATATCTTTATGAGTCATAGTTAAAAATCCATCTAGTTCTTTTACCCAGTCTTTCATTGTCATCGCATGCATATTTAAAGCATTAATCTCTGCAACATCTAAATATGCTGACACCATTCTGTTTAATAAATCCAATTCTTTTTCACTCAAATAATTTTTAGCGATTTCAGTTTCTGCTCTTGTAGGCATATTTCCTTTAAAGTTTGTTAATCCTATATTCTCTTTTTCGCTATCCACCCTATTAAATATTACTTCTGCTGCTGTGTTACCATGAACGGCATAGTGCATTTTGTTTTGAACTGTTTTGAAAAATTCTCTTGTTTGCTCATTTTTAGCATCATAATCTACACTTGTAGCATAAATATCTAATATTTTTCTCCAAAATACTTTTTCTGATGAACGGATATCCCTAATTTTTTCTAAAACCTCTTCAAAGTACGTTCCTCCTCCATTGTTTTTGAATCTTTTTACATTAAGGTTATACCCTTTTATTAGATATTCTTTAATTAATTTATTTGCCCATATTCTAAATTGCGTACCTCGAACTGATTTGACTCTATATCCTACTGCTATAATTAAATCCAAATTATAAAATTTTGTTTTATAGTTTTTTCCGTCTTTAGCAGTTGTCAAGTTTTCCTTTACAACTGCATTTTCATCTAATTCCTTTTCATCAAAAATATTTTTTATATGTAAGCTTACATTTTGTTTCGTGGTTTCAAATAATTCGGCCATTGATTTTTGAGTAAGCCATACATTTTCTTCTTCTAATCTCACTTCAATATCAACTTGTCCATCATCTGTTGTATACATTATAAAATTATTTTGCTCATTTATTTCATTTTCCATTATGTAAAACTCCCTTCAAAGTTTATTTTCTACCTGATTACCTTTTAAATATCTATTATAATTTTACGCAAAACATTTGTTTTTGTCAATAGCTAAAAAATAAATTTCAAAATTCTTTCAAACTCTGAAATTTATATATTTTTTATAAATTCAAATTGTTTTATCACACATACTGTCTAATTTGAAATCTACCTTCTGGTATATCATGCAAACATATAGCAATTGCTAGGCTTAAACCTAATTTCAATGAAGCTTCAAAGCCAGAACCTATTGCTAATCCTTCTGGAAAATTATGTATTGCTAACCCTATTGAAACTATTATTCCTGTTTTTAGTAATTCATTATTATTTTTATATTTTTGTTCTTTACTATTAAACTTCTTTTGTACAATAACATCACAAAAAATCATTGAAACTATTCCTAATAATACCCCTAAAATAACTCCGTAAATACTACTAATCCCTAGTGCTTCCGGTATTAAGTCAAAACAAATTATAGCCATCATTAAACCTGATGCAAATGATAAGATAAAACTCAAAAATTTGTTAGAATTCTTATTTATTACTATTCCTAATATCCCCCCTATTGTTGTTCCAAATGTTCCAAAAAATAAACCTAGTAATGTTGTTTTTAAGATTTCATTCATTTTCAAAACTCCTTTTTACTTTTTTATACTAGTTTATTTTTGTTTATTTATTTTATTACTTTATTTTTGGCAGAAAAAAAGATGTGTTTTGTACACATCTTATTCTTCATCACCTTTTAATCTTTCAGCTCTATCTGCTGCTATTAAGTTATCTATCATTTCATCTATATCGCCATTTAAGAAATTTTCCATTTGATAAATACTCATTCCAATTCTGTGGTCTGTTATTCTTCCTTGTGGGTAATTATATGTTCTTATTTTTTCGCTTCTATCCCCAGAACCTACTTGAGATTTTCTTGCATTTGCAACTTCACTGTCTTGTTTTTGTTTTTCTATTTCATATAATTTTGTTCTAAGCATTCTCATTGCATTATCTCTATTTTGGAATTGTGATCTTTCTGTTTGACACTCTACAACAATTCCTGTTGGTTCATGTATAAGTCTTACGGCTGAAGATGTTTTATTAATATGTTGTCCACCAGCTCCAGATGAACGAAAAACTTCCATTTTTATATCTGCTGGATTTATATCTATTTCAACATCTTCTACAACTGGAAGAACCGCAACTGTTGCTGTTGATGTATGTATTCTTCCGCTGCTTTCTGTATCTGGAACTCTTTGAACTCTGTGTACACCACTTTCAAATTTTAATCTACTATATACACCTTTTCCTGTAACCATAAATGTTATTTCTTTGTAACCACCAAGTCCTGTTTCATTTTCATTTAGAACTTCTATTTTCCAATGTTTTCTTTCTGCATACATTGTATACATTCTAAACAATGTTCCAGCAAATAATGCTGCTTCTTCTCCACCAGCACCTGCTCTTATTTCGCAAATGATATTTTTATCATCATCTGGGTCTTTAGGAATTAAAAGAAATTTAAGTTCTTCTTCTAGCTTTGGTAATTTTTCTTTATTGTCATAATATTCTGCCTCTGCTAATTCTTTTAATTCTTTGTCTTCCATCATTTCTTTAGCTTCTTCCATTGCTTCTTTTGCTTTTTTATATTCTCTAAATTTTAATACTATATCTTCTATGCTTGCATGTTCCTTCATTAATTTTTGCCATTCTGATTGATTTGATATTACTTCTGGGTCACTTATCATTTTTGTTAACTCTTCATATCTTTTTTCTACTGCTTCTAATTTTTCAAACATAAATATATCTCCTTTACTTTTAAACTTTATGTATTATACTATCTTTTTTAGTTTTTTTCAAGTAAAAAGCATACATTTATGCAATGTATGCTTTTCTAATATTTTTTATTTAATTTTTTCTATTTCTTCTTTTGTTAATTTTGTAAATTTTATTATCATTTCTATTGGCATTTTTTCTTTTAGCATTTCTTTAGCGATTTCTATCTTTTCTTCTTCTTTTCCTTTTCTCGTGGCATGATTAATAGCACTTACTCTGTCCATTTCCCATTTTTCTCTTAATTCTGCAAGTCTTCTTGTTTCTGCTTCTCCTGTTAAGTAATTCATTTCTATTCTTGCTTTCTTTAATTTTTCATTCTTCTCTTCTGCCACTTTAACCATCTCCCTATCATAATCATCTATGAATGCTAACCATTGGTTTATTTTACCAAATTGTTTTGCTTTTTGCAATACTATTTAGTAAATTTTTATTTTATTGTGCTATTTATTTTGACAATGCGACTTTCGCTTGCCTCCTTTCCTTTTGTTTTTTTCATTTTTTGTGTTGGATTTTCTTTTTGATTTTTAATCTTTTCTAGAATTAAAATTTCTTGATTTTCCATTTTATTTTTGTCTTTCCTAAGTTGTTTGATTTTAAAAAATTATAGTTATGCAATGTCAAAAAAATTGCATAACTATATATTAACATATCTTTCTCTTGATTTCAACATAAATCGTTTGACAAATTTTGCATTTATCATAAAAATCATATTTTTCTCTTACAAATTGGACATCATAAAAAAAATATGATAATATATAAAAAAATTAAAAAAGGACTGATAAAAATGGCATTTGATGGAATTGTAACAAAAGCAATAACAACAGAAATCACTCCCCTTTGTGGAGCAAGAATAGATAAAGTTTTCGAACCTAATAAAAATGAAATTATATTAGGTTTATATTTAAATGGCCGTAATTATGCATTAAATATATGTATAGAAGCCCAAAATTGTAGACTAAACTTAATAACACATTCAAAACCCAATCCTCAAGTTGCACCTAATTTCTGTATGCTACTTAGAAAAAATTTAATTGGATTGAAATTAAAAAATATTATTACTTTTGATTTAGAAAGATTAATTATTTTAGAATTTGAAGGTTTTGATGAATTAGATGATATTATTTCTAAAAAGTTAGTTATTGAATTAATGGGAAAACACAGTAATATCATATTACTTGATGATAATAATGTGATTATTGATAGCTTAAGACATATAAAAGAAATTGATGAAAATTATAGAGATATTTTGCCACATACAAAATATACCTTTCCAACTTCAGATAAAAATAACTTTCTAGAATTGTCAAATTTTGAAGCTTTCTTTAATATTATAATTTCTAATTTTCCAGATGTTTTAGAAAAAAATAATATAAATGATTTATCAAATCAAATATCTTCTACTTTTAATGGAATTAGTAAAAGTTTTGTAAATTCTATAATTAATAAATATCAAATAAAAAAAGTTGATAAATCAAATTTAGAAATAATATTTAATTATATAAACACTGTTATAAATAATATTGGAACAGATAATTTATCTTTCGAAAGCATCAAAAACAAAGATGGTATTATAAAAGATTATTTTTTAACCACTGAAAACAATCCTGAAGCTTTTAATCTAAATTTCTATATAGATGATTTTTATTATTCAAAGGAAACAAATGAAAATTTTAAAAATTATAGAAATTCTTTATTAAAACTTATTTTAGATACCTTGAAAAAATATAATAAACGTTTAGAACATATCAATCAAAAATTAAAAGAATGTGATGATATGGACAAATATAGAATTTGGGGTGAATTGATAACTGCTAATCTTTATAGAATTCCTAACAAAAATGTAGATATGGTAGAAGTTGAAAATTATTATGACAATAATAATTTGATTACTATAAAATTAGATAAAAAATATTCTCCTAGCATAAATGCAAAACGTTTCTTTAAAAAATATTCTAAATTAAAAAATGCTTTGGAAATTGTAAGTGTTCAAAAAATTGATACTTTAAATGAACTTGATTACATTGAAAGTGTTGTTTATGAACTTGAAAATTCTACTTCTGTTAATGAACTTGTTGATATTTTTGAAGAAATCTCTGAAAATGATATTTTTAAAGAAAGAACCTCCAAATATAAAACTAAAAAGAAATCCAAAATTAAAAAATCAAGTTTAACTAAAAATAAAGATGTTTCATTTAATCCTATTAAATATAATGTTGATGGTTATACTGTTTTAGTTGGAAGAAATAACAAGGAAAATGATTATTTAAGTTTAAAATTTGCAAATAAAAATGATTTATGGTTTCATACAAAAGATATTCATGGTAGCCACACTATATTAAGAATTGATACTTCTAAGCCTTTACCTGATAATGATATTTTGGTTAAAGTTGCTAAAATTGCTGCATTACATAGTAAGGCAAAAAATTCTTCAAATGTCCCTGTTGATTATTGTGAAGTACGTTTTGTTAAAAAGCCATCTGGTTCTAAACCTGGCATGGTTATTTATACTAATAACAAAACTTTAAATGTAACGCCTTAATTGTTGACATTATGCATATTTACTTGTATAATAATTATGTAACAAATGTTTTTGTATTAAGAAACGGAGGACTACTATGCTTGACAAAAAATACTTCATCAATAAAGATGGTGCTGTATCAAATGAAGCTACTAACTACTACAACAATATTGTAGCATATGCTAAACGGCATGATTTAAGAAACACCCTTGCTGCTGTAGACTTAGCGGCATATTTACATTATGGAGAATATAGAGATGGTGGCCAACCATATATTATTCATCCACTCGAAGCAACTCATTACCTTATTTTATTAAATGTAAAAAATCCTATTCTTGCAATGAATTCGGATAAATTACATAATAAAAAATTGGCTAAGGAAGCTACAAAAAGCGAATTAGATATTTTACTTGCATCAATGTTACTTCATGATACTTTAGAGGACTGTGAGAAAAAATTGCCTGAAAAAGGTGCTGAATTTGAAACAAAATATAATCTACATCCAGATGTTTTTAAATTTGTTTCAATTCTTACCAAACATAAAGATTCACCTGGTTATACTCTTGACGGGTATTACGAACAAATTGGGAACTGTTGGCAGACTTCTATAATGAAGATTGCTGATAGAGTTAGCAATTGTTCAACTATTGACGCTTTTAACAAAAAGCGCATGGAAAAGTATGTTAGAGAAATTGTTACATATTTCTATCCAATGATTTCAAAGACAAAAAATCAATATCCCGATTTTTCAAGAATCCTTACAATTATGAAATTTTTGATTGTATCGATTAGTGAATCTGTTGCATCCGTATTAAATTTGGATGGTATAATAAATGATGATGTTAATTATTTAAAGACTTTTTTCTTTATAAAGGGCTTCGCTGTAGCAAAGTCTATGTCAAATACACTTGAAGCTTTACCTCTTGCAGAATCATATTATAAGGATTTTAAAAGAAAAAGTGGAGACGCATTTATTATACACCCTTTACGAGTGTGTTCGTATTTAATTGCCTTGAAGATTGATAGTGATAACATTTGTGCAGCTGCATTATTACATGAAATTATCAAAAAATGTAATCTACCATATCATGGAGCAGAATTAATTGCTGACAAACATTTGAAGCCATGTATATTAGATTATATTAGAGTTATGGCAAACTCTGAAAATTATCCATTGGATTTATATTACAAAACTCTAAGTCAGTATCCAGAAGTTATGCTTTTGAAACTTTCTAACAGGGCTCACACCTGTACAACATTGATAAACTCATCTGATAATGAAATTAAAAAATATGTTGATGAGTGTGAAACTTATATCTATCCTCTATGTGAATATGGTATAAAACATTATCCTGAATATTCTAATAGTATTCAGATTATGTATTACCAAATTCGTTCTTTGTGTAATATTGCAAGAAGTTTACGGCTTCATGATTAGTATTAAGTCTTTCTCGAATTCTAAAAAATAAAAGGCTGGTATTTTCAGCCTTTTATTTTATTTTTTCTTTTATTCTAACTAAAGTATTCAAAGCATCAATTGGTGTTAATTCATTTAAATTAACTTTATCAATTTCGTGCGCAATTTCTGCTAATTTATAATTAAACATATCAAATTGACCTTCTACTGCCTTTTTACTTTCTTTTTCTTGTTTCTTTCCAGTCAAGATATTTTTTCTTTCTAATCCTCTTAATATTTCATCTGCTTTTTGTGTAACAGCTTTAGGTACACCTGCTAAACGAGCAACGTGAATACCGTAACTTTCGTCTGTTCCACCTCTTAAGATTTTTCTTAAAAAGATTATGTCTTCACCTTTTTCCTTGACAGCTATGTTGTAATTTTTAACCCCATCTAATTTTTCTTCTAGTTCTGTTAATTCGTGATAATGTGTAGCAAATAATGTTTTTGCACCGCATTTTTCTTTGTCTGCTATATATTCTGCTACTGCCCAAGCTATTGAAAGTCCATCATAAGTTGATGTTCCTCTTCCTATTTCATCTAATATTACCAGACTATTTTGTGTTGCTTCTTTAAGTATTGTTGCAACTTCCATCATTTCTACCATAAATGTACTTTGCCCCATACTTAAATCATCTGATGCACCAACTCTTGTAAAGATTTTATCTACTACACCTATTTTTGCTGATGTTGCTGGAACGAATGAGCCTACTTGAGCCATTAGTGTTATTAATGCAACTTGTCTCATATATGTGGATTTACCAGCCATATTAGGCCCTGTTATGATTGATAATCTATTTTCTTCTTTATCTAGATATGTATCATTTTCTACAAAACATCCTGCTCCTAACATTTTTTCTATTACTGGATGTCTTCCACCTTTAATATCTAATACTCCAGAATCATCAACTTCTGGCTTACAATAATTTAAGTCTTCTGCTACTGTCGCAAAAGATGCAAGTACATCTAATGTTGATACAATATTTGCTGATTTTTGTAGTCTTTTTACATTTTTAGCTATTTCTTCTCTAATTTTTGTAAAAGCATTATACTCTAAGTTTACAACTTTTTCTTCTGCTCCAAGTATTTGATTTTCTAAGTTTTTTAATTCTTCTGTTATGTATCTTTCTGCATTTGTTAGTGTTTGTTTTCTTATAAATCTTTCTGGAACTTGGTCTAAATATGATTTTGTAACTTCTATAAAATAGCCAAATACTTTATTAAATCCAACTTTTAAGTTTTTGATTCCAGTTTTTTCTCTTTCTTCAGCCTCTAATTGTATAATCCAATTTTTACCTTCTGTTGTTGCTGTTTTTAATTTATCTATTTCTTCATCATAACCTAATTTTATTATTCCACCATCTTTTACAGTCATTGGTGGATCTTCTACTATTGATTTTTCTATAAGTTCATAAATGTCTTGTAATTCATCTAAATTTTCGTATAAATCTTTTAACATATTAGATTTACAATTTGTTAAAACTTTTTTTACTTCTGGTAATTTTGATAATGAATTTTTTAGTGTAATCATATCTCTTGCATTTGCATTACCATATGCCATTTTTCCTGCTAGACGTTCAATGTCATATACTTTCTTTAGATTTTCTACAACATCTCCTCTTAGGATAATATCATCTTTTAATTCTTGTACAGAGTCTAGTCTTCTATTAATTTCTAATGTATCTATAAGTGGGTCATTTAGCCATCTTCTTAAAGCTCTTCCCCCCATTGATGTTGATGTTTTATCAAGTACCCATAAAAGAGTTCCTTTTTTAGATTTATCTCTCATTTTTTCAGTAATTTCAAGGTTTCTTCTTGCATTTATATCTAAAGACATATATTTTGAAATATTGTAAACTGTTATTTTATTAATATGCTCAAGTGTAGTCATTTGAGTTTGTTCAATATATTCTATCAATGCATTTATTGAACATACTGCTAATGTTTTTTCTTCAATATTTTTTATTTCTTGTTGGTTACTATCAACAAAGTTAAATCTATATTTTATTTTTTCTGCATCGTCTGTAAAGAACTTATCATTAAATCTTGTAATATATGCATCAAATCTTTCTTTTATCTTGTTCATTTCTTCTTGACAATTTGACATCATACTATTTATTACAAGTTCTGATGGCATATATCTTGCAATTTCATCTAATACTAATGGAAAATTTTGATTATCTTTTATTTCTGCAGAATAAAATTCACCTGTTGAAATATCACATACACTAATTCCAAAGTATATTCCAGATTTAAAAATTGACATTATGAAGTTATTTTTTCTTTCTTCTAGCATATTACTTTCTACTACAGTTCCTGGTGTTACAACTCTTATAACACCTCTTTTTACTATTCCTTTTGCGGTTTTGGGGTCTTCTAATTGTTCACATATTGCAACTTTATAACCTTTTGCAATTAATCTTGATATATATATTTCAGCAGCATGATGTGGTATTCCACACATTGGAGCTCTTTCTTCTTGTCCGCAATCTTTTCCTGTTAGTGTTAATTCTAGCTCTCTTGATGCTGTTATTGCATCATCAAAGAACATTTCGTAAAAATCTCCTAGTCTATAAAATAAGATACAGTCTTTATATTGTTCTTTTGTTTCAAGATATCTTTGCATCATTGGTGAAAATTCTGCCATTTTTATTTCCTCCTTCAAGCGCTGTCATGTCAAAAAAGGGCGTCCCCGTTGACAGCATTATAAAATTTTTCCTTTTAAATACCACATATGTTCAGAAACAACTTTAATTTCAGCCATTTTTCCAATCAAACTCTTATCACCTTCAAAAATAACAACTTTATTACTATCAGTTCTACCTGTAAGCATATCATCATTGTTTTTACTTGTTCCTTCAACTAAAACTTTTTGTATTGTTCCAACATACTTTTGATTATTTTCAGCTATTTGACTTTCAACTAAAGCTTTTAATTTATCAAATCTTATATGTTTTTGCTCTTCTGGTACTTGTTTTTCCATTCTATTCCCTGGTGTTCCAACTCTTCTTGAATAAATAAACATATATACTTGTTCAAATTTTACTTTTTCTACAACATCTAATGTATCTTCAAATTCTTCGTCTGTTTCTCCTGGGAAACCAACTATTATATCTGTTGATAGTGTTAGTCCAGGTATTCCTGCTTTCATTTTTTCTACTAAATTTAAATATTGTTCTTTTGTATATTTTCTGTTCATTTCTTTTAGGACTTTTGTATTTCCAGATTGTAATGGCAAATGTACTAATTTACACACCTTTTCACAGTCTGCTATTGCTTTTATTACATCATCAGTAAAATCCTTTGGATGAGGTGATACAAATCTTATTCTTTCTATACCATCTATTTTATTTACAGCTCTTAATAGTGTTGCAAAAGAATTTACACCCTCATACTCTTCAAATTCTATTCCTTTTTCACGTTCTACTCTTAAATATGAATTTACGTTTTGTCCTAATAAAGTTATTTCTTTATAACCTTGTTTTGCAAGTTCTCTTACTTCTTCTATTATTGCTCTTGGCTGTCTACTTCTTTCTCTACCACGTACATATGGTACTATACAATAACTACAGAAGTTATTACATCCATTCATAATTGTTACAGATGCTTTTATGCTACTATCTCTTTTTATTGGTAAGCCTTCATATACTTTTCCATCTATGTCTAATATGTCTTCAAGTTTTTTCTTTTCTTCAATCACTTTGTATAAATCCTCAGGAAATTTATGTAATGTATGTGTTCCAAAGATTATGTCAGTATATGGGTAACTTTCTTTTATTTTGTCTGTTATATGTTTTTCTTGCATCATGCAACCACCAATTGCTATTATAGTTCCACGTTCTTCTTTTATTTTTTTCAATTCTCCAAGTTTACCAAATAACTTGTCTTCCGCATTTTCTCTTACACAACATGTGTTAAATAATGCTAAATCCGCTTCTTTTTGATTTTCTGTTTTGGTATAACCCATTTCTTCTAACATACCGCACAATTTTTCTGAATCGTTTTCATTTAATTGACATCCCATTGTTAGTATACTATATTTTAAATTTTTATTTTCGTTTATTTTTTTTACTTTCTCTATATATTCTTTTTGTAAGTTAATTTCTTCTATCTCTTTTATTTTTTCCACGTGAGTTCCTCCTATTTTTTATGCTACTATTTTATTACATTTTGTCGTATTTTGCAAGTTTAAAGAGAAATTTTATGCTGTCAACTTGGACGCCCTTTTTTGACATAACAGCTTGAAGGAAAATATAAAAAAGGCAAAAAAATAAAGTAGCTTTTTGCTACCTCATTCTTATGCAAGACCATATTTCTTTTTAAATTTATCTGCTCTACCACCAGCTGTTTCTTGTCTTAAATTTCCTGTCCAGTATGGATGACATTTTGAACAAACATCAACCTTTATATCTGTTTTTGTTGAACCAACTTCTAAAACGTTACCACATGCACATGTGATTGTTGTTTGGTTATATGTTGGATGTATTCCTTCTTTCATTTATTTTCACCTCTTTTTCGTTTTTAATAACATGACTGTTTTTTATAATAACATATTTTTAAAATTATTTCAAGTATTATTTTGATTTTTCTTTGTTCTCTTGACTAAATATATACTGTGCTGATTGTAACATTTCTTTGTTTAATGATAATTTATGTACTAATTTGTTCATTACATTAAATACACAGGCTATTATTAATATTAACATTCCAATTTTTTTCCAGTATTTTTTTAGCATGATTTTTTCTCCTTTTTAAATAATACATTATTATTATACTTTTTTTTGATTAAATTGTCAACAAAAAATCACCTTTTCGACATTTTTCTTTTCTATAAGTTCATAAACATCTTTATTATTTTTAACATCTTCAATATTTTTACCATGCATTGTAAATAATCCTTTTACACCAGAATTTAAAGCATATTTTATTGCTAATATATCTTCTTTACTTCCTATTTCATCACAAGCAATTATTTGTGGTGCCATTGACCTTATAAGCATATGTATTCCCTTATCTTTACTTACATTTTCTATAACATCAGTTCTAACTCCAATATCATTTTGAGGAATTCCTTTATAACAAGCGGCTATCTCTCCTCTTTCATCAACAACACCGCAAGTTCATGCCTCTAAAATTTATTTCTTTTATTCCATTACTCAAAATCCTTATTAAATCTCTTAATATTGTTGTTTTTCCTTTTCCTGGCGGTGCTACTATTATTGTATTAAATATTGTTTCATTTTCTTTATCTATTACTTCTCTTAAAATATTTGTACTACAATTTATTATCTCTCTTGCTATTCTAAAATTTAAGCTTGATATGTATTTTACATTTATTATTTTTCCATTTTCTATTACACATGAACCAGCTATTCCAACTCTATGTCCACCTTTTACTGTTATAAAACCCTCACATATTTGATTTTTGTATGCATATATAGAATTTTCACAAAGTCTTTCTAACATTTGTAATATTTCTGATTGTGATACCGTATATTCTAACAATATATCTTGGTCTCTTAATTTTAATATAATTGGTCTTCCAACACGTATTCTTATTTCTTGCAACCTGTCCCAAATTATTGGATTTTGTTTAAATATATTTGATAAGTTTTCATATAAAGAATTTGGAAAATATCTTAAAATTTCATCTGGATTTTTCATTTGTAATTCCTTTCTTTTTTATATATTATATGCTTCATTTTATGTATATATACTCTTTTTTAGGTTAAACTATAATTGGTGATTAATGTGAAAAATAAATTATGGATTTTTGGTATTTTAATTTTAATTGTAATTATTATTTTTGGAATAGTATATTTCTATAATAATAAAGGAAAAGACAATAATTCTAGATATCAAGCTGATAGAGCTTCTCAAAATTCTTCTGTTAATAATTCAAATTCAGATTATAATTCTTCCAAAAATAATGTAACAGTACAAATAGAAAACAAAACTGAAAATCAAGTTGAAAATAAAACTCAAACTACTCCAGCTCCTGCTCAAGAAGAAATTGTAGCAACTTTTACAACTAAAATTTATAATAAAGATAGTGCTAGGCAAAATAATATAAAAATAACTTGTAATACTTTGAATAATTCTATAGTTAGAAATGGCACAACTTTTTCTTTTTGTGATACAATAGGACCTGCAACAAGTAAAAAAGGTTACCAAGAAGCTGATATTTTTGATAAAGAAGGTCATAAGAAAAAAGGATTAGGTGGCGGTAATTGCCAAGTTAGCACAACTTTGTATAATGCTGTTCTTAAAACTCCTAATATGACTGTTATAGAAAGACATGAACATAGTAATAAAGTTCCTTATATTTCTAAAGGAAAAGATGCTGCAGTCGCTTATGGTGGTTATGATTTAAAATTTAAAAATGATACTGGTTTTGATATTATGATAAAAACTGAAGCCACTGCTTCAAATATTACTGTGTCTTTAATAAAATTATAAAAAGTAGTTCTTTTTTGAACTACTTTTCAACTATAATTGCATTTGGTAAATATCTTTCTCCTATTGGAGTTGAAGTTTTATTTACTACTTTTCCATTATAATACATTGTTGCTGAAGAACCTCCATCTAAATTAGCCGCATTGTAAGCATCATATCTATTAAATATGTTTTGTAATTCTAATAGATTTGTTCCTATACTATAACCTGGTTGTCTTCCATCGATAACTACAAATATAAATGTTCCATCTTTTCTTTGACCAATTGCCATTCTTGGATGAATTCCACCTGAGTTTGAATTTTTTATTTGATTTTTTCCATTTACTATTATAAAAGGTCCAAATTCAACTGCTGATTGTATTCCAGCATTTAGAGCTTCTTGATATGTATATTTTCCAAGTACCAATTTTCCTTCATTACTTAATCCTATAAAACTATATCTACTGCTTTTATTTCCATATAACAATTTTTTGTTTATTATTGTTGCATCACACAAAAGATTTCCTGCACCAACACCTCCATCATCAGCAAAGCCTCCTGCATTTATTCCTGCGATAGCATTATTTTCTTTTACTATTTGACTTAATTTTGTTCCTCTTGATGATTTTCTAGCATCTACATATTTTACTTTTGTTGGATTTTTTACTATCATTACATAACCAACATAATTAGTTCCCTTTATTTTTTCAACAGTGATATTTTCTTCTTCTTTTTGTTCTTTTGCATAGTCTATATTTATCTCATTTGAATTTGAATCTTCATTATTTTGTACTTCTAGGTTAGATAATATTTCTTGAATTTCTTCATCAGATAAAAACCAAGTTGCTAAATATTGATGGTTCATTGTTGACATTGCGGTTTCTACCCATAATTCTTTATATTTTTGGAATAATGAAGTTTTAAAAAATAAAAATATGAATAGTGCAAAAAGTATTATTAATCCAATTATTATTTTTAGAACTAATAATAATTTTTGTTTTAATGTCTTTTTCTTTTTTCTTCTCTTCTTCTTTTTATTATTATTTTCATTATTATTTTCATTATTGCCTGATTCGAAATTTGTCTTTTGTTCTTCTTCATGCAATTTGTATTCATTATTTAATATTACATTTGTCATTGTATCTAAATCTTGCATTTTTATTCCTTCTTTGTTTTATTAATTTGTATTGATTTATTTATTTCTGCTCCTAAAAATAATGTGTAAAAACAAGAATAAGTCCACATCATTATAAGCATTAATGTTGTTAAACTTCCATAAGTTATTGAAAATCCTTTAAATATATCTAAGTATTTTGCAAATACAAAAGAAACTACATTAAGTGATATTGCTCCAAATATTGCCCCTGGAATTTGACTTTTAAAAGTCATTTTGTTTTTAGGCATAAATTTGTATAAAAATAAGAATATTATAAATGTTGCAAAAATAAATGTAAGTTCTGTTACTACACTTGATAAAAGTGTGTAATTTTCAAATCCACCAAAATATTTTTTTACTATTGATATTAAACTATCTCCAAATACTAAGAAAGTTAGTCCGAGTACAATTATAACTATAAATATAATTGTTTGCAATAGTGACATCAATTTTAAATAAATAACAGATTTTTTCTTTTTACCATCTATTTTAAACACTTCGTATAATCCCTTCATTAAGGCATATAAGCCTTTTCCAGCAGACCATAATACAAATATAATTGATATTGAAATTGTTCCTATGGATTTTGAATATACTTCTCTTACGATATCTAGAACAAAACCACTCATAGTTGCTGGTATTATTTTTGATATTGCATCAAATAAGGTTTGTTGCTCAATATTTGTATATTGTATTAAAGTTATTAGTAATATAACAAATGGTATAAATGATAATATTGTGTAATATGAACATTGAGCAGAATATTCACTTATATGGTCTTTTTCCATATTTGACATTACTTCTTTAAAAATTTTTGTTATTTTCTCTTTCATAATACTTCCTTTTATTTATCATTCTCTTTATGTTCTTCTATTTTTTCATCAATTTTTTGTTTTAAATTTTCTCTTTGCTTTTGAACATTTTCTTTTATTTCTTCTTGGCTAGCTCTTACTTGTTCTTTTATTTTTTCTCTTTTCTCTTTTATTTTCACTTTTACGGCTTGTATTCTAGGGTATGCATTTAAGAATCTTCTATGTAGTATAGATTTGTTCATTAATATTTCTTTTACTTTCTTTGTTATTTCTTCTGTATTGTCTAATTCTTTTCCTACTTTCTTTGTTGTTGAACTTAATGATGTTATAACTTTTCCTGATATTATATTATCTATTAAGTATATTACTAGAATAGTCCAAAATAGTCCATTTAACCACACTTCTGGTAAACTTTCTATATGTTTTATTAAAAATGGATTTGATACATACATTATGAATAATCCTAATAAACCAAATGGTATTATTGTATTTAAACATACTCTTCCGTTTATATTAAATTTTCTTTGGCTATAGTCCCACCATCTTGCATGATAAATTTTTTCCATAAAATAACTTGTTAAATATTCAAGCGTTCCACATACTAATATTGCCATAATAAATAATACAAATGGATCGTTTGTATATCTATTTAATAAAAATGTTATTAATATTGCTCCTGTTCCATATATTGGGCAATATGGTCCTACTAAAAATCCTCTATTTATAAATCTTTTATATTGAATTAATTTTCCTATTACTTCCATACACCATCCTATAAATGAATATATCATGAATAGTAAAAAATATACTCTTATATCTATTCCAAATATTACCATAATATTTCATTGCTCCTTTCTATATTTCTATTCTGTCTGTAAATTTGTCTTTTACTAATTCTTTTAGTAAAATATTTTCTGGCTTTTCTAGTTTTTCATCATCATTTACAATCTTGATTGCCGCTTCTTGTGCTAATTTTAAGATGTCTATATCTGTAAACAAGTTTGCAATTTTAAAATCTGGTATTCCATGTTGATTTGTTCCAAAGAAATCTCCTGAACCTCTTAATTCTAAGTCTTTTTGCGAAATTACAAATCCATCATTTGTCTGAGTCATAATCTTCATTCTTTCTCTTGTATTTTTGCCTTTTCCTTCATATTTCAAAATACAATAAGATTGATATTCTCCACGTCCAACTCTTCCTCTTAATTGATGTAATTGAGCTAGTCCAAATCTTTGCGCATCTTCTATTACCATTATACTTGAATTTGGCACATCAACTCCAACCTCAATTACTGTTGTTGATATTAGTATGTCTATTTCTCCATTTTTAAATCTTTCCATTATATCATCTTTTTCTTTTTGTTTCATTTTTCCGTGAATGTACTCTATTCTGTAATTTGGAAATACTTCTGTTTTACATTTTTCATATAAACTTATTACAGATTGTAAATCATTTTCTTCACTTTCTTCTACTAATGGACATACTATATATGCTTGTCTTCCTTCATCTACTTGTTTTCTTACAAAGTTATTCACTCTATCTTCTAAGGCTTTTGTTACTGCAAAAGTTTCTATTTTCTTTCTATTTGGTGGTAATTCATCTATTACAGAAATGTCCAAATCCCCGTATAATATAAGTGCTAAGGTTCTTGGTATTGGTGTTGCAGACATTACTAAAACATCTGGATTTTCTCCTTTTTGTGCTATAGTTGTTCTTTGTTTTACCCCAAAACGATGTTGCTCATCTGTAACAACTAGTCCTAAATTTTTAAAAGTCACATTTTCTTCAAGCATTGCATGTGTTCCAATTAATATGTCTATTTCTCCATTTTGTAATTTTTCTAATATTTCTGTTTTTTTCTTTTTTGTTATTCCAGAAATTAATAATTCACATCTTATATCAAATTTTTCTAATATTTTTTGAAAATTTTCTAAATGCTGGGTTGCAAGTATTGCAGTTGGTGCAAGTACAGCTACTTGATATCCTGATTTTACTGCTTTATATGCTGAAATCATTGCTACTACTGTTTTTCCAGAGCCAACATCACCTTGCAATAATCTGTTCATAGATTTGTCTTGCTCCATATTTTTATCTATTTCTTCTAATACTCGTAATTGAGCTTTTGTTAGGTTAAATGGTAAAGAATTTATTACATCAGACATATGTGCATCTTTACTAAATCTAATTCCTTTATGGTCTTTTAAATTGCTATTTTTCAATTGCAATAAAGCTAATTGTGTTGATAGTAATTCTTCAAATACAAATCTTTTTCTAGCTATTTCAAAATCCGCAAATTCTTTTGGAAAATGTACTGTTTCTATTGCTTTATTTATCTCTTCTAATTTATATTCATTTAATATGTATTGTGGTAAAGTTTCTTTTAACCCACCATCTTCTTCTACATCTTTTAAACCATTTTCTATTATTTTTCTTATTGTATTTTGAGATAAACTAAATGTTAATGGATATAGTGGAATTATTTTTCCTGTATTGTTTTTCTTTTCTATTTCATCAAACACTGGTGAAGTTAAGTCTATTTTTCCATATTTATTACTTATTTTTCCAAAGAAACGATATTTTTTACCGTATTTCAAATTTATTTTTTAAATATGGTTGATTAAACCATGTTATTGTTGCTGTAGCAGTTTCATCTCTTACTTGCAATTTTTGCATAGTTTTTCCATTTCTAATTCTAGTATCTGTTAGTCTAGATACTGCAATAACTTCAATTGTTGCTTCTTCTCCATCAAAACATTCATACAATTCTTTTGGTTTGCTTCTGTCTTCATAATCTCTTGGAAAATATGTAATTAAATCTCCTAATGTAAAAATTCCTAATTTATTTAAGAGTTTTACCCTGTTAGGACCTACACCTTTTATATATTTTACATCTTTATTTAAATTAATCATCTTTTGCTCCTTTAAAGTTTGGTGCATCTTTTAAATTTTTAATATTTTAAAATCTAAGCCATCTGCACTTACTAATTTAAATTCAATTCCATCAATATTTCCTTCTATTGCATCTTGAATTGCTGATGCGTGTAAATGTCCGTAAAAACATCTTTTTATGTTATATTTTTTTAATATTTTTATATATTCTGTGTTTAAATTGTTTTTTGTTATTGGTGGATAGTGCATAAATGCTATTATCTCTTTTTCTGTTCCATATTGTTCTATTCCACTTTTTATTGATAATTCTAATCTTGCTACTTCTCTTTGTGTTAATCTTTTATCTTCTGCATCTTCTGTTAAAGCCCATCCTCTTGTTCCTACTATTATTTTGTTTTCAAATTCATAGCTGTTGTTTATTAAAAAATCTATATTTTCAAAGTTCTTTTCTTTAATGTACTTTCTCATACTTGTTACTGTTGACCACCAATAGTCATGGTTTCCTTTTAATAATATCTTTTTTCCTGGTAGTGAGTTTATGTATGCAAAGTCTTTTTCTGTTTCATCTAAATACATTGCCCATGAGAAATCTCCTGGTAATACTACTAAGTCTTTTTCAGTGACTTTTTCTTGCCAGTCTTTTTTTATTTTTTCTTCGTAATTTTCCCAATTTGTACCAAATATGTTCATTGGTTTGTTGGTGTTGAATGATAAGTGTAAGTCTGCTATTGTGAATATTGCCATTTGTTTTCTCCTTTCTTTTTTTCTTTATATAGTTTACAATATTTTTGTGAAATTGTCTAGAAATTTGTAAAATTTAAATTGAAACAAATAAAAAACACAGCTTCTAATTAAAGAAACTGTGCTTAAAGATTGTTATTATTTTACATTAACCGGAAATACGGAAAATATTTTTTTTACTTTCGCAACATATCCATCGAAATAATAAATCCGGTCATATTTAGGCGGAAGAATTTCTTCCCCATTTTTATTTATAATTCCCCATTTTCCATTTAATTCTACCTTAGCAAAATCTCCTTCAAAATCAAGTATTTCATCATATGATTTTTGGGTAACTTCTTGACCTTTTTCATTTATAATTCTGAATTTTGCATCTAATATTACTTTAGCAAATCCATCCATAGAGTAATCATAAACATCATCATATTTAATTTCTGTAATTTCTTTGCCTTGTTTATTAATAACTCCAAATTTACCATCCAATATTACTCTTGCAAATCCATTACGAAAAGCAAATACTCTATCATATTTAGGTTCTGCAATTACTTTGCCTCTTGCATTTACAAAGCCTTCTTTACCATTAGACTCTATTATAGCAAATCCTTGAAAAAAATCATAAACCCTATCGTAAATTGGCTTTACTATTTCTTGTGCGCACTCATTTATGAAGCCATAATATCCATTTAATCTTACAATAGCAAAACCATTAGAAAATGGATAAATATAGCCATAATCTAATTTTCTTATTCCTGTTTTTCCATTAGTAATACCATAACAGCCATTAGAATCCTTTACAATTAAACAATTGCCACATGTATGGAGGATTTCGCCATAATTTCTTTGCCGATTTTCTAGTCTTTTAATAAATCTTGCCATAAAATAACTCTCCTTAATTTTATTTGTCTTTTTGACATGCTAAAATTATATCACTTTTTTATGTTTACTTCAACCCTTTTTTATAAGACTTATTTTTAATACTTCAAAAACACAGTTTCTAATAAAGAAACTGTGTCTAAGAATGTGTTATTCAGTTGTTATAAGATTTTCTACTTATTAACATTTAGGCTGATTAATCTCTTTTCCTTCTTTGTCAAAATAGTAAATTTTACCTTTCAAATTTGCTTTGAAATTTTCTCCAAACCTGTGTACATAATTATATTTAGGTTCAACAATTTCTTTTCCTTCTTTGTTAATCAAACCCCATTTGTCATTTAATCTCACTGTAGCAAAATCTCCTCCTTCAAAGGAAATAATCACATCGTATTTAGGTTTAACAATTTCTTTGCATTCTTTGTTAATTAAGCCATATTTGTCATTTAATTTTACTGCAGCAAAATCTCTGTCAAAGAAACCATCAATCCAATCATATTTAGGTTTAACAATTTCTTTGCATTCTTTGTTAATTAAGCCCCATTTACCGTTTAATTTTACTGCAGCAAAATCTTCGTCAAAGATACTAATCCAATCGTATTTAGGTTTAATAATTTCTTTGCATTCTTTGTTAATTAAACCATATTTGCCATTTAATTCTACTTTAGTAAAATCTCTGTTAAAGAAATCATTAATCCGATCATCGTATTTAGGTTCAACAATTTCTTTTCCTTCTTTGTTAATTAAGCCCCATTTACCGTTTAATTCTACTGCAGCAAAATCTTCGTCAAAGATACTAATCGAATCATATTTAGATTTAATAATTTCCTGACCATCTTTGTTAATTAAGCCCCATTTATCATTTAATTTTACTTTAGCAAAATCTCCATTAAATTCAACAAGATTATCATATTTAGGTTTAACAATTTCTTCACCTTTTTTGTTAATCAAGCCCAATTTGTTATCTAATTTTACTTTTGCAAAATCTTCGCTAAATCTAAAAGGCTTATCATATTTTGGTTTAATAATTTCTTGACCATCTTTGTTTATCAAACCCCATTTGTCCTTTAATCTTACTGCCGCCAAATTTTTTTCAAGTTCATCTATAGGAAAATAAATTTCATCATATTTAAGTGGCATAATTTCTTCAAACTTTTTATCAATAAGTCCAACTTTGCCTTTCAATACTACTACAAAAATATTTTCCCATTTGTCAATCACATCATACCTTTTGCACGGATGAACTATTTCTTTGTATTCTTTGTTTATCAAACCCCATTTGCCATTTAATTTTACTATTGCGATATCTCCGGTAAATTTAAAATGATTATCATATTTGGGTTTAAGAATTTCTTTACCTTCTTTGTTTATCAAGCCCCATTTGCCATTTAATTCTACTATAGCAATATCTTCATTAAAATTATCTGCAAAATCATATTTAGGCTTAACAATTTTTTTTCCTTCTTTGTTAATTAAGCCCCATTTACCGTTTAATTTTACTGCAGCAAAATCTCCGATAAATTCAACAAGATTATCATATTTAGTTTTAACAATTTCTTTACCTTCTTTGTTAATCAAGCCCCATTTGTTATTTGATCTTACTGTAGCAAAATCTCCGTCGAAATCTCCGACATAATCATATTTGAGTTTAACAATTTGACTTTTTTCGTTAACCACGCCATATCGACCGTTTAATTCTAATATAACACCATTAAATTCTAGTATATTAGAATAATAATCTTCATATTTATATACCCAATCATATTTGGGCTCTATAATTTCTTGACCTACCTCGTTAATCAAACCATATTTGCCATTTAACTCTACTATAGCAAAATAGTTTCTAAAGTCATAGACGCAATCATATTTAGAAGCACTAATACCATAATCTTCTATTTGACTTTTTGTTAATTTTGGTACAAACCGTAAAAATTCTTCTTTTTCAATCTTTCTTCCCATAAATAACACTCCTTAAATTTTATTTGCCATTTTTGACATGCTTAGATTATAGCACTTTTTTATGTTTACTTCAACCCTTTTTTATAAGACTTATTTTTAATAATTCAAAAACACAGTTTCTAATTAAAGAAACTGTGCTTAAGAATGTTATTTAATTATTATTTTACAACTTCAACATCAATATTTAAGTTTTCACCATTGATATTTGTATCTGTATAATCTGCTCTATCTGCATCATAAACAATTTCTACTGCTAAAGTATCATGTTTAATTAACTCTGCATTTTGTTTTATAACATTTTCTAACATTTCATTTCCAGATACATAAAGATTTATTTTATCTAATACTTCAAAACCTTTGTCTTTTCTCATATTTTGAACTTTTGATAATACTTCTCTTACATAACCTTCTTCTTTTAATTCTGGTGTGATATGTGTGTCTAATACAACACCTATTTCACCTTCACCAGCAAATGCAAATCCATCTTTTCCATTCATTGTTATTAATAAGTTTTCTGAATTTAAACCAATTTGTGTATCATCTATTTCAATGTATTCAACTCCACCGTTTTTTACTGTGTTTGCTAAGTCCATTTGATTTTTCTTTGCTATTTCTTCTTTTATTCTTGGGATTAATTTTCCGTATTCTTTTCCTAATACTGGTAAATTTGGTTTAATTTCAAAGTTTACGTAGTCTGACATTTCTGCTCCTAGTTCAACTTTTTTAACATTTAATTCTTCTTTTACAATGTCTGAATAATATTCTGGTAAAGTATCTACAGATATTAACATTTCTGATAATGGTTGTCTGTTTTTGATATTTACTGAATTTCTTGCACTTCTTCCTAGTTTTACTATTGTGTATGCTAAGTCCATTTCTTGTTCTAGTTTTGTATCTATTGCTGTTGCATCATATTCTGGCCATGAGCATAAGTGTATACTTTCTGGTGCTGTTTTGTCTAATCCAGCTACTAAGTTTTGGTAGATTTCTTCTGTCATGAATGGTACAAATGGTGCTGATATTTTGCTTAATGTTACTAATACTTTGTATAATGTTACATATGCTCCTATCTTTTCATCTGTTAATTCTTGACTCCAGAATCTTTCTCTGTTTCTACGTACATACCAGTTTGAAAGTTCATCTGTAAAGCTTTCAATTTGAAGTGCTGCTGATGTTATATCATATTTGTCTAATTTTTCATCTACTTCTTTTACTAATGTATTTAATTTAGAGATAATCCATTTGTCCATTATGTTTGTTACTTTATAATCTTTATATTCTAATGGATTGAATTGGTCTATTTCTGCATATAGAACATAGAATGAGTATACATTCCATAATGTGCTTAAAAATCCTCTTTGGGTTTCTTGTACATTTTCTAGTCCTAATCTTGTTGGTAACCATGGTGCACTACATGTGTAGAAATGCCATCTTGTAGCATCTGCTCCAACTTCGTTTAATAATACCATTGGATCTACTCCGTTACCTTTTGATTTTGACATTTTTTGTCCTTTTGAGTCTAGTACGTGTCCTAATACTATACAGTTTTCAAATGGTGTTCTTCCAAATAATGCTGTTCCTAAGGCTGTTAATGTATAGAACCATCCTCTTGTTTGATCTATTGCTTCTGATATGAATTGTGCTGGGAAGTTTTTCTCAAATAAGTCTTGGTTTTCAAATGGGTAATGTAATTGTGCAAATGGCATTGAACCAGAATCAAACCAGCAGTCTATAACTTCTTTTGCTCTTGTCATTTTTTTACCACATTTTGGACATTTTAAATGTACATTATCAATATATGGTTTGTGTAATTCGATATCATCTGGGCAGTCTATTGCTTTTTCTTTTAATTCTGCAATGCTTCCAATACATTCTTGGTGTCCACAATTTTCATCTTCACAAGTCCAAATTGGAAGTGGTGTTCCCCAATATCTGTCTCTTGAAATTCCCCAATCTATTACGTTTTCTAGGAATTTTCCAAATCTTCCTGTTCTAATTGTATCTGGATACCAATTTACTTTATTATTGTTTTCAACTAATTCATCTCTTAGTTTACTCATTGCAACAAACCAACTTTCTTTTGGGTAGTAAAGTAATGGTGTGTCACATCTCCAACAGTGTGGGTATGAGTGCATATGTTTTTCTTTGCTGAATAGTTTATTTTTATCTTGTAACCATTTACAAATATCTTCGTTACAATCTCTAACAAATCTACCTGACCATGGTTCTACTTCTGGTACGAATTTTCCTGTTTTGTCAACTAAGTTTACAAATGCTATACCATTTTGTTTAGCAACTAAACTATCATCTTCACCATATGCTGGTGCTATATGAACTATTCCTGTACCATCTGTTAATGTTACGTAATCTCCATGAATTACTTCAAAGGCTTTTCCATCAACTTTTGCAAATGGCATTAATTGTTCATATTTTGTTCCTAATAATTCTTCACCTTTAAATTCTTTTACGATTTCATATTGTGTTTCTTTTAATACTGATTCTATTAAATCTTTTGCTAAAATGTAGTTTTCGTATACTGGTTCATCGTCTGTTCCAATATTTGCTTTAACTTCTGCATAAGTATATGATTTGTTTACACATAATGCTAAGTTTGAAGGTAATGTCCATGGAGTTGTTGTCCATGCTAAAATGTATGTGTTGTCTTTTCCTACAACTTTGAATTTTGCAATACAAGTTAAGTCTTTAACATCTTTATAACCTTGTGCAACTTCGTGTGAAGATAAAGCTGTTCCACATCTTGGGCAATATGGCATTACTTTATGACCTTCATATAAAAGTCCTTTTTTCCATAATTGACTTAAAGCCCACCAAACAGATTCAATATAGTCATTGTGGTATGTTACATATGGATGTTCCATATCTACCCAATAACCAACTTTGTTTGTCATTTCTTCCCACATATGAACATATGTGAAAACGCTTTCTTTACATTCTTTTACGAATTTTTCTACACCGTATTCTTCGATTTGTTGTTTTCCAGAAATACCAAGTTTCTTTTCTATTTCAAGTTCAACAGGAAGTCCATGTGTGTCCCAACCTGCTTTTCTATCAACATGGTAACCTTTCATTACTTTGTATCTAGGAATTATGTCTTTCATAACTCTTGTTTCGATATGTCCAACGTGTGGTTTTCCATTTGCTGTTGGAGGTCCATCATAAAATGTAAAATATCTTTGACCTTTATTCATATCAAAATTTTTCTTGATTATGTCGTTTTTCTTCCAGTAATCTGCAACTTCGTTTTCCATTCCAACAAAGCCATTTTTTAATTCAACTTTTTTGTACATAAAATTTCCTCCTCCTTCGATGGTAGAAAAATCAAAAACCTCGCCATCATGCTTTTTTTTAGCATAAGGGCGAGGCTATATATCTCACGGTACCACCTTAATTATTTATCTTTTATTTTTAGATAACTTCTCATTTTTCTTTAACGCAGATTTACGTTTAGACTTATTTGCTTTTGAGCTTTCAGTCTAAAAACAGTTAAGGTGATAAAAAATTATTTTTACTTACCAAATTCTCAGCTTTCTTTGGCTCTCTTTAAGATATTTTATAATTTTTGTTGTCCTTACTTTTGTCTTTTTTTATTTTTTATGTTTATTATTATATCACATTTTTTTGTGATTTCAAGTGGTTTGTGTAATTTTTTTGTTTTTGTCATAAAATTAATCATCTTGAAATGTTTTTTTCTAGTATTTTGCATATACTAAATAATCTTGAAATGTTTTATTTTTATTATTTTGCATATACTAAATAAAATAGTAGAAAGGGTTTTATATGAATCAGATATTGCAAACAAAAATTAAAAATTCTAATAATAATGGAAAGAAAAAATCTTTTTTAAAAGTTCAATTTTATATTTCTATTTTTGTTTTTTTGTCACTAATTGTCTATTTGTTTTTTTATTGGCAAAATTTGCATAGAGATGAACTTTATTCTGATAGCCTTTTGTCTAATTATAATTTAACTAGATTATATGCTAATTCTGAAAGTTCTAATAGTTTATATTCTAGTGATTTTTTTAGTATTCTTAACGCCAATAGTAATGATAATCCTATTTTGGGAATTATCGAAATTAAAGCTATAAATGTGTATTACCCTTTTTTTGCTTATTATAGTGATGAAAATTTAAAACTTTCTCCTTGCAGATTTTTTGGTCCAGAGCCTGGTAAGGTTGGTAATATCTGCATTTTGGGGCATAATTATAATAATGATAAATTTTTTAGTAATGTTAGTTTGTTAAAGCCTAATGATGAAATCGTTTTATATGATAATTTGCAGAATTCTTTTTATTATTTTGTTGAAACTGTTTATGAAGTGAATAATAGTGATTTTTCTCCTATTTATGATTATGATAAAAATGGGATGTTTCTTACTCTTATAACTTGTAATAATGTTAATAATAATAGAATTATTGTTAGGGCTTGTGCTAAATAGTGATGGTTTATACAAAAATAAAGTTCCCAAATATTTTGGGAACTCATCTGTTTTTAAATAAATATACCTTAATGTATTTTTATGATATACTATTGATTTAAATTTGTCAATAGATTTTTTTAATTTTATTTCAATTTTTTCTCAATTAAATCTGCTATCTCTTTTGCCTTTTTAGTAATATATTCTTGGTCTTCTCCTTCTATCATAACCCTTACTAAAGGTTCTGTTCCAGAAGGTCTGATTAGAACTCTACCATTTCCGGCAAATTCTTTTTCTAGTTTTTCAATAGCTTCTTGTATTTCTGTATCTTTGTTGTAATCGTACTTTTTATCTGCATTTACTTTTGCATTTACTAATACTTGAGGATATAATTTGATAATTTCAGCCATTTGTGATGCTGTTTTGTTTGCTTCTAATATTGCTTGGATTAACATTAATGATGTTAATATTCCATCTCCTGTTGGGTTGTAGTCTAGTAATATAACATGACCTGATTGTTCTCCACCTAGGTTGTATCCTTCTTTTAACATTTCTTCTAGAACATATCTGTCTCCAACTTGTGTTTGTGCAAGTTCTAAGCCGTTGTCTCTAGCATATTTGTGTAGTCCTAAGTTACTCATAACTGTTGCAACTAATGTGTCTTTTGCTAGTTTGCCTTTGTTTCTTAGATAATTTGAAATGATAGCCATTATTTTATCTCCATCAATTTCGTTCCCATTTTCATCTACAGCTAAGCATCTATCTCCATCTCCATCATATGCAACACCTAAGCTTAGTTTATTTTCTACAACATATTTTTTTAGTCCATCTAAATGTGTTGAACCGCAATCATGGTTTATATTTATTCCATCTGGATGATTATTTATAATTTTGTATTTAATTCCTAATGCTTTAAATACTTTTTCTGCAACTACAGATGTAGCTCCATTGGCTGTGTCTATTCCAACCACAAAATCATCTCTGTTTATTTTTTCTATATTGTCATCAAAGTTTTTTCTGAAGAAATATACATATTCATCTAATAAATCCATTCTGTATTCAGATACACCAATTTTACTGCTTATTGCTGTTAATTCATTTATTTTTCCTGAATCCATTACTTCTTCTATTTCTTCTTCTAGGCTATCTGGAATTTTCATTCCTTTATTACTAAAATATTTTATTCCATTAAATTCATATGTATTGTGTGATGCAGATATAACAACACTTGCATCAGCATTTAATTTTCTTGTTAAGTATGCAACTGCTGGAGTTGGTATAACTCCTAATAATTTAACATTTGCACCATAACTTAAAAATCCTGCAACCATTGCACTTTCAATTAATGTTCCTGATATTCTTGTATCTCTTCCTATTAAAATTGTTGGTGCATGATCTGTATGTTTAGATAAAACATATGCTCCTGCTTTTGCTACTTTATATACTAATTCTGGTGTAAGTTCTGTGTTCGCTATTCTTCTTATACCGTCTGTTCCAAAATATTTTCTCATACTAAAACTTCCTTCCTATTTCTTTATGAACATCATTAATTTTTCTTTCCATGTTAGAGTAAGCTCTTCTGGTTCTTCTATTTCTATTCTTTTATTATTTACTGCTAATTTAGGATTAATTGTTGTTAATTCTTCTAATTTATTTGCTCCTACAATTTCTTCTATTTTTTCCATTGCTTGTGGAATCATTTTATAAATTGTATTTTGTCTATGGACATCACTTCCTAGGAAATGAATCATATTATGCTCAAAGAATTTTGTTACAATATATTGTGCTTTTTCTCCATAATAACCTAATATACTTGCATAATTTGCTTGCATTAATACACCTTTTTCAATTAAATCTGTTATAAGTTCTGGTTCTTTTTGAACAAATGTGTATCTCTCTGGATGTGCAAGTATTGGTATTAATTTATGCTCTTGTAAAGAATATATTACATCATATAAGTTCATTGGTTCTACATTTAATGGCATTTCAAATAAAACATAACAACTATTATTTATAGTTGATGCTTTTCCATCTATTAATAATTGCATTATATTTTCTGACATATATATTTCATTTCCTAAATATACATCTATGTCCATTCCTTTGTTTCTTAGATTTTCGCTTATTGCATTTACCCAAACATCTCTTTCTGGTACGTTTGTTTCATAATATTTTTCTATATAATGCGAAGTTAAAACTATTCCTTCAAATCCTGCTTCTTTTGCTTCTTTTATCAAATTAAATGTTTCATCTATACTTCTTGAACCATCATCTATGTTTGGAAGTATGTGTGTATGAAAGTCTATCATTGTTGTTCTCCTCTTTTTCTATTTGTTTAAATCATCTTTTTCCTTATCTAAATATGAATTAATTTGATTTAATATATCATTTGTTTTATCTAGTGTTGATTTTCTATCTTCATTATTGAATATAAGTGGTCTTCCCAAATCACTTTCTTTTTCTATGTCTATTTTTGATTTTTGAGTATTTATTTTTGTAATATTTTGTGTTTCCTTTTTTAATTCATTAGCAATATTTTTTGTGTTAAAATTATTAGTGTTGTGTGTAGATGTACTATGATAATAATATTTTTCATTATACTTTTTAGCAGAAACAGGCATTTTGTTTATAACAACTCCCACTAATTTTCCACCTACGTTTTGTATATTTTTTATTACTCTTGCTAAATTGTCTTTTTTAGTTTCTTTATGTGCTGTTACAATTACTGTTGCATCTGCTACTCTTGATAAGATAACAGAATCTGTAACTAATTCACATGGTGTACCATCTATTACTATTAAGTCACACACTTGCTTTAAATCTTCTAATAATTTTGTCATTTGTGGTGAAACTAATAATTCTGATGGATTTGGTGGTATATTTCCTGCTGGCATTAACAATAAATTTTCTATTTCTGTTTTTTGTAAATACATAGAAATATCTGTTTCTTCTGGTCTCTCTATATCTATTTCTGATAAATAGTTTGAAAGTCCTGGACGTGGTGATACTCCAAATATTGTATATTGTCTACCTTTTCTCATGTCAGCATCTATTAATATAACTTTTTTTCCTGCTTGTGCAAATGTAACTGCTAAATTTGAAGATACCCAACTTTTTCCTTCTCCTGGAAAAGTTGATGTTAATAATAATGTTTTCATTTTCTTGCTTGTATCCATAAATTGTATATTTGTTCTTAGTGTTCTAAATACTTCTGATATTGGAGATTTCGGATCTCTTTGTGCTATTAATTCTTTTCTTGTTTTCATTATCTTTTCTTACCTCCTTTTTCCATATTGAAGTTATACATTGGTATTGATGCAAGAACTGGAACTTTGAATTGTTTTTCTACATCTTCTGCTGTTTTTACTGTTGTATCTAGCATGTTTGCTCCTATTACATATATAATTGAAACAACAATTCCAATTGCTGCAAACATTATTACATCTTTTGTATGATTAACATTTGATGGCGCAGTGCTTATTTCTGCTTGGTCTACAACTTGTACGTTATTTATTTTATATATTTCTGTAACTTTTTCCATAAAAACTTTTGCTGTTTCATTTGTTAATTTTGCAGCAAGTGTTGGGTCTGAATTTGTTACTGATAATACTATTATTTCTGTATTTGTTTTTTGAGTTACTGATACATTATTTTTCAGTTCATCCTCACTCATTTTTATTCCTAAATTTGAAATAACTTTGCTTAAAACACTTTTACTTTGTGCTAATGCACTATATGTTGATACTAATTTTGAGTTTAATGTTAAGTCTGTTGTTGTTATTGTATTTGCTTGATTTGAAGTACTTCCTGATGTTGCTAGTAATAGTGTTGTTGATGATGTATAAACTGGTTTTACAAACGCTACTGTGTACATTATTCCTATTAATATAGATATTGATATTATTAATATTATTTGTAGTTTTTTGTTCCAAAAGTCTAATAAGATTTCTTTTAAATCAATTTCATTTTCTTCCATTGTTTTTCTCCTTATTTTTATTTTTCTTAAATATATGGTTTTATTTTAGCACACTAATTTTTTATATTCAATATAATTATTGAAATAAATTTCTATAATTATACATTTTTATTTTTCTGTTTTATCTTTTGTAAATTTCTTTGGTAAATATAATATAAAAATAAAATAATAATTGACATCAAACTTATAAGTAATCCTACTTTAAGCCCTGGTGTTGTATATTTCATCACTATTTTATATTCTCCGTTTTTCTAATTTCAAAGCCATAAATGCATCATCAACTTTTATTATATCTTTCTTTTCACCATTTACATAAGCCTTCCAGCCTTTTGAATATGGGATTGATATAAATACATTTTCATTTTCTTCTAATTTTACATTATATTCAAATTTATTAGTAGTATACTTTATATCTCCTGCAATGTGTTCTAGATTATCTATAGAATTTTGAATTTCGGATTTTGACCTAGAATATACAATTATATTATCTATAAAATAATTTCCTTTTTTGAATTTTATTTTGATTTTATTAACATTTTTGTTTGTATAACCTAAATTCACTAAATATTGGTGTTTTCCACCATACATATGGCTTTTATTATTTAGTCCGCCGTAAATTTTCATTTTCAATTAAAATATCATCATTATATGCTTGGATGTTTATACTATATGAACTATCATCTTTATTCTCATAATTTATATTATCAAAATATACATATATCTCTGAATCACTTATATTTTCAAAATTCAATTCTATTTCCCCATTATTTTTATCTACAACATACTTTTTATTATTTATTGAAACATTTTCATTTTTTGATAATTTATAATTCACAATATCATTTCTTATATTTAAGTCCTTTAATGTGCTATTTGCCATATCATCTTTAACAACTATAGCTTGCATTAATGCTTGTTGTTTATCAAAAGGTGAAAGCTTATCATAATCACTTTGTTTTATACTTTTTTTAAACCCATATACCATTTGGTTTTTATTATTTGGTTTATAAGAAAAATATTCATTACCATTTACACTTTTTTTCATTTCTAAATTATCATATCCATATGGTTTATTTTCAATATTATTTGAATTCACAATATAATGATTTACACCAAATAAGCTGTCAAGTTCAGTTCTTCTATTCAATCCATGATAATCCATTGGTGATGCCCCAGTTAATAAGCCTATTTTATTATGAAATTTATCAATTTCATTATTATATACACTTATATAGAAATCCATTCCGCTAACTCCATAAACCCAACTAGCATTTTTTACTCTTCCTAAATCTCTCTCATCATATCTACTATAGTCTGATTTATCAATTTCATTTAATAGTGATACTCCACCTTTGGTCATTACACTACTATAGGCAGTTTTTGAATCTACTTCTTCCCTTGTTGCATTTCCATATTTTTCATTATAATTATAATAACTAGAAATACTAATGGAAATTATAGCTAGTGTTAAATATAAATATTTATAAATATTTTTAGGTATCCATTGTGCAATCATACAAATAAATGTACATATTAATGCAAAAATACTTGCAGTAATTATTGCTTGATTTGCTTTATTGTATAAAATAAGAACAATAAAAATATATACAAATGACATTAACACTAATATAATACTTTTTTTCCTTGTTAATTTTTTAAATTCTTCAAATGCAATAGTAACCATGTATGCAACTACTAATGCATACACAAAGCACCACCTATTTGCATAATAAGAGCCTCCATTCATTATTGAGCCAACAATTGGCAAACATAATCCAATTGTTATTAAAATAAATTCAATTTTTAGCTTGATATAATTTTTATTTTGTATAAATAGTATACAAATTACAGCTGGTAACGATAAAGCTCCAAATCCAATAATAGCATCTCTGTCAGACATACTATAACTTGAAATAAAGCCTCTTGTAAAGCCGATATACCAATTTTTATCATATAATAATGGTATATATGATTTTAAGTTTATTCTATCAGCTCCACTTAATACATTAACTACTGGTAAAACAACAATAGCTGAAATGCCAACGCCAATAATAGAATGGATAATAAATCTCAATATAATGCTAAAAAAGTTTTTTATATTTTTTTCAATATCTTTATCAAAACAAAAGCTTAATAAACAATACATAAATATGAATATACTTACCATATATCCAAAATAAAAATAATTTATAAAGGTATATGCTAAAGAAAGCACATATAAAACAGATTTTCCTTCTTTTAATAATTTATCAACTCCAACCATTACTATTGGAAATATATACATTGGATTAATAAAAAAAGATTCTATGAATGCAATATACATTACCCCAGAAAATGTATATATAATTGTTCCTGCTAAAACTGCCCAAAATGGCTGTTTTTTATAAAAGCCAAAATAACTAAAAGCTAGCCCAGTAACATAAAATTTTAATATTATCATAATATTAAAGCCAATTTCTGAATATTTACTTGGGAAAAATGCTGATATCCAATTAAATACATCTGGATAATAAGCTGCATTTGAAGTCAATATATCGGCTCCATATCCAATCCCATTATTCCAAAGAGGTATTTCAAAACTATGATTTATAAATATATTTCTAAAAATTTCTCTAAGCCATTTTCCACAATTCATAAAAATAAGATAATGTTGATCTAATCCATCATAACTTCTAAAAAATGTTTTGTGGTACATCAAAAAATACACCCCAAAGCATATAAAGAAAAGTATAGAAAAACATACTGTATAAATTAAAATATATTTACTTTTTATTTTTTTATTTTCCATTCTTTTATATCCCCTTTTTCAATTAAATAGCTTTTGGCTGATATATTTGCTAAATATATATCAGATTTTGAATCAGTAAAAAAGTTTTCAATTTCAAAATTATTTTCTTCTCTTAATCTTTTTACTTTTTCTTCTCCATAGCAATTTTTCGATAAAAATTTGCCAGTATTTTTATCAACTTTTGATGCAATTAATTTATTTATTCCTATTTTCTGACAAATTTTTTCTAATAAAAATTCTGGTGAAGCAGAAATAACATATTTTTTATTATCACTTTTTTCTAATAATTCTTTTCTAATATATTTTTCATTTAAATTCCAAAAATCTTCTATGTATTTTTCAATGTCATCTATTAATTTTAGAAATATAAAAAATTTTTCTTTAAATTTTATTTTTTCTATAATTTTGACTTTATATAAAATAAAATTTAAAACTTGTATTGGTAAATATTTTATAATTTTTTTATTTTTCTTTAAACAATATATGTAAAATTGGATTGTAGTATCTTTTTTATATAAAGTTTTGTCAAAATCGTATACATCTATCTTTTCCACATAAAACTCCTTCTAGTTTAAAATGCATATAATAATAATATTATTATTATAGCAAATAAAAGTATTAAAAATAATAAAAATTTATCTTTTAAAATTATATCTACAGGATCGCCATAAGAATCCCCTTCTATTATTAAACTATATTTCATTAAAATAATCATAAGTAATGGAATAGTCCATATCATATAATTATTTCCAAATCTTACTAAATTTTTACCATCTATAGTCCAAAGAGCATAGAATACTATTGATAATGTTAAACAAACATACATATATTTATCAAGAAATTCTTTATTGTATTTCTTTAAAACCTTTCGTGCTTTATCGCCTTGCTTAATAACCTCATTTCTTCTTTTTCCTAATCCTAAATAAAAAGCCCCAGACATAACAGTTAAATACATCCAATTAGATATTTCAATTTGGGTGATTACTGCACCATATACGATTCTAATAATAAATCCAGATGCTAAAATAACTATATCTACAATTGGAACATTTTTTAGTCCAAAAGAATATAGTATATTTAAAACTAAATATAGAATTTCTAAAGATATTGATAATATGAATTGATTTTTTGATATATATTCTAATTTTAAATTTACTATATTAATAAAACACATTAGAAGCAATAATATTAATGATATTATTATTGCTTCTTTTTTCTTTATTTTTCCAGAAGCTAGTGGTCTATCTTTTTTTGTAGGATTTAATTTATCATTTTCTATATCTTTTAAATCGTTAATTACATAAACTACTGATGCCAATAAACAAAAAGATATAAATCCTAAAAGAGACACACTTACTTTATTTATATTATTTAGCTCTCCACTAAAAAACAATGGTAAAAAAATCAAAAAGTTTTTTATATAATGTTTTGGTCTTATTAATTTTATAATATTTTTCATTTTTTCAAACACTTTTTGCATTATTTATTTTGCCTCCTTTTCTGTTAGTGCTTTGTATACTGATATTATTATTAAGACCATTATTATTCCTAAAAATACTCCAAATGTGTCTATCCCAACATCTATTGGCGATGCTGTCCTTTCTGGTATGAAACTTTGGTGTATTTCATCTGATATTGCATATATTAGTCCTACTAGTATACTTATTGAAAATTTATATTTTAAGTGGAGTTTATATGTGCTTATGAAGCTCATTATTAGTATTCCCACTAATGTATATATAGAAAGGTGTGCACCTTTTCTTATTATTGGTTGTGACCTTTCTACTATTTTGTTTTTTGTTTTTTCACTTAAGTTTTTTGTGTATGGAAATACGTCTATTATTTTTCTTGCTACTTTTCTGCTTAGTCCACTTGAGGTTTGTCCATCTTGACTTGAGAAGTTGAAGATGGATGCGAATGTTAATCCTAGGAGGATTAACATTGTTAGTCTGAATAGGGTTTGTTTCAATTTGGAGGACCTCCTAATTTTATCTTAGTTTTTATGTTGATTCAAAATATACTCTATATATGTATTACTTATTTCATCTTTTTCTAAATTTTTATCCAACTTATGCACACAGGATATTTTTTTTATTTGTTCAAATCTTTCAGGATTATATTCATTTAAACATTCGAATTGCAATATGTGTGGATTTGCATTTGAAAAAGTTGGTACTTTTTTCCATTCATCCTCAAATCTTTCTGTAGCCATAGAAAAAAATATGTGAACCATAAAATAATTCGTTAAGATTTTTTCTTTTTTCCAATATTCAAATAATAAATTTTGTGTTAACCTTAATATATTATTATTTGAATACGCAGATATCAACCAACTAGATGCAACTATTGGATTTTTATCTGCTTTATCTAACTCAATATTTTTAAACACAAATAATTCTGAATCCGTTATATACTCTGGCAAATTATCTGTACAAAAAACAGTCGCATCTAGCCAAATACCACCATATTTTACTAATAAACTAATTCTTAATATATCTGAAAAATGGGCATATGAAATTGTTTTACTTTCAAATTTTTCAATTATATATTGTGGTAATGTTATATATTTTTTATAATTTTTTAAATCTATAATTATAACTTCTTTTTCTTTAACATTTTCCTTTATTGATTCTATACATTTTTGTACAAGCTTAGGTGCATTATCAACTCCTTGAAACCAACAAATCCAAATTTTATCTGATTTTTCACTTTTTTCTTTTTTTATTTCCTTATTTATTATATAGGAATATTTATTTTTTAATCTAATATATTCTTCACATTCACATTGCAAATTTCTTACTAGTTTATTATTTACATGATAGAATTTTCTCTTATCTTTTATTCTTTTCTTTAACGTCGCAAAAATTCTTTTTTCTTTAATTACTTTTTTTATCTTTTCTATTTTCACCTTTTTCATCTCCCGATTCTATTTCATTTTTTATTCTTTTAACAATATATTCTGCTGCATTATCATTATATTTGAAGCCTATTTTATCATAGAAAACTTTCAATCTTTGCTTATACTCATCATATGAAAATTTATTTATATTTTCTATTAATTCACTTTCTGTTTTTGCAATTTTGAATGGTATGTCATTTAAATCAAATTTAAATTGTCTTTCTTTTTTTATGTATTCATCAAAATCCTTTGCTATTAAGAAAACTTTTTTATTTACAATACCAGCTTCAAATGCCACACTAGAATAATCTGTTATAACAACATCTGCCACACTTATTAATTCTTGAATATCTGGATACATAGTAGCATTTTTTATATTTTTATTGTATTTTACAAATGAACTATCCATTATAACATTTGGATGCATTTTTACTAACATTATATAATCAGATGAAAATTTTTTATTTAGTGCTTTACAACATTCTTCATATTGACTCATATACACATTACCATTGCTCTCATTTCTAAAAGTAGGTGCATATAAAACAATTTTTCTGTTGGATTCTATATTAAAATATTTATATACTTTTTCAGTAATATTCTTATTATTTTTATACAATACATCTTCTCTTGGCAATCCACAGCATTGGACTTCTCCATTATACCAATATGTTTGTTTAAATTCTTCATATTGACTCATATTATTAGTTATCATAAGATTTGTTATTTTTCCATCATTTTTAGCTTGTAAAATATATTGTGGATCTAATTTATCCTCTACTGCTTTTTCTACTTTTTTTAATCCTATACTCCCATGCCATGTCTGAATATAAAATTGTTGTTCTTTTTTATCAATCCCTTTATAATTTCTCACATTATCAATCCACACTTTAGCTGTAGCTAATTCATATAATGCTCTTATGCTTCCATACTTTACTTTTCTTATTTGCTGAGGCATTTCACTCTTTATATCCTTAACAAGCCATACTAATTCGTAATCTAATTGTTCTTTTATTATTTCTTCAGCAATATATTTAGGATTACATCCATATCCTTTTCCTAGAAAATTATCAAATACAATTTTATTATTTTGTATTTTAAAAATATCAAGATAGAATATTTTTGCAAATATTAATTTAATTTCTTTATAAACCCATTTTAATATTTTCTTTACTATCTTCATTTTTTTCTCCTTTTTTATTGCTTATAATTCCTTTTATACTATTTTTTATATATGTTAAGCTCTCATTTTTTAATATGTAAGACATAAAAACATAATAAACAGATCCTACTAAAATCTGTAAAATAATATTTATATAAATATTAAAATTGCATTTTCCAACAATATAAACTAATAAAAACATTGAAGCTGATAATAAAAAGTTCCATTTTACATCTTTTAATTGTTCTATATAACTATACCTTAAAAATTTTTTATTCGGAATTGCATTAATTGCTATAGCTATTATGTTATATATTAAATTTCCAAGTGCTATAGCTATAGGACCAATTTGCATTGATATTAATAAAATAATTAAATATATAGGTTTTTTTATCATTTCTAATTTTAATAATACGTCACTTTTTCCAATGGCTTTTATAGCTTGCAAATTTGCTGATCCCATTATTCCCACACATTGTTGCATACATACTATTTGTAGAAAAGGAACACATTCTATCCATTTGTCAGTAAGTAATATTTTTATTAGTGGACTTGCAATAGCCGCTAATCCAAACATCATTGGCATTACAATATAAGTATTTGTTCTCATAACTCTTCTAGTCGCATTTTTTATATCTTCTTTACTATCTTGAACTTTCGACATTGCTGGAAATAAAACTGATTCTATTGTTGAATTTATATTATTTCCTACTAATGCTGGAATTTGTTCTCCTTTATTATAATAAGCTAAGTCTTCTGATTTGTAATTAATTCCAATTAACAGTCCTCTTAATTGATCAAAAAACGTTCCTATAAAACTTGTGACCATAACTTTCCAACCAAAAGAAAACATTTTCTTAAATCTTTCAATTGAAAATTGTAATGTTGGTCTCCAGTCAATTGTAATAAATAAGACAACTGTATCTATACATGAATTAGTTAAATATTGAGCCACTAAGGCCCATACCCCAAAGTTTTTAACAGCCATATATATTCCCACTATTGCTGATACTAAAGTACCAAAAAAAGTTGAAAAAAAGAATTTTTTGTATATCATTTTTCTTGATACATATGCTTGTTGTATTGAATTTATTGCTGCTATAGGTATTTTCAACCCCATAACTCTAATTATCAATTCTAAAGTACTATTATTATAAGCACTTGCAATTATTGGAGCACATATAAAAAGTATTATATATAATATAAAAGAAACTATTATCCCTGCCCAAAACATTGTCGAAAAATCTAATTTATCTGCTTCTTTTTTTTGAATTAATGCAGTCCCAAGTCCGTTTGTAGTAAAAACGTTAGCTAAAGTAATAAATATCGTTACTAAAGATACTAGTCCATATTCTTCTGGCATCAAAATTCTAGCTAAAACCATTGAGACTACAAAACTAATAAGTTGAGCTGTTATTCTTTCACCAAATCTCCAAAAAAGTCCAGTTATAGTTTTATTTTTTATTTCTTTATTATTTTCCATTTTTTAAATTTTCTCCTACATTCTCTTACTTTTTCTTAACTTTTACATTTATAATACTCCAAAAAGGATTCATATCTTTTTTATTTATATAATAATGACACTTACATTTTATGAAATCATATATCCATTTTATAAAACTTATTTGATGTGTTTTTACTCTATTTCTAATATCATCTGGTTCAGACATAGCAGTAAAAGGTTTAAAATTGTTATTAATTTTTTTTGTTTCCATATTATTTAAAGTTGCCTCTGCCCATAATACTGGTAATGGTCTACCCGCCACTGTAGAAGAATAATTCCAAGCAGATGGTCTAAAGTTTATTTCTAAAAAATATAGTTCATCATTTTTATCTATTAAGAATTCCACTTCAAATATTCCATCAAAACAAATTTCTTTAAACATTTCATTCAATTTTCTTTTTATCTCATTATTTTCAAAAGTTTTAACAGTCATATAATGACTATATTTTCCTTCTAATTTATAATTAAAATTTATTCCTATAGTATAATAAACTTGCTTTCCTTTATCTACTGAAAAGCCTTCTATTGCTAATTCGTCTTTTTTATCTATGTATTTTTGTAACAATATATTTTTGCTTTTCATATTTTTATATGCCTTTAAAAGTTCTTCTTGATTTTTACATAGTACTTCTTCACTTTTCCAATTATCTATAGTTGGTACTATTGGTTTAGTAATTATAGGAAATTCAATATCTTTAGGAATATTTCCCACTTCTGTTATCCAAGTTTTTGCAACCTTTAAATTATTCTTTATAGCTAACTTATTTATATTATCTTTATTCATAAAGTATGTAATTCTATTTTTTTCATGTGCATTGAAAAAATAAAATTTATCTTTTAAATCTTCATAGTTATTATCAAATAAACTCGTTACTTGATCATCTGAAGTATATACAAAAGGTTTAAAGCTTTCCTCCCCATATTTTTTTAATAATAAATTATATGCAGAACTTATATTTTCCACCAAATGTATTTTTTGAATATATTTGCTTTTAGATACTACTGGACGTTTATTTTTTATAACTATTAATATTGGCTTTATTCCATATTCTCCTAATGTTCTTACTATTCCTAACGGATTAAAGTGTTCTTCGCATAATAAAATATGTAAGTGTTCTTTTATATTATCATTCATCTTTTAATCACTCCTAATTTTCTTTTTATTTTTGTTATAAGAATAATTTGAGAAAAAATAAAATCATTCAAAAAATCTTTAAGCGTTTTCTTTCTTTCTTCTTCCAATATATTTTTTTCAAATATTTTATTCAAATATACATCATTTTCAAATATTTCGATTTCACTTATTCCAGTTTTTATTATATCTCTGTCAAAGTTTATTCTTATATCATAAACATTATCTATATTTACATTGATCTTTGTAGATTTTCCATATGATTTAATAAAATTGTTTTTTATAACTTTTCCATTAATTATAATTTCATAATCCACTTTACAGTCTTTTTCATTATTAGGGTTGCCATGTAAAATTATATATTTTACACTTTTATTAATTTTAAATTTAATACTAATATATGGTTTGTCATCATTTTTTTCTGGAATCCATACTGCTTTTGAATAATCTATCATTCTTGGATTTTCTGTAATTATATCATATGTATCTATAACTTTAAAATCTCTAATTTTTTCGCATTCCCCTGATGAACTTGTTAATATTGCTTGATTTAACAGATTATCTGTTCTTTTCATCCAAAATACATTATCAGAATTTATTATAGATTGAGCATGAAATACTGCAAATTGGCTTTTATGTTGCTTTAAAGCTTTATATACTTTGTTTGCCCAAATAAAGCTCTTTTTTTCTATCATTTTTACTGAATATCTTTCTTCCCAATCATAAGAACTATTAGATAGAATTTTATTTTTTCTTTTTGTTATTTCTAATTTTGATGCTTTATAATCTTTAATTCCATAATAGGCTGTTTCATAGCAAAATCCCTTAAATACAATTGGTTTATATTTTTTTTCATTTTTTATAATATTTCCTATTGCTTCATCTAAAGCTAATGATGCCATTCTATGATCTGAATGGAAATCAAAATCTGTTCCAAATATATATTCTGGCTTATACTTATTTATTATATTCTGTAAATCTTGGATTACTTTGTGTTTATCTTTTATAAAAAAATGTTCTTTTAATTTATTAGGTGTATCCGGATAATTTAAAAATATGATATTTTCCTTATTTATTCCTAATATTTTGCATGAATTATATGCTTCTTCTTTTCTTATCTTTGCTTTTTCTTTATTAACTTCAAGTGAAGTATAAACTAATATAATATTACCTAACTTTTTTATATTATCTATACAATTTCCAATTAAATTAATTTCATCATCTTGGTGTGGTACCACTACTAAAATATTTTTCATTATTATTTTCCTCTATCATTTTATATTTATTATTTGATTTACTATAACAATATAAAATTGCATATAAACAATATTGATATTGCAATATTGGATAAAAATCCATAAATGATAATATTAAATATGATATTACTCCTAAAATTAAAATACTAACTTCTTTACTCGTTTTACATCTTTTATAAATATTCTTTACTGATTTATCAATAAACATTAAATAATTAAATGTTCCTATAATTCCTGTTCTTAATAGTAATTCTAAAATAATATTATGAGCATGTGTTGCACCATATAAATAATAATCATTAATTTTTTCTTCTGACAAACTTCCATATCCAAACAAAGGCTTTTGCTTTATTAATTCTATTGCGTCATTCCAGATTATTGTTCTTGAATTTAATGTAATTCCTTTTTCAATATCATTTAATATAGTCGAAAATAAATCTTGAATATTAAATAATAATATCATTATCAATAATATTATTAATAAAATATATGTCTTTCGTATTGAAAAATATTTTAAAACATTAATATTAAATTTTAATAATACAATAAATAATAATAATATAATTAATGCTAAAGAAGCCGTATAACTCTTTACGAACATATACAACATTGTTAATATACCAATAAAAAACAAAGATACAATAGATATTTGTTCTTTTTCTAAATATTGTATGAATAATACAATTGTAATCATTGGAATAATAGAAAATGCAGAATAATTATCTTCTCCTAAGAAATATATGAATTTACCATAATTTTTTGATATGTTTATCTTTATCATACTATATAATTGTAAAGTCAAATAAAGCATAAAAATATATTTCAATGCCTTTAAAATATATTTTTTCTCTTTATTAAATTCTTCTTTTATAAAACATATTAAAAGAATACTTGTAACCCCATTATTAATAATGTCTACATAATCACCTTTATAAATAAAAGATGTTATTATATATATCACCCAAAAAATTACTAGTGGAATAGAATATTCGTATTTATTATTTTTTCTATTTTTAAATATATATATACTCATTATACATATTGATGCAATCTTCCATACTTGAAATATTTTATTTATATTATCTATAATAGTTATTCCTACTGGTTTGAATATTGGAATTAATATTAAAATTAAAAATAAAACATTTTTATTTATTAACTCTTTATTTCTCATACAAGATACGCTCCATCATTGCCTTCAAACATATTCCAGCTCCTATGGAAAAAACA
>OGYP01000021.1_pt1 | contig 56910 bp, 50 predicted proteins | sample 1576571 | NCBI WGS metagenome assembly OGYP01 (sample SAMEA3541559, study PRJEB24748) | human gut metagenome | biome: human gut; feature: human-associated habitat; material: faeces | place: China | collected 2012
CAAATTTATTATGGATTTTTTTCAAACTATTGATTGGATGCAAATTTTAAGATGTTTTGTTGTGGGTGGTTTAATTTGTATTATTGGTCAAATATTAATTGATAAGACTAAACTTACCCCTGCTAGAATTTTAGTAACTTTCGTTACTGTTGGTGTAATTTTAGGAGCTTGTGGCATTTATAAATATGTTATTGATTTCGCTGGCTGTGGTGCTACTGTCCCATTAACAGGTTTTGGTGCTAATTTAGCAAAAGGCACTATTGAAGCAGTAAAAAATAATGGATTACTAGGTGCTTTTACTGGTGGCGTTATAGCTTCTGCCGGCGGAATTGCTGCTGCTGTATTTTTTGGATATATTGCATCTTTAATTGCAAAACCAAAAATAAAAAAACAATAACTTATTTTTATTAAATAATAAAAAATAGTGCCTTTTGTTAATGGCACTATTTTTCATTATTTCTTTTTTTAAATTTTTGTACTGTTTCTTCCTTTACTTTTGCAGTTGTTTCCTTTACTTTAGTTGCTCCATCCTTAATTTTTTCTGTTGCATCCTCTTTTACTTTTATTGTTGTTTCTTTCATTTTTTCAGCGCTCTCTTTTATTTTTTCTGCTGCTTCTTCTTTTACTTTTGATGCAGTTTCTTTTACTTTTTCGGTATTTTCTTTTATACGAGCTTTTATTTTATCTATGTTTATTTTAGGAAAAGCATTTATTAATCTTCTATCAAGAATTGATTTATTTGTTAAAATTTCCTTTACTTTTTTAGTTATTTCTTCTGTATTATCACCAGAATTTTTTTCATTTACTTCTTTGGCTGTTTTTCTTAATCTTGAAATAATGAAAAATGATATTATAAAATCTGTAATAAAAATAACTAATAATACTATTGCTATAATATTTATAGTGTTTTTATTCATTTTATTTATTAAATTAATAAAAAATGGATTTGATATATATATAATAAAACAACCTAAAAGTCCAAATGGAATTATTGTTTCAAGACATATTCTACCATTTATATTAAATTTTCTTTTGCTATAATCCCACCATCTCGCTTTAAAAATTTTTTCCATTATGTAGCTTGTTAAATATTCTAATATACCACATACTGCAATTCCCATAAAAAATAATACTATTGGATCATTGTAATATTTACTTAATAATAGTGTTATTAAAATTCCTCCAACACCATATATTGGACAATATGGACCTATTAAAAATCCTCTATTTACAAATTTTTTTGTTTGTATTAATCCATTTATAATTTCTATGCACCATCCTATCATTGCATATATTATAAATAGAATAAAATATACACTTACATTTATTTCCATAATTATTATATATAGCTATATAACTATATACCCCTTTCTTATTGCAATTTTTAATATTTAATAATGTTTTGTGATTATCGAATTTTATAATATTCATATCTATTTCAAAATTTCGTTTTTAAAACTTGTTCCATTTTTTAGCTTACTTAAATTAAATAAGTCTAAAATTGTAGCAGATATATCTGCATATGTTTTTCTTATACCTAAATTAGTATTTGGTTTTATTTGTTTTCCATATACAAGTATTGGTGTGTATTCTCTTGAATGATCTGTACTTGGTGTTGTTGGGTCATTTCCGTGGTCTGCAGTTATTATTAGCATATCATCATCTTTCATATTTTTCATTATTTCTGGTAATTTTCCATCAAAATATTCTAAAGCTTCACTATAACCTTTTACATTATTTCTATGACCATATAACATATCAAAATCTACTAAATTAATAAATATCAAACCTTTTGAATCTTGTTTTATATATTCTATAGTTTTTTCTATTCCATCTGCATTTCCATTTGTATGAATTGCTTTTGTAATTCCTCTACCAGAAAATAAATCTCCAATTTTGCCTATTGCAATTACTTTTGCTTCTTTATCTTCATTATAAATTACATCTAACATTGTTTTTCCAAATGTATTTGATTCAAAATCTCTTCTATTATATGTTCTTACAAAATTTTCATTTTTGTCACCTATAAATGGTCTTGCAATTACAGTACCAACATTATATTTGGGATCATCTAATATTTTCCTTGCTATTTTACAAATTTCATATAATTTTTCAACTGGTATAACATCCTCATGTGCTGCAATTTGAAATACACTATCTGCTGATGTATATATTATAGGATATCCAGTTTTTACATGCTCTTCACCAAATCTTTTTAATATTTCAGTTCCAGAGCCCACTTCATTACATAAAATTCCTTTTACTCCAGTCTCTTTTATAAATTCATCTATAAGCTCTTTTGGAAAAGCATTTGGATATGTTTTAAATCCAGGCTTTTTTATATATCCACTCATTTCCCAATGTCCTACTGGACTGTTTTTTCCTTCGCAGGTTTCTGTAGCTTTTCCATATGCTCCAAGCACATTTCCAGCTTTATCTGCTATGTCTACGCCGTCTATATTATATAATCCTAAACTTTTCATATTAGGAAGATTTGGATGCTCACTGTTATATATTCCAACCAAAGTATTACTTCCTTCATCACCATATACATGTGCATCTGGTAGCTCTCCTACTCCAAACCCATCTAAAACAATTATAATTGCTCTGTTAATCATAATTTTTTCCTCCTTTGTTAAATCTTATTGCTCAGGACCGTCATCTTGCTCTTTTGGTATTTTAGAATTTGATTTATCCTTTTTACTTTCGACTTTTACTTCAAATTTATTTAGCTCTGACTCATATGTTGTAATTATTTCTTCTATATTCTCTGAAATTTCAAAAAATTGATCATCGCTTTCTTGCATTGTAGAATATAATTCTTGTAGAAATGGTATTCTCTCTTCACCATTTACAATTTCTCCATCAATCATACATACATAATTTTTATAAAATTCTTCCATATCACCCATTTGCTCTTCATAAAATTGCTCAGAGTCAATTGCATTTTCTATTTTATCAGCTATTTTCTGTTCATTTTCTTTTTCTTCTTCATATTTACTATAATCAAATTCTTCTATATTTTGTGGTAATTCTTCTTTTATCTCTTGTATCTCATCTTTCACTATATTGTTTTTTACTTCCAAAAAATTAGCCAATGCATGTTCATCTAAATTTACTAAAGCTTTATCATAAATTGTTATTTTTTCATTTGAAAGTCCTGGTTCATCATTATATATGAATATATAATGACCGTTATCATCTATATATGAGTTTACACTCTCAAAATCTTTTACTTTTATGAAACTTGTCCTTTTTGATGCAGTATCATTTAAAATTACTTCACTTAACCTGTATTCTATATCCAATTTTTTATTCTCGTATAAATATGCACCACCTTCAGCTGCAATTATTGATGAAAAATTAGTCCCATTTAAATTAATACAATAACATTTACCTTTTTGATATATATTTACACTATCTTTTCCATCAGATATTTGTAATATAAATTTATTTTGTTTACTTATTATTTTTTTAGTTTCTTTAATATTTTCAAGAACTTGCATTATTCTTCTCATATATGCATTATTTACAATTTCAGATTTTTCGTACTCTTCCAACATATTATCACATCCTATTTTTATAGGGCATAGATGTATTTATATTATATATTTATGCCCTATATATTTTTTTACTTTATTACTTATTATTTATCTTATTGTCTACTTCATACTTAATTTTATCTACAAATTCATTTAATTTCATTGCACCTATATCACCATCTTTATGTGATCTAACTCCAACTTCTTCATTTTCCATTTCTTTGTTACCTATTATTAGCATATATGGAACTTTTTCAAGTTGTGCTTCACGAATTTTGTATCCTATTTTTTCATTTCTATCATCAAGCTCTGTTCTTATTCCTTTTAACATAAGTGCTTCTCTTACCTTTTTAGCATATTCTTTATGACTATCTGCTATAGGTAAAATTTTTACTTGTGTTGGTGCAAGCCATGTTGGGAATACACCTTTTGTTTCTTCAATTAAGAATGATATAAATCTGTCAGAAGATCCTAATATTGCTCTGTGTATAACAACTGGTCTGTGTTCTTTTCCATCTTCACCAATATATGTTAAATCAAATCTATCTGGTAATGCAAAATCTAATTGGCAAGTTGGAATTGTTATATCATGATTTAATGCTGTTTTTATTTGAATATCTATCTTTGGACCATAAAATGCTGCTTCACCTTCTGCTTCATAAAAGTCTATGTTTAGCTCTTTTAATATTGCTCTTAATTGGCTTTCTGCTGTTTCCCACATTTCATCATTATCTATATATTTTTCTTTATTATTTTTATCTCTTAATGATAATCTATATTTAAATGATGAACTTGGGAATCCGAAGTCTTTTTGATATACTTCTACTATTAATTTAAGTACTTTTCCAACTTCTTCTTTTATTTGGTCTGGTCTTACAAATAAATGAGCATCATTTTGACACATTTGACGTACTCTTTCTAGTCCACATACTGCTCCACTATTTTCATATCTAAAATCATTTGCAAGTTCACCAATTTTTATTGGTAAATCTTTATATGAACGTAATTCGCTTTTGTAAACTAACATATGATGTGGACAATTCATTGGTCTTAATACCATTTCTTCTGTGTCCATTTTCATTATTGGAAACATATCATCTTTATAATGATCCCAGTGACCACTTATTTTATAAAGTTCAGTATTAGCAAGTGATGGTGTATATACATGACTATAACCTAATGCTATTTCTTTGTCTTGTATATATCTTTCTAATAATCTTCTTATTGTTGCTCCCTTTGGTAAATATATTGGAAGACCTGCACCTACTAATTTATGTGTCATAAATAATTTTAAATCTTTTCCTATTTTTCTATGGTCACGCTCTTTTGCTTCTTCTCTTAATTTTAAGAATTCTTCTAATTCACTAGCTTTTGGGAATGAAATTGCATATACTCTTTGTAACATCTTGTTATGCTCATCACCTCTCCAATAAGCACCTGAATTTGCTAATAATTTAATAGCTTTAATTTTTCCAGTGCTCATTAAATGTGGACCCGCACATAAGTCTGTAAAATCGCCTTGTTTATAAAATGAAATTTCTTCTCCTTCTGGTAAATCATTAATTAATTCTTGTTTATATGGTTGTCCTTCCATTAATTTTAAAGCTTCTTCTTTTGGTAAAGAAAATCTTTCTATTGGTAAATCTTCTTTTATAATTTTTTTCATTTCAGCTTCTATTTTTTCTTTATCTTCATCATTAAAAGCTGCTGATGAATCAAAATCATAATAAAAACCTTCATCTATTGCTGGACCTATTGCAAATTTTGTGTCTGGAAATAATCTCATTACAGCTTGTGCCATAATATGTGATGTTGTATGCCAGTATGCTTTTTTTCCTTCGATACTGTCAAAAGTTAATATTTCTAGTTTGCAATCTTTATTTAATTCAAATCTTAAATCTTTAACTTCTTCATCTACTTTTCCAACCATAGCCATACGAGCTAACCCTTGACTTATTTGTTTTGCAACATCTAAAATGCTTTTTCCTTCCTCTACTTCAATTATAGAGCCATCTTTTAATTCTACTTTTATCATAAAAATTCCCCTTTCTTTATAGTCTTTTGAATTTTTATTTTACATACAAAAAACTCCTAAAGACCATAAATAAATATAATCTTTAGGAGTGCTTTTATAACACGGTTCCATCCTATTTTTAACTTAATTAATACTTTTAACGCAAGTTATACGTCCAAATTAATGGCAACAATGAGGTAGTTTTTCAAATATTTTTTTAAGATTAGCTTTCAGCCTAAGTGACTAATCCTCTCTGATAAAAAGTGATATTTTACTTTGTCTCATTTATGTTTTTGATGTATTTATTATACTATTTTTTATTTGTTTGTCAACACTTATATATCTTTTTGTGCATTTAATGTATGTACTACATTATTTTCTTTATCTATTACGTAGTTCATATAATAATTTTCTTCATTGTTTTCAGATTTTTTAAATACTTCTCCCAACGAAATTGCAATTTTACTTCCATTTTCTGCATTATATATTCCGTATAAAGATTTTTCTTTATTATATAAAAATACTATTCCATCTATATTATCTTTTATATTTGGAATTACATCAACAGAATCTCCACTTTGTGCTATCGTACAGCCTATGTCTTGAAATTGTGGCTCTATTAGCTTTTTACCTTCTATACTATATAGACCCCATTTTCCATCTTGTTTTACTGGTATATATTTATTATTTAAAATATATTTATTATCTATATTTGTATATAATTTTTCATCTATTCCAATTTGCTCAAATAAAGGATATACTATTATTTTTCCATCGGAATTCATAATTCCATATTTTTCTTTGTCTTTAATTACAAAATATGTAAAACTATTATCTGCTTCTTTTATTTCATCATACTGTGAATTCATTGTTTTTCCTACTTCTTGATTATCTAAGTTTAATTGCAATACGCTTTGTTTATTATCTGCACTTGTTATTACATCTAATGTTTGTGCACCTTCATTAAATTTTATTGATGAATATTTGCAACTTGCAACATATATATTTAATTTATCTGAATTTGTGTAACTTCCTACGCCTAAATTGCCTTCAGTATCTTTAACAATAGTCATTCCATATTTTAATAACCTTTTATTAATATAGTCATAATCTGTTGATGGTACTATATCTGCTCTTTTAGATTTTGCAAGAGCTTCTAAATAATCTGATGAATACATTGATAAAGTATTTTTCTTTTTATCATATGAAATAGATATATCAAATCCAAGCTCTATTGCCTCTGTACTTGCATATATTTCATCATTTACATATTTTATGTTATTATTTATTGTAAAATATTCGTATTCTTCCTCAATATTATCTTGTTCATTTTCTTGATTATTTTTTTTATTTTTATCTTCTTCTTTTTTTATTACAATTGTTTTATATACTTTATTTGAATCCGCAATATATGATGTATATTCGTTTTGGATTCTTACTTGACATTTTGTTTTGTCTTCACCTTTTTTCTTATATTCACTATTATAATACTGATAATTTAACATTGTTGACAAGTTTCTTACTGATATATAAATATCACCATTTTCTTCTACTACTTTTCCTTTTTCATTTTTTAAAATTAAATTATTATCTATATTAGATTGTTCATTTCCATCAACTAATATCTTAAATTTTTTTGCATTTTTTGTGCTTATATATACTAATAAAACAATTACTAAAATTATTAATATCGCTATTATTTTTATTATGTTTCTTTTTAATTTTTGCTTTTTCTCTTGTTCGAACATTACTTCACGTTCATCTATAAGCGTCATTTTTACATCCTTTCTAAGAAATAATTAATTCCTTTTAAATTACTCTGTATAGCCATATTTGCTATAAAATTCATTTTTAAAGTTTAACAAATTGTCGTTTTCTATTTCTTTTCTTACTCTTTCCATTAGCTTTGATAAGAAATATAAGTTATGTATTGATAATAATCTTACACCTAATATTTCTTTTGTTTTTACTAAATGTCTTAAATATGCTTTTGTATAATTTCTACAAGTATAGCAATCACATTCTGAATCTAGTGGTGTAAAATCTCTTTCATATGTAGCATTTCTTACTACTACTTTTCCATTCCATGTCATTGCAGTTCCATTTCTGGCAATTCTTGTTGGTAATACACAGTCACACATATCTATTCCTGCAAGAGCCGCTTCTATTAAGTAATCTGGTGTTCCTACTCCCATTAAATATCTTGGTTTATTTTTTGGCATTTTAGGTGTTGTATATCTTAATATATCTAAAAATTCTTCCTTTGGCTCTCCTACACTAATTCCACCTATTGCATATCCTGGAAAATCCATTGCTACTAAATCTTCCAAACTTTTATCTCTTAAATCTTTATAAAATCCACCTTGTATTATTCCAAATAGACCTTGTTTTTCTGTATTTTTATGTGCTTCTTTACATCTTTTAGCCCATCTTGTTGTTCTTTCCATTGATTGCTTTGTATATTCATATGTTGCAGGATATTCAACACACTCATCAAAAGCCATTATTATATCTGCGCCTAAATCATTTTCAGTTTCCATTACGCTTTCTGGTGAGAAGAAATGTTTACTTCCATCTAAATGTGATTTAAACTCTACACCTTCTTCTGAAATAGTACGTAAATCTCCCAAACTAAATACCTGAAAACCACCGCTATCAGTTAATATTGCTCTATCCCAGTTCATAAACTTATGAAGTCCACCAGCTTCTTTTACAAGTTTACTACCAGGTCTTAAATATAAATGATATGTATTTGATAATATTATTTTTGCATCAATCATATCTTTTAATTCGTCTGGTGTCATTGATTTTACAGTTGCTTGTGTTCCAACCGGCATAAATACTGGAGTTTGTATATCACCATGTGGTGTATGAATTACACCTCTTCTAGCTCCTGTTTGTTTACACTCATGTAATAATTCATATGTTATTGCTTGACTCATCTTTATTCTCCTTTTGTTTTATATTTTTACTTATTATTCTATATACATTGCATCTCCAAAACTAAAGAATCTATATTTTTGATTTACAGCTTCTTTATATGCATCTAAAATATATTCTCTTCCTGCTAGAGCAGAAACTAACATTACTAATGTTGACTCTGGTAAATGGAAATTTGTTATTAAACTATCAATACATTTAAATTTGTAACCTGGATATATGAATATACTTGTATCTCCTTCAACTTCTTTTACCATTCCATTTTCGTCTGCAACAGATTCTAGTACTCTGCAAGATGTTGTTCCAACTGCAATTATTCTTCCACCATTTTTTCGTGCATTATTTATTTTTTCTGCATCTTCTTTTTTTATATAATAATGCTCTGTGTGCATATCGTGCTCTTCTATATTTTCTTCTTTTACAGGTCTAAAAGTTCCTATACCTACATGTAATGTAACATTTGCTATTTCTACACCTTTATCTTTAATTTTTTGTAATAGCTCTTCTGTAAAATGCAATCCTGCTGTTGGTGCTGCTGCTGAGCCATCATATTTAGCATATACTGTTTGATACATTTCCTTTTTTTCTAATTTTTCTTTTATATATGGTGGTAATGGCATTAATCCTATTTGATCTAGTATTTCATTAAATATCCCATCATAATGGAACTCTACTTTTCTATTTCCGCCTTCCATTTTATCTAATATATCAGCCTTTAGTAATCCATCACCAAATGAAACTTGTGCTCCAGGCATTAGTTTTTTACCTGGTCTTACCATTACTTCCCAAGTATCTCCTTCTATTCTATTTAATAGTAAAAATTCTACATTTGCTCCTGTTTGCTCTTTTTTACCATATAATCTGGCAGGTATTACTTTTGTGTTATTTCTTACTAAACAATCTCCTGGTTGCAAATAATCAATTATATCTTTAAACACTTTATGCTCTATTGTTTTATTTTTTCTATTTAGCACCATTAATCTTGCTTCATCTCTTTTTTCTATTGGAACTTGTGCTATTAGTTCTTTTGGTAAATCATAATTAAAGTCTGATAATTTCATTATAAATTTCATTTCCTTCCATTTTTATATTTTTGCATTTGCCGTATTTATTATTGATTTTATTTTTTCTACTGTTCCTGTTGGTTCATCAAAATAATTTAGTTTTATACTATTTATAAAATTGCTTTCATGTACTGGCTTGTACATATATATTTGTTTATTTAGACCTATATTTTCATTTTTAATATTACAACTCATATAATCTTTGTACCAATTATATAGGCTCTTTATTTTTTCAGCTTTATATCCGTAATCACTACTACTATGTAGCTCTGGACATTGCAAATTATATTCTTTTGAATTTCGCTCTAATGTATGTAAAAATTCGTGCACAAAAACTTCCTCTGGAAATTGGTTTAGTTTATCATCATATTTTAACGCATAACTTTTAGATGAAGTTGGCATTCTTATATTTGAATACCCTATTCCTTTATACTCCATACTACCTAAACCAATCCAATTATTTACTAAATCCTTTGATGAATCATTTGATATTCGTGCACACACAAATATATGGTCAAATTCATTTTGATTTAAATACTTGTCAATATCTTTAGCTATGTCTTTTGAATCTATATAATATCCTTTTTCGTCATCATAAGACATACTTTTTATTGGATTTTCTATTTCAATTATTTTATATGATATATTAATATTTCCATTTGAAAATTTTTCAGATGTTAATTTAAATCTTTTCATACAATCATTTATTTGATTAATATCATTTTTACTCATTTCATAATTATATTGATTTTTATTTATATTTACATCTGTATTTTTAAATACAAAACAAGCTATATTCCAGTTGTTGTTTGAACTTATTTTTCCCTCTTCAATTTTAAAATCTGCAAACCATACTGTTCCTTTTGCAGATTTTTCTTCTGAATTTCCCCCTAGCATAAAAGCTATTTGCAAATTCTCCTCATTTTTTGAATTAAACATTAAACTTATTTTTTGCCAATCGTTTGTTCCTGTTATTGCAGTTGATTCTTCTTCAGAATTTAATATACTAATTTTGGCACCGTCATTTTTATTTTCATTTGTTACATTTACATTATTTGTTTTTATCATACACGATATTTTATATGGTGTATTCTTTTTTACTTTAATTGTCTGATAATATGCTGAATTATTGTAGTCTTTATTTTCTATTTTATAACTTTGTAAATTCGAATATTTAACATTGTTATCTTTTGTAAAAATTGTAGTATTTTTAATTGTTGCTAGCTTTGAAAAATTTCCTGTATTTAACATAGCATATGATATATTAAATATTGACATTGCTATTACAATTAAAATTACTATAAATATAGCATTTTTTACAATTTTTTTCATATTTCCTCCAATAACCAATTATGTTATCTATTATACTAAATTTTTACGTAAATTACAAGATTTTCCAGTAAATTCCATAAAATCCTCCAAATTTTTATTTGCCCACTCCATTTGCAAAATTAGTTTTGCAAATAAAAAGAAAAAAGCCCTGGTAAAGTACCAAGACTAATTTCATTCTGATTTTTTTCTCTTACGAAGCACTGCTACAAGAAATTGTTAGAGCTCCGTTTGAACTAATTGAAGTCGTAAACACCAACGTTTCGTTTGTTGTGTTCTTAAACTTCAAATCCCAGCTACCGTAGGAAACACTTGCCTCATTACCTCTGCTTGCATATTTTACTGGCAAGCTGTGGTCATGCTTTTCCAGTATCTGCAAATTTGCAGCTCTGGCTGTTTGCATCAAGCAGGTAGACACAAAACAAATGCCTCCTCCATATGCTGTAGATGGCTTTCCGTTTGAATATGCTCCAGCCAAAACATATCCCTGATCTTTTCCGCATGGGCCCATAACTTCAGCCCATGAAAAGACCTTCCCAGGAGTCAGAGTCAATCCATTTAACTTTGTCGCAGCAAGCTTAATGTTAGTCCAACTTGCTGTCCCTGTTGAAGTATACAGGGTAATTGTGGACTTAATTCCTCCTGATGTAAAATCATGTGATTCGCCACTCTTTGTGGGAATAGCTAACTTTTCACCTGGAAAAATTGTATCATTGATTGTTCTACCATTCAGCTTGGCTAAACTATAAGTTGTAACGCCGAACTTACGTGATATACGATACCACGAGTCACCTTGTTGTACGGTGTAACTGCTTTTAGCTTGATTATCAACCTCAGCATTGTTTTGATTACCACTACTGTTTGATGTTGTAGTACTTGGGATATTGATTTTTTCACCAACCAATATAACATTGTTCAAGCTTCTACCATTAGCTTTCGCCAATGCAATAGCAGAAATTCCATATTTTTTTGCAATCCGATACCAAGAATCACCGGCTTTTACAATATACTCACCAGAATTTTCAGTAGTACTCCCGCTGGAACTATTTGTACTTCCGCAACTAGCTGTCTGCAGTTTTTCTCCGGGAATTATAACCGTATTTATTGTCTTCCCATTGATTTCTGCGAGTTTACTTGCAGTTGTTCCAAACTTCTTGGCAATCCGATACCAAGAATCTCCGGCTTTTACAATATACTCACCAGAAGAACTATTAGTAGTATTGCTCTTAGATGAGTTATTGTTGCCAGATAATGGTATTGTCAAGATTTTCCCCTTTAACAAGACCTGGTCAATTGTCATGTTGTTTGCAGCTGCCAAATCGGTTGCAGTTATATCATATTTGCTAGCAATCCGATACCATGAATCGCCTGCTTTGGCAGTATACTGCTCTGCACTTACATTAATGGTAAGTGAAACTATGAGCAACACAACTGTCAAAAAAGTTGACATGGATTTCTTGAGTATATTTTTCATATTTTCCTCCAAATGGTTCTACCTGCCTTTACAGACAAGTATGTGCTTCTAGCACGTTTTTTACGTCCAGGGATAAAATCAGAAAAAATCCCTCGCAAGAATTTAGCCATTCTTGCTACTTCAAAAATTCTTCTTCAAAATGAAGATTATGAAGAATACATATATTGTACTACAATTTACATAATTTTTCAAGACCTCTTTAAAATTTTTAAATATATCATAAAAATATTATATAAATCGTACTAATACATGCAAAAAAAATACCTATTGCTAAATTAGCAATAGGCTTTTTTTATTTAGTTATTGATAAAACTTTATACTTTATAACTCCTGCTGGAGCTTGAACTTCTATTGTTTGATTTTTCTTTGCACCTAATAGAGCTTTTCCCATTGGAGACTCATTTGAAATTCTGTTTTGTGCTAAGTCAACTTCTGTTGAACCAACTATTGTATATGATACTTCTTCGTTAAATTCAACATCTAGTAATTTTACTGTATTTCCTACCTGTACGGTTTTAGTATCGATTTCAGATTCATCTATTATTTTGGCATATCTTACTTTATTTTCTAGTTCAGCTATTAATGCTTCATTTTCTGCTTGTGCATTTTTTGCTTCATCATATTCTGAATTTTCTGATAAATCACCAAATCCTAATGCTATTTTTATTCTTTCTGATATTTCAGCTCTTTTTTCTGTTTTTAAATATTCTAATTCTTTTTCTAGATTATCAAACCCTTCTTGTGTTAATATAACCTCTTTGTTTTCTTCCATATATGTTCATTCCTTTCCGTTTTAAAAAAGTTTATTTTTATCATATTGAATCCCAAATATCTTAATCCTTTTTACTTAATTTGTCAAGCTCTGTACGAACTTTTTTCAGCTCTCTATTTTGTATAAATCCATTCTTTCCTATTAAGTTACTTATTATGCAATTATCTTCATTGTATTTTTCTTGTATTGAAAAATAATTTAAATTGCATATATATGATTCATATAATTTTGTTTTATTATAATTGCTTTTTTCATTATTGTTATAAGCAATTTCAATATTTTCAATTATTATTCCTTGATAATAATTACCTAATTTTAACTCATGGTCATTCAAATTTATAACTATTGCATTTCTATTAACCTTAAATTTTTCAAAAAATTCATCTGTATAATCAAAATTTATTATTGTTTTAGCTCTTTTTAATCCTTTTTTACAATTATTTGAAATTGAAAAAATTATATTTTCTTCTTTTTCTAAGTTTATTGATAATCTTCTCATTTTTTTAATTGTATCAGTAACTATGTTTATTGATTTTGCTTCATTGGCTATATCTTTAATTATTTCCTTATTTTTATCATCTTTTATGGTAATAAATATATCTTCAAATCTTAAATCTGTATCTTGATTTTTAAAAATATATTTTAAGATATTCTTTATAATACCTTCCATTAATATTTTCTCACTTGATTTTATAAGATTATTTAAAATTATTTTACTTTCACAATCTATTTCGTTTGAAATTACTAATTTATTTATATTGTACGTTTTTAATGTTTTTTCAATTTTTTTTATTCTTCTTTTATTTAACTTATTAGAATTCATTTCAATATTTAATTTATTTTCATCTATTCTAATTACATTAATTTTGAAATAAATATAACTAATAATTTTTTGCAATTTTTTAAATTTCAGAGCTTTTTTACAATTTATGTATCCTATTATATAATTCATAAAACACCTACATAATATTTGTATGTAGGTGTTTATTTTTTATTCCATTATTTGTGATTTAACAATCTGCCATATATCGTCTTTTTCAAAACCTTTTTGCCAAAAAGCAGCACCTGTTAAATTATATTTTTTTATTAAATTTAATTTTTGTCTTATAGAGTCTTCATCTTCTATCCACATTTTATATGTTACATTTTTATCTGTATATTCAACATATTTTTGTTGTGCACTTTCAAGCCATGTTGTTTCTGATTTTATATATTTATCTTCATTTTTCATAGCAACTACTGTGCTTGTTACTTCTGAACCATTTTCTTTCCATAATCGTGTATATAAAGGTATTCCTAATATTATTTTATTTGCTTCTACACCTTCTTGTCTTATAAATTTATTTATATTTTTTTCTACCCAATCATAAGAAGCTGTACTTCCTGCTTTTTTAGATGAACTTCCATATTGATCATATGCCATAAATACTATGTAATCTGAAACATCTCCTATAACATTTCTATCAAAACATAAAGACCAACTATCAGATCCATCTGGTTCGGTAACATCAACAGATAATGTTACACCTATATTTTCTAGCTTTGGTTTTAGCTCTATTATAAATCTAGATAAAGCATCTTTATCTGTTTTGTATATGTTTTCAAAATCTATATTTATCCCATCTAATTTATACCCTTGAGCGTAATTTACAATTTGATTTATAATTTCTTGTCTTTTTTCATAATTATTTACCCATTTTGAAAATTCGTCTTTTTTATCTTTACTGTCATTGTTATTTTGAACCATTGCCCATACTTCATAATTATTGTTTTTTGCCCAATTAATGTAATTTATTCCGTCTATTCCAACATTTTCTTTAACCTGACTATTTTCTAAATAAAAAAATGAAGGTGCTACAACATTTATTCCATCATATTTTGTAGTTATATCATTTTTTGGAGCTTTAGCTACTTTTGAAAAATATTCCCAAGCTATACTTATAGTTTTTTGTTCTTCTTTTTCTTCAGATCTTTCTGTTTTAAAATCTGTTAAATTTTCACTTTTTATATATCCAATTTTTCCATTATCAGTTTTTACTAATGTCCAACCTTTATAATCCTTATTTTCATCATTTGGAACAATTGAAACAGTTGTGTCAGCTTGCAATTTTTCCAAAGTTCTTGATAATTCTATATTTTTAGATTTTACCCAAACTTCTTTATTTGTTTTTGCTGTTTCTAGCTGTTTATCTAATGAATCAATTACTACTGTGTTATAATCTGAAACATATTTTACATTTATATTATATACACTTTCTAGAGCTGTAATTGGAATATAATATTTGTCATCTTGATTTATAATTTTGCATTTTTCTTTCTTATCATTAATTGTTAGTGTCTGATTTTTTATATCAAAACATGCTGTTTTTCCGTTTGCTGTTGCAATTATATAATTGTATTGTTTTTCAAAAAATATATATCTATCATAATAATTTTCAATATCATCTAAAGATAAATATATTGTTTCATCATCATCAATTATTACTTTCCCATTCATTTTTCCTGTAACATTAGTATAATTTATAACAAGATTTGTTACATTTTCGTTTGAATCTTTTTTGTAATTTGGTGCTATATATAATGCAAATCCAATTAGTGCCCCAAAGATTATTACTAAAATTATATTTCTTATTGTTTTCATATGTACTCCTCATTTCTAAAAATATATATACATCATATCATAAATGGATTTTTTAGTGAAGTATTTTGTCGATATTTGTTTAATAAATTTATCTTAAATAAATTTTCATGATAAAAGAATTTTTTTATTTTATATTTCACAACTATCAAAATAATTGTATTTCTAGTAAAAATACTATTTAAGTTCAACAAATTCCTCCTTGGTGTTTTACTTCTAAATAAAAATCCTGTATAAAGAAATTAAAGTGAACCATTCTTGTTTAGCTAAAAAGCTTAACAAAAATGATTCACTTTCTATTGAATCTTTTTATTCATATTTTCCTAATAATCTAAACATATTTTCTTTATATTTTTCAACTCCAGGTTGATCAAATGGATTTATTCCCAAAATGTTTCCAGACATTGCACATGCTTTTTCAAAGAAATATATTAAATGTCCTAAAGTATGTTCATCTAATTTATCAATGCTTATAATTATATTTGGTACTCCACCATCAACATGAGCCTTAACAGTACCTTCCATTGCTTTTTTATTTACATATGATAATTTTTTTCCAGCTATATAATTTAATTCATCTAAATTTTCCTCATCAAATCCTAAAACAATATCATTTTCAACACTTTTTATATTTAATATTGTTTCAAAAAGCTCTCTTCTTCCTTCTTGTACATATTGACCTAATGAATGTAAATCTGTAGTATATGTTACACCACTTGGAAAAATTCCACTATTATTTTTTCCTTCACTTTCGCCAAATAATTGTTTCCACCATTCTATAAAATAAGATAATTTTGGTTCATATGTTCCTAAAAGCTCTATTGTTTTCCCGTCATCATATAATATATTTCTTACAACAGCATATTTATAGCAATCATTATATTTTAAATTTTCTTCATTATATTTTTCTTGTGCTAATTTTGCACCTTCCATTATACTATCAATATCTATTCCAGCAACAGCCATTGGTAATAAGCCTACAGGTGTTAAAACTGAATATCTTCCTCCAATATTTTCTGGAATACATAATTTAACATATTTTTCTTGCATTGCAATCTTATATAAAGCACCTTTTCTTTTGGTTGTTGTTACAAAAATTCTTTTTCTAGCACCATCTATTCCGTATTTATTCTCCATTAAATTTCTAAAAATTCTAAATGCAATTGCTGGCTCTGTTGTCTTACCAGATTTAGAAATTACATTTATTGATATATCTTTATCTGACACATAATCAATAATTTCATTTATATAATTTGCATTTAAATTATTGCCTACATATAATATTTCTACAGAATCATCTCGTTTAAATTTATTTGTTAATGATTCAATTACAGCTCTCGCTCCTAAGTAAGAGCCTCCTATTCCAATTACAATTAGTACTTGTGAGTCTTTTTTCACTTTATTAGCTATTTTTTTTATTTTTTCGAACTCTTTTTTATCATATGAACTAGGCCATGTTATCCAGCCTGTAAATTCTTGCTTATTTGATGTACTTTTTTCTAAAAGCTTATGTATTTTTTTTACATCTTCTGAGTATTTTAATATCTGAAAATTTGAAATTCCTGAATATTTAAAACTAACTTTTATACCATTTTCCATAATACTGCTACGCCTCCTCTTTTGTTTAAATATAATATATATTAATATTGCATTAAATTCAATAGTTATTATTAATTTTATAAGTTTTACCATTATAACTTTATTAAGCATCACAAAAAAACAGTTATTGTCTTATTATAACAATAACTGCTTTTTATTAATTTTAATTAGTATTTGTATTATTTGTAGCATTATTCGTAACATTAGATTTATTTGTAATATTATTTGCATCATCAGCATTAGTAACTTCTTTTGCTTTTACTCCATATACATTATAAATATTTATATTTCCAATTACATTTCCAGTAGAATCTGTAATTTTCATATAATATTTTCTTTGGCCATTATCATATCTTGAATAGATTTCACTAGCTTCATGTCCACCTATTCTAACACCTGTTTGAACATTTATTATAGAGTATAATGATGTATTTTCTTGAGATGTAGTTAAAAATACTATTGCATCTGTGTTTCCAATAAGTTTTGGTAATACTATTACAGGGTCACCGCTTCCAATTTTTCCTAAATTACATCCAATACCTGCATATTGAGGATTTATTAATATTTTTCCTTCAGTTGTAACAATTCCCCATTTTCCATCTATTTTTATAGGAATGTATTTTCCATTTATTACATATTTATTATCCATATCTGGGTATAAATCACCATCAATACCAATCTGTTGATATTCAGTCTTTAATATTGTTGTTATATCATCACCAGCTAATTTAATAATTCCGTATCTTTCATCTTGTTTTACCATATATAAATCCATATCTTCATCTAACTGTTTAATTAATTGATATTGTGCCTTGATTTTTTCTTCTGCCTTTTGTTTATTTACTAAATCAAGCTTGAATATTCCTTGTTTTTTATCTTCAGACCTTGTTACAATTACAGAACTTGAGCTTTCACAAAATCTAATATCAGAATATAAACAACTAATAATATTATTCCCTTCTTGGTAATCATTATAGTTTGTTATACCATAATCACCTTCACTATTTTTTATTAAAACTAATCCATATTTTAATAATTTTTTATTATAATATGCACAATCATCACCAATTACAGCTAATTTAACTTTATTTGCAGCTATAGCCTCTAAAGCATCTAATGTATATATTGTTATGGTTTTATTTTTTTCGTTATAATTCATTATTACATTAAAACCTAACTGTATAGCTTCTTGACTTGCATAAATTTCTCCATTTACATATTTAACGCCATTCTCAACATTAAAATATTCATATTCTGTGACTTTTTGTGAATCTTCATTGTTCTTTTTACTATTTGATGAAGTCGTCGTATTTGTTGTGTTTGTCATATCTGTAGTTTCATCTTGATTATCATCTAATATAATAGCTTTATATATTTGTGATGAATTTGATAAAAAGGATGTATATTCATTAGCAGTTTTTATATAGCATTTTGTTGTATCTTCTCCTTTGTTTTTATACTCATCATTATAATATTCTATATCTCCACCCAATACAGATATTAATTTTCTTACAGATAAATATATTTGTCCATTTTCAACTACTGCATTTTTTGAGTCATTCATTAATACTAATCCTTGTTGAATACCTACACTTTTACCATCTACTTGTAGTTTTAAAGTATTATTCTTTTTAACAATACTAAAAACTGTAAGTATAATTACAAGAAGAATTAATGCCATAATCGTAATTAAAATTATTTTTAAAGTTTTCTTTTTGTTTTGTGCTTGCTCTATCTCTTCATTTTCATCAATTAAATTCATAATAATAATTCCTTTCTTTTGTTTATATCACTATAATTATTTTAATAAATCATCATATGTTTGTCAAGAAAATAATTATTTCTTTCTTCTTAATATCCATCCATTTTCTACATCTATTGGTATCTTCATTTTTACGCTTTGGCCAGCTTTTCCTGGATTTACAAATTGTATTTTTTCATCTGTTTCTGTATCCCATAATTGTTCTATTTTAAACTCATATGGTTTTATTTGGTTTGGAATTATTACTTCTAAATAATCACCAACAACTAATTTATTTTTTATTTCTACTACTATTTTTGAATTAGAACAATCTATTATCTTTCCACCAAATTCATAATTAGGATTATATTGTTTTCCTTCATATTCTTGAAAATCTTTGTTATTTCTATCATTAAAATAAAATGTTGTTAATCCTCTTGTTTTTGTTTTTTCTAGCTCTTTTAAATATTTTGTGTAATCATAATCCTTTGGATCTTTTATGTAATCATCTATCGCATTTCTGTATGCATTTACTACAGATGCTAAATAATATTCTGTTTTTAATCTTCCCTCTATTTTTAAACTATCAACACTCATTTCAATTATTTCTGGAATTTCTTTTATTAAACATAAATCTTTCGAAGAAAAAATATAAGTTCCTTTATCGTCATATTCAACTGGCATTAGATTCCCAGGCTTATTATGCTCTTCTACATAAACGTTATATGCCCATCTACAACTTTGTGCACAATCACCTAAATTTGCACTTCTGCCAGCTAAAAAATCACTTAAGAAACATCTTCCAGAATAGCCAAAACATATAGCTCCGTGTACAAATATTTCTGTTTCTAAATCTTTTGGTGTTTCATCTATTATTTCTTTTATTTGTTTTTTATTAAGCTCTCTTCCTAAAATTACTCTTTTTGCTCCATTTTTGTACCAAAAATTTGCTGTATGAGCACTTACAATGTTTGCTTGAGTACTTATATGTATTTCAATACTTGGTGCTTCTTTCTTTATTATTTCTATTATTCCACCATCAGCAACAATTACAGCATCTACCTTTAATTTTTCTAGCATTCTTGCTTGATTTACTATCTCTTCATAGTTTTCATCCCACGCATATATATTTATTGCGGTATAAACCTTTTTTCCTATGCTATGTGCATAATTTATTGTTTTTTCCAAATCATTATCTTGCATTTCGGCTCTTGTTCTTAGTGATAATGATGATGTTCCCGCATATACTGCATCTGCTCCATATAAAAAAGCTGTTTTTGCTTTTTCAAAAGACCCAGCTGGTGCTAATAATTCTGGTTTTTTCATTTAATTCATTCCCTTCGTTTTTTCTTTTGTGTGATTATATCATATATTTTTTCAAATATCTACAAAATATTTTATATTTGACCGTTGTTTTCTTTTTTGACTGTATTTTAATTTTGTTGCCATTCCGCCCCTTATATGACGTTCTGCTTTGTTTTCATTTAATATTTCTCTTACTTCAGATGCTAATTCAGGATTAATTTTTAATAATCTTTCAGATACATCTTTATGTACTGTACTTTTACTTACTCCATATCTTTTAGCAGCACCTCTTACTGTATCTTTTGAATCTATTATATAATGTGCAAGTTTACATGCACGCTCTTCTATTGATATATTTTTCATATAAAAAACCCCCATACGAATAGTTTTGTTTAATTCTATTCGTATGAAGGCTGTATTAGAACTTTATTGATTTTGATATTTTAATGTATTATTTATTTCATTTAAATTATTACAAAATTTATTTATTGACTTTGTTGTTTTAATATTTCCCAATATCGGAATCATACCTGTATTTTGCAATTTTAATGAATTTGCCCTTGTTATTTGTATAACTCTTTTTAATTCATTATTTTTTTCTTCCATTAGATTTATTTGTGCTTTACTAAATAATTTACGCTTTTCTTTAGATAAAACTAATTGTGGTAAATTACGTTTTTGTTCCATTTTTTCTTTAACTAAATTATTTAATTTATCTTGATTTATCATATTTTTTATTTGACTATTTTGCTCTATATTGCGTAAAAATAATCTTATATCTGATAAACAAGTTTCATCTATTTCTTCTTTTAAATATGTATACACCTCTGATAATCCATCTTCCAAATAATAATAAGATTTATTAATATATTGTGACTCACTTAATATTAATTGTTTCTTTAAATTAATATTATCTAACTTTGCTTGCTTTAATTTTGCTTTTCCCAATAACTTACTAAAGAAAGAGCATTTTTCTTGTTCAATTTCAAGTCTTTGTTTTTCTAATTTTTTTAATTTAGAATCTGTTATTAATTTTTGTATTTCCTTATTAAAACAGGTTTTAAATATACTTTCCATTTCATTAGAATAACCTTCTACAATATTTTTGCTATCTATAATTTTATTTAAATCTTTTGATAATTCATTAATATTTTTTAAATCATCAATTTTTCCGGCAGAATTAATTTTTTTATGCGTTTTTATTATATTTTCTTTAATTGAATTTATACTTGCATTAATACTGTCGTCATTCATTTTATCTATATTTAAGGTTATATTCGTGCTATTAGCTATATCCATTACCCTTGCTTCTTCTGATTTTAGTTTGTAATATGTTGTTTCTATATTTTCTGTAATTAAATCAACTTGTTCATTAATTTTTTTCTTGTTTTCATCTAATTTTTTTCTTAGTTCTTCTGCTTTATCTTCTTCTTTTTTTTCAGTATTATTTTTTGCGCTCTTTAATTTTTGCTTTTCTTTTTTTGCTTCACTTACATTTTTCTTTTGCTTTTTTTCTTTCTTTTCTTTACTTTTATTCTCTTTAGTCACCTTTAAATTGTCTTCCTTTATTTTTTTCTCTTCGTCCTTAACAACTTTTATTAAATTTTTCAAAATTACCTCATACGTAATATTTTCTAAATCCAGTTTAGAAAATAATTTATTTTCTATATTATATTTTTGTGCCTTTTTGTAATATTTTACAAAGAATTCATAATTTGGAAAAATTTTTCCCATTACTAAAAATGCATCTTCACTTTTCTCATTTAATTTATAAGATATACCTATTTTTGTTAAACCTGCAATTTTACTTTTTAATTTTTCCTCTGATTTATATGATTTGGGTAAATAACTATTTTTTATAAAATTTTCAAGCTCTTTTTTACTATTTATTTCAAAAATTCTATCACCATATTGTAAAACATATTTACATTCATAGTTTCCTGGTACTTTACTTATTTTTAACTTTGTTCCATATATTTCTATTAACATATTAATTAAATATATAACATCTCTGTCTTTTGGGGCGGATTTAACATTAGCAGCAAATATATATTGCTTATTAATTAAGCTTTGCTCTTCCTTTGTTTGTGCTCTAGATGTTTCTAATAGATATTTTGTCATCATAAGAGCCAATCTTGCTGTGCCATCTTTTACAAAAAACTTACCATTATCTTCATACAACTCTATTTCATTATTATGATTTAAACTAGTTTGGTCAAGTTTTCGCAATTCTTTAAAATAATAATTTGGATTTTTAAAGTATTGCTTTATCATTTCATCAGATTTATCATTATTAACAAATATTTCTATCCAAGATTTTCCATCATATTCATTACTAACAGTTCCTATTAAATTCTTTAATCGAAAATGTTTGCGCTCTGATGTTACTAAATTCTTATTTTTGAAAAAAACAACATCTTCTGACGGTATCTTTTTAGTTAAATTTGTTGTTTTAACTTTTAATTCACTTGGTATGTTTTTTGTATCTAATCCTATACTATTAAAAAAACTCCTTTTTTGTAAAGATATCTTCTGCATAAATTTTACAACCTCATTTCAACTTTTGTTTCATTCTTAAATGTCCTAATTCAAACCATTCATTGTATGCCAAATTTAATTTAAACAATAATTTTGGCTTTGCACCAGCTCTGTTTTTGTCTACAACACAAGCATAATATCTAACATCTGGGTCTTCATATGCTTTAATATCTTTGTATTGCTTTGATTCTTCTATTTCTGAATATTCATAATCAGCATATGATTGGTTATTTATTTGTTTGAATAAACACAATGTATCTAATACTTCTTTTACTGTTCTGCTTGCAGCCATATCATTTATTGTTAAATTAATTGGTGCTGTTGTACTTTCTAATAATTGTAATGTTGAACCAATAAACATTTTATATTTTTGTGCTATATTTGATAATACAGTAGCTGTCTTTTTTATTTCTTCTCCATCCCCTATATGTTGAATATCATTTTTTAATGTATCATAAAATACATATTCAACACCTTCTTTATAATAATAATCTAATATAATTTTATATAAATCATCATTTGTACAATCCGAAACATGCATAAAACATATTGGGGTATCTTGTTGATTTTCAAGCCAATCTGTTGCTGCAATTACTTGCCTAAACTCTGTAGAATACTTTTTTAATCTTTCTACAAATTTCTCTTGTGTTTCACCATCTTCTTTTATTATAAAACCTTTTTTATCTGTTTTTACTTTCTTTTTATCATCTGGTCTAAATTTAAATTCTAGTATTTCGCCTTCTGATTTTCTTATTTTTTGTCCAAATTCTTGTTGCATTTCTGGATTATTTAAAATCGTTGTAATTAAACATAATTTCATTTTTTCTTCTGACATTTCATTTGAAATTATTAAAACTTTTTTCTTTTCTACAAATGCAATATGTGCAGCCAAATTTATTGTAAATCTACTTTTACCACTATTTGAAGGCATTGCAAATGCCATTGTTTCACCAACTCTTAGTCCTTTAAATACTTCTGTTAAAATTGGAAATGGTAATGAAATTCCACTTGTTAATGAATTTTCTCCTTCTAATAAAAAGTCCGTCGCATTAGAATTTAATCTGCCTTCACTAATACCTCTTTTTATTCCAATTTGAGATATAATACTTTCTAGCTCTTCAATAGTCATTTGTTTATATCTTTTATAGCTTTTTATTTCAAGTACTTCTTGTTGGAACTGTTTTGTTGGTGCCTTTATATAATATTTTTTTAATAAAAATAATTTTTTTATTTTTGTATATACCGCTTCAATTGAATAATTTGTTCGTATTGCTTCCTGCTTTAATTTTTGTTTTAATGCATAAATTTCTTCTGAAGTTTTTGGATATGAAAAATCTCTTTTTATGTTTTCTGGTGCATATCTTCCACCTTCTGTAAACAATATACTTTTATATAAATTCATAGCCATTGGATCAGAAAATTGACTATCTTCAAATGACAAATAATATTTTGATATTGATTTAGGATTTTCTAATAATAGTCCTATATATGCATATTCTAATTTTACATTTTTCAGCTCTTTTGGATATTTTGATTCTGTTTCATTATCTATACTCAATATAGTTTCCTCCTTAGTTTATAATAATTATTTTACTTTTCCTAATTTGTTTAATGGCCAAAATCTAAATACAGCTTTTCCTTCTATTTTATCAATTGGAATACAGCCAAATCTTCTACTATCACCCGATACTTCTCTGTTATCACCTAGTACATATACATAACCATCTGGTACCACAACATCTAAAAAGAATCCTTCTGCAGAATCAGTAACTGTTCCAGCATCTAAATATTTTTCTTCTAATTCTTGACCATTTAAATATACAGATTTATTTTTTATTTCTACGTAATCGCCTGGTAATCCTATTACTCTTTTAATAAAACTCGTTTCTCCAAATATATCTATACTAGATTTTATTTTTTCACCTATTCCCTTGGAATCATTTTTATACTCAGCAGTTACATCATCTGGATTATAGCTTGCTTTTGTTACATATGTTGTTGATGGTGCTTCAAATGTTATTATATCTCCTCTTTTAGGATATTTATGTATTTCTATTCCTATTCTGCTTACCCATAAACGTTGTTTATCTTTTAATGTAGAGTCCATTGATGCTCCACTTACCACTGTTGGAAACCCTACAAATGCTTTTATTAATACAACTATAATTAGAGCTATTAATATACATACTATCCATTCAAAAATTTCTTTACTTTTACTATTTTCTTCCATATTGAAACCTAATCTTCCTTTCATTTTTATTCTTCGGTATAAGACGTTTTTATTATACACTTATTTTTTGTTTTAAACAATACGTAAAATGTATTTTTTGCATTTTGTGAGCTTGAGTGTGCATGTTAATTTTAACTATGTATTGCAATATATGTTATGAGGAGATTGTTGTGATGTTAATTTTTTTAGAAGTTTATTATTCCGTAAATGATCTAATAATATTTTTAGCCCTAATAATATTAGTATCAGTCCTCCTACTAATTGTGCTTTCTTTTCATATTTTACTCCAAATAAGTTACCTATTTTTACTCCTATTAGTGATAGTATGAATGTTATTGTTCCTATGCAAGTTACTGAAAATACTATATCGCATTTTAGAAATGCAAATGTTATTCCTATTGCTAATGCATCTATGCTTGTTGCAATTGCTAATACTATCATATTTTTGAAGTCTATATTGTCATTATTATCATTTTCTGCTTCATTCCAGATTTCTTTTATCATATTTATTCCTATTGTTGTTAATAAAATAAAAGCTATCCAGTGGTCAATATTTACTATACTTTGCTGAAATTTTATTCCTAATACATATCCTATTAGTGGCATTATTGCCTGAAAAATTCCAAAGTATAATGCTATTATTATGGCTTTTTTCCAACTCATCTTTTGCATTGATAATCCTTTGCACATTGCTACAGCAAAGGCATCCATTGATAAACCTATGCTTAATATAATTATTTCTGTAAGAGCCATAATTTTCTTTCCTTTCAAATTTATATAAACTAAAACTATATTCTTTAAATAGTATGATTTTAGTTCTTTTCTTATTAATTATTTTTGTAATCATTATTTATTTTATAACATTTTCTATATAAATTTTAAATCATTCACATTTAAAGCTAGAGATAGTATACACCACCTCTAGCTTTAAATTTTATTTTATTAGCTCTATTATTTTAGGAATAAATATTATTCCACCAACTATTGCTGATGCTATTGCAAGTATTAATACAGCCCCTGCAGATATGTCTTTTGCTTTTCCTGCTAATTCGTTTTTTTCTCTTGTGAACATATCAACAACTGTTTCTATAGCTGTATTCATTAATTCTGCTGATAATACTAATCCTATTAATGTTATACATATAATCCATTCATTTATACTTATTTTAAAAACTATTCCAAGTACTATAGTTAATATTGCTACTAATACATCAAATTTTAAGTTAAGCTCTGTTTTTAATGCATGTCCCCATCCTTTTATTGCATAATAAAAAGGATTTTTATGTTTTTCGTTTTGTAGTTTCATTACTGCTACTTTCCTTGTAATATATTTAGGTTTTATGGATTAACCTATAAACCATTATAAAATTTATGATTTATCTTTTTGTAGCTCTTTATATCTTTTTATTTTCATAGTAGTTGTCATTTCAAAGTCATCTTTTTTTATTTCTAATTTTTTTATAGCTTTATATGATGTAAGCTCTTTGTTTGTTTCTTTTATAATTTTCCATATTACATCATAAACTTTTTCATCAGTTAAGCTATCTTTACCATATTTTTGCTCTATTTCAATTAAGTTTGGAATAACTCTAGCAGTAATAGTTAGCTCTTTACTGTTTTCTTGAGCTTTACCATAAACCATACATTCTTTTATTTCCAAATTTTTTTTCAATAACATTTCTATTTCTTCTGGATATATATTTTTTCCATTTTGTGTTACAATTACATTCTTGCTTCTTCCTGTAATATATAAAAATCCATCTTTGTCTAAATATCCGACATCTCCAGAATTAAACCAACCATCTTCATCAACTACAGCCTTAGTTGCTTCTTCATCTTCATAATAACCAAGCATTAATGTTTTGCTCTTTATTAAAACTTCACCTTCACCTTTTTCATTAGGGTCTTTTATTTTTAATTCTGCACATACAACTGCTTTTCCTGCTGAACCAACACGTGTATCATAATCAGGTGTTAAAGCAGAAATTGGTGCAGTTTCAGTTAAACCATATCCTTGTAAAAATGTTATTCCTATATCTTGAACCCATTTTCCAACTTTAGGATCAATAGGTGCTGCAGCAGAAACTATAATTCTTAATTTTCCACCTAAATTATCCAATATTTCTTTAAACACTTTACGTTTCATATCAATACCAACAGTTTTTAAGGCGTTTGTTACATGCATCATTGAATTTACAACTGCTGATTTACCACTTTTTTCAATTGATTTATTAATATTTTTATGTATATTTTCAATTAATACAGGAACACCTAACATAGCTGTTGGATGTGATTCTTTAATATCTGGTAATATGTATTTTAAACCTTCGCAAATTGCAATTGATGCTCCAACTCCAAATGGATATAAAAATCCAATTGATGATTCGTATGCGTGATGAAGTGGCAATACAGAAAACAATCTATCAGTTTCTTTTAAATCAACATATGCACTACAAGAATTTATGTTTTCAGCTAAATTTCTGTTACATAACATTACACCTTTTGATTGAGATGTAGTTCCAGAAGTAAAAAATAAAATTTTAAATTCTTCAGGATCTATTTCAATATTTTTGAATGAATCGTCTCCAGCCTCTACAAGTTTCTTTCCTTCTAGTAAAACAGTATTTAATCCAACATTTCTTCCTTTTACTTTATCGTAAGAGTTCATTTCGATAAAATATTTAACCATTGGAACATTATCTTTTACTTTATCAATTTGTTCTTTTCTTTTAGCTGAATATATAACAGCTGTTGCTTTTGATCTTTTTATTAAGTTTTCTATTTCATTTACTGGAAGCTCTTTGTCTAATGGAACTGCTATTCCTGCGCCACATAATAATGTCATATATGATAAATACCATCCATATGTTGTTTCGCTGATAATTACTATTCTTTCGTCTTTTAAATTTAGAAATTTAGTTAATCCTGTTCCAAAGTTTATAACATCTTCTCCAAATTCCTTATATGTTATTTCTTTATATGGTGTTTTATGATCTGGCTTTTCCAAAATTAAAACATTATCTGCATAATGTTCTGTGCTATAATTAAAAGCATCTTTTATTGTTTTATAATGAGTGCCTTCGTATTGTTTTTTATCTTTTTTGTTTTTTTCTGTTTTTTCTTTTTCCTTTTCTAAATTAATATCTTCAACATCATCAATTTCTTTAAATTTAAATTTTGGAAATTTAAATTTTGGTATTTTTATTTCTAATCCCATTTTTAGCATCCTTCCTTTTGTCTTTTATTAATCTACTTTTTCTACAACAATTATTTTTGAATTTTTCATAAACATAATACTTTGTACTATATTTATTACAGCATATGCAATCATAACTCCTCCTAATACAGCTACAACTGTTCCTGGTGTGAAAATCATATATAATCCACAACCAATCATTATAATTGCAAGTATTAAACTAATTACCCATTCTTTTAAATTCGCTTGTTTTAATGATTGTACAAGTGCAAAACGAGTACAGCCTGTAAAAATAATCCATACACCTATAATAATTCTGAATATTGCTTCTATGGCTGAGGTACAAAATATTACTATTAAACCTGTTATTATTGCAATTAATCCAAAAACTATATCTAAATATAATTCATTGCTATTTGATTTATCTTTTAGGTATTTTATTATTTTTATGAAACCTAATACTAAAAAAACAATTCCTGCAATAAGTGATACTGTTTTTAGAACACCTTCTGGGTCTTTTACTAAAATTGCTCCTATTATTATGAAAACTAGTGATAGTAATAAATTAAGCCATTCTGCTTTTTTTAAAGTTTTAAAAAAATCCATATTTTTTACCTCTCTTTCTTCATTATTATTATGAACAAATTTTTTTCTTTTAGTATTATATCATATGTGTGTAGTTTGGCAAGTGGTAATTTTTTGTTTTTTGGAATATATGAATCAATTATTCCCCGTCTTTCAGAAAGCCATTTCAAAGTGTTATATTTATTTTTTAAACAATTAAAATTTCAACAATTTTATCTTTAATTATTAAAGAGCATTGTTTTTATAAAATTCAAAACACTGCTCTTTTCTTCTTATTTATATTATTATGCCTTTTCTACTTTTTCAATTTCTTCTTTTGATAAACCTGTTATTTCTATTATTACATCTATTGGCATTTTTTTAGCTAACATTTTCTTTGCTGTTTCTATTTTTTCAAATTGTATACCATCATTTTTTCCAATTTCAATTCCATCGCGCTTTCCGATTTCAATTCCATCTCGTTTTCCGTCTTCAACACCTTGGCAATATCCGTATTCTTGAATTGCATTTTGGTCCATTATGTATTTTTTTCGTAATCTTGCTAGCTCTTGTTCGTGTTCATCTTTACTTATTTGCTCTAATGTATCTTTGGCTTGCTTTATTGCTTTTTTTGTTGTTTTTAGGCTTTCATCTTTTTCTTTCTCTATATCTTTTTCTGACATATTTACCACCTCTGGATTTTCTAAAAATTCTGTCCAAAGATTTAAGTTGGGGTTATTTACTTTGTATTTTATGTACTTTGGTAATTCAATTATACAGATTTTTAACACGTCTGTCAATATTAACTCCGAGTAGTCTTTTTCTCTTATCTCCCATTCTGTAAAGTATTTTTTTGCTTGCTCTATTCCTTTTATTTCAAAATCTGCTATTAATATTATTATAGTTCTTTTTAGCTCTCCATAATCATCTCCTTTGCTTATTGATTTTTGGTAATACGCGTTCCAATAATACATTATTCGCTTTTCTATATTATTTTTATTTACTACCTGCATTTCTATATCTACTTGAACATTGTCGCTTACTACTGATGCTATATCCATTATCCCTAGTTTATCATCCATTAGCTCTTTTTCTGTTATTGGATTTACATCTAAATCTATTTCGTTTACTTTCATTCCTAGAATATCTCGTAAAAGCACTTTTGTTACTTCTTCGTCACCTTTATATCCAAATGTTCGTTTGAATACATAGTCGTTTTTTATATCTAATAGCTCTTGCTCTTCATTATTTTGCGAATTTTCTTTTGCATTGCTTTTATTTATATTTGTATCTTTTGATTTTTTTATATCTTCTTTTGTTTTATTCTCATTTTTATTCATTCACATTCTTTATGCATTGAATATGCAAACAATGCACTACGTCCTCCTGTATTGATTTGTTCTGCATATCTTTATTAATTATAAATTCATTTCTTATAGCATTTGTAAATTTTTCAGTTTCAATTTTTATTTTTGGAATTTTTTAGATATTAATTTCTTTGGAAAAACTAATTAAAACTTTTTAATTTTAATTAGAAACAATTTATAAATTTTAACGCTCTAGATAAAACGTCTTGAAAAAAACATTTGTCGACTAAACATTTTTTATATTTTATAACTTTCTTTCAAATTGTGCAAGAAAAATCGTACACCAAAATTCGACAATAAATATTACTTTATTAAGTTGCGAATATTATTAATATCATAATATCATATTTCTTACAGTTGCGCTGTCAAAAAGCGAAGAAGCATGGAAATACTTCTTCGCTCTTTGACAGTATATCTTAGTTACTATACCCATATTAAGTTCTCAATAATATTTTATAACAACTTTATTTTTTGCTTTTTCCTAAAATTTTTGCTGATTTTACTAAATTAGTCATTAGCATTGCTATTGTCATTGGACCAACTCCTCCTGGTACTGGTGTTATGTATGAAGCTTTTTTACTTACTGATTCAAAGTCTACATCTCCTACTAATTTGCCATCTTCTGTTCTATTTATACCAACATCTATTACAACTGCACCTTCTTTTACCATTGTATCTTTTATATACTTAGGTTTTCCAAGAGCTGCTACTAGAATATCTGCATTATTTGTTATTTGATGTATATTTTTTGTTCTTGAATGACATATTGTTACAGTAGCATTTTTTGCTAACAAACATTGTGCTAGTGGTTTTCCTACTATATTGCTTCTTCCAACAACTACAGCATTTTTCCCTTCAATTTCAATACCATATTCTTCTAACATTTTCATAACCCCAAAAGGTGTACATGATATAAAGCAATCTTCTCCAATTACTAATTTACCAACATTTACAGGATTAAATCCATCCACATCTTTTCTATAATCAATTCTATTAAAAGCTTTATTTATATCCAAATGTTTTGGAATAGGGCTTTGCAATAAAATACCGTGAATATCATCTCTAGCATTCAATTCGTCAATCAAACTCAAAAGTTCGTCCATTGTAATATCAGAATTTCTTAAAAATTCCTCATACTCAATGCCGATCTCCTCACATGCTTTACTTTTATTTTTAACATATACTTTAGAAGCCTTATCATCGCCAACCATAATAACAGCAAGTTTAGGAATAATTCCCTTCTTTTTAAGTTTTGCAACATCATCCTTAAGACCTTCTCTAATCTTTTTAGCTAAACTCTTTCCATCAATAACTATTGCCATATTCAATTCTCCCTTCAAAAATACTATTTTTCATATAGTTTCTAAATTTTCAAATTAAAACTAAAAAAATCAGCTTTAATATTTATGTTAATTTATATCTTTGTATATTCTTAAGCAAATTTTTTCACAAAAATCACATAGTTACCTTTTTTAGTACTACCAGCAATTTCATCAATAATAAACTTGCCTTTTCCTCTAATAGTTATAATATCTTTTTCTTTAATCAACTTAGTTGCCTTGCTCTCAAGCTCATAATTAACAAAAACTCGCTCTTGTTCCAAAATATCAATAGCTTTACTTCTAGATGTTTTTGCCAAGTCAGCAATAATATTATCTAAACGAAGTGATGATGCAACAATCTTAATGTCTATAAACTTTTTTTCAACAGATTTTATTTCATTCAATTTAATAAGGCAAACATCACATCCGCAAAATCTATTTAGAGATTTTATGTTTGTATAAATAAATTTTTCAAGCTCCTTTTTTACAATAATATCAGCACCATCATCATATGCAATTATGTCACCAATTTTAGTTCTACTAATTCCAAGTTTTATTAGTCCTCCTAAATACACTCTATGATTAAATTTTCCAATATCTTCCTTACTTAATTTAATTCTAAAAACAGAAAATACAGTATCATATTTAAAATTATTTTGTTCAAAAATTATCTTCATTTTTTCTGGATATATAACAACTGTTTTTCTATCTAAATTATCAATGCCACCAGAAAAAACATAATTTTCAAATTTAATTATATTAAGAACATTTTTTAAAATGTTCTGTTCATGTTCGTTTAAAAAATCTGTAGTTTCAATTTTATTACTTTTATTAACCATTTCAATTTTATCAAATAATTTAGAGATTAATAATTTTTCTTCTGAATTTCTGTATTTTTCTAAAATTAAATGTTTATCCATGTAATACCTCATTTACAATATTTTCATTTTTTACCCAAGAAGCAACAATACTATTGCAATCTAAACCATTAATTTGCTCAAGCTCTTGAACACTACCTTGTTTTACAAACTCATCATCATATCCGCAATTTTTTATATTTACATCTATAATACCATTTTTCGCAATTAATTCATTTACTGTAGTTGCTAATCCACCTTTTATAAAACCATCTTCTATTGTTATAACATTTTTTGTTTTTTCTATTGATTCTATTATTTTATTTTCATCAAATGGTTTTAAAAATCTAGCATTAATAATTTCAGCATCAACTCCAATTTTTGAGAATTCATCTGCAACCTCTACTGCCTTTTCAACCATTTTTCCAATAGCAATTATTGTTACATCTGAACCTTCTTTTAATAGCTCTGATTCTCCTAATACAATTTTTTCATTGCATTTTAGCTTCAAATTTCCTTCTCCACCTCGTGGATATCTAATTAAAATTGGTCCATTAAAATTTACTGCGAAATCTATCATTTGTTCAAGCTCCTTAAAATCTTTTGGAGCCATAATTGTCATATTAGGCACAATTGAAAAAGATGCCATATCTAATAGTCCTTGATGTGTTTCACCATCATTTCCAACAATTCCAGCTCTATCTGCACACATTATTACATGTAAGTTTTGCATACAAACATCATGAATTACCTGGTCATAAGCTCTTTGATAAAATGACGAATATATTGGAACAACTGGAATTAATCCACTTTTTGCCATTCCAGCAGCCATACCTATGGCGTGTTGCTCTGCAATTCCAACATCAAAAAATCTTTTTGGATATTTCTTTTTAAATTCTGATAATCCTGTTCCATCAGCCATAGCTGCTGTAATTGCTACAATTCTATTATCGTTTTTTGCAATTTCTACTAATTTTTCGCCAAATACTTTTGAATAATCTTTACTTTTTGCTTTTAAAACCTCACCAGTTTTTTTATCAAATGGTGCTGTTCCATGAAACTTTGATGGATTTTTTTCTGCAAGTTTATATCCTTTTCCTTTTTTAGTAACAACATGTACTAAAACTGGTCCTTTACATTTTTTGCTTTGCTCTAAAATTTCTTCAACAGCCTCAATGTCATTTCCATCTACAGGCCCCAAATATGTATACCCTATATCTTCAAAATACATTTTAGATATGAAAATTTGCTTAATACTATTTTTTATTCTTGATGTTAGTTTTACTATTTTATTTCCAACTTTAGGAATATTCCCCATTCTAACTCTTACTTTTTCATTTGCTTTTGTATATACATTTTTGGTCCTCATTTTACCTAATAATAATGAAATTCCTCCAACATTTTTTGATATGCTCATTTCATTATCATTTAATACAACTATAATATTAGATTTACTTGCCCCAGCATCATTTAAAGCCTCTTCAGCCATTCCACCTGTTAAGGCACCATCCCCAATAACAGCAATGACCTTGTAATTTTCATTTAAAATATCTCTTGCTCTAGCCATACCTAATGCAGCAGAAATTGATGTACTACTATGTCCTGTATTAAAACAATCATATTCTGATTCTGTTGTTTTAGGAAAACCTGAAATTCCATCAAGCATTCTTAAGGTTTTCATTTGATTTTTTCTTCCAGTTAAAATTTTGTGTACATAGGTTTGATGACCTACATCCCAAATAATTTTATCTTTTGGAGTATCAAATATACTGTGCAATGCTATTGTTAGCTCTACTACTCCTAAATTTGAAGCCAAATGTCCACCATTTTTTGATACAACATCTATAATATATGACCTTATTTCTTCAGCTAGTTCTTTTTTATCTTCATAATTTAATTTTTTTAAATCTTTTGGATTTGTGATGTTATTTAAAATGTCTTCCATAAAAAATTCCTTCTTTTAAATTTTTCTTGTTAATGCATTTTTTGCGCCCCACATACACACACTTGTACATTTGAATCCAGGATATGTACATCTTGCTCCTTTTGCATATGGTAATAAATAATTATAAATTTCTTCGTTTGTTTCTTTAGTATTTTCTATATATTTATTTAAAATCTCATAAGTTTGTTTCATTATTTCTAGTTGAGCACAACCACATACTCTTTCTTTACATTTTAAAATAAAATTTTCTGCTGTTCCTCTTTCATTTATTTGAATAAGCATTCCTTGTGGATATAAGTCTGCTAAACTGTTCATATCTTCAAGCCACATCTTTTTTAGCTCTTCATTATTTTCAATAATTTCTGGTATATAAAATTTTACTTCGTCTAAAAGTCTTATTTTATATTGTAGTGTTCTATGTCTTTGAGCTTGTGCAAACTCTGCGAAAGTACCTTCATATGTTGTGCAATAGTTTTCTCCAAATTCTTCCTTACGACTTTTTCTTTCATCGAATAATGATATTTTACGCATTTTTGCATCTGAATTTAGCTCTGGGATTATTAAATCTGAAATGCAGTCTAAAAATTCTTTCATATATGGTTTTAATTTTTTATTAAATTCGTTATCATCTTCATTTTTTATGTAGTCTTCAAACCAATGTGCAATATAGTTTAATTGTCTTAAACTTACTGTATATTCCATTGTAGTAGCTGGAGTAAAAATACTAATTAAATATCTAGCATTTTCTTGTGCTAATTTTTTTACCTTTTTTTCATCTATTTGAGGATATACTTTTGAAATCTCTTTTTTGTAAATTTCTATCCATTTTTCATATACATTTTTTTCTTGCTCTGAAGGTTGCATTTTTGTGTATCTTGCTGATTTTTCTGATGTTGTATACATACCTTCATTGTTTAATATCATTGCTAAAATTTTAGGAATTCCTTCTAATGCTAAATTATATGAAGTATGGTCAAATACACTGTGATGACCAGAATTTAAAGTCATGTTTGCTCTTCTTATTGTTTTTTCTTCTGGTTCAGAAAATAAAGCCTCTATATCATCTGGCATATAACATATCCCCGCCGACTTTCCTCCAAACTTTAATGCTTCATCCTTTGTTAATTTATATCCAGGATTTGTTGATGCTAATATAGAAACTTTCATATTTACTACCTCCATTTATTGTATTTTATTACTTTTTTTTTTAACATTTATATCCTATCATACTGCATTGCAAAAATAAATATTTTTCTGAATATTTTTTTATTTCTATTGCCATATATTTTTAAAGCTTTACTATATCCATTCTTTTATGTTTATAAAAAAATAAAAAACCTTGCTCTATGCAAAGTTTCTTTATTTTATCACCTTTATTGCTTCTTTTGTAACTTTATTTTTATCAAATTTATTTACAAGCAAAATTATTAAACCAGTTAAAATAAATGTTGCTACATAAACCATTACTATTATTTTTACATTACCATCCATTATTTTTGAACCAACTATTGTTGATGATATTACTGATGGAAATCTTGCAAATGTTGATATTAATATGAACCTCCATGGTTTTATTGGTAATAATCCTCCTAAATACACTAGTAAATCTTTTGGTGTTCCTGGTATTAAAAATAAAATCATCATTACCAATTCTATATTTTTTGAATCTTTGAAAAATTTACTGTTTTCAATTTTTTCAATTTTTTCTTTTTTAAAGAATTGCTCTATGTATGATTTTCCATATTTTCTTACTAAATAGAAAATTAATGTTGTTGTACTAAATACTGTTGCTAGTATAAATATAGTCCCTCCGATAGTTCCATAACACATTCCCGCTAATACTTCTAATGGTTCGCCTGGAAGTACTACTAATAAAATTTGAGCAAATTGTAATGCTAATAGTACCCAGAATTTTCCCATACCCATTCCATCTAATTTTTGCTGAAATTTTATTCTTCCTTCTGGAGTTGTTATTCCCTTCATTGTTGGAAACAAGTATACTATTAATCCAACAAATAAAACTACTGATAATATTGTAAATATTATTTTTAAAATTTTCTTTTTATTTTTCATATATTACTACCTTCTTATCTATTATAAATAATTTAAATATTTTTTATATAAAAATTAAACCTTTTTTAATTATAACACAAAAAATTAAATTTACAAATACATTTTTATGTGTTATAATATTTACATAAAGTCTGAAGGGAGGGATTTCATGATATTGGCTATAGTTATTTTGCTTTCGGTCATTTTTGTAGCATTTTATGTTACATTAATTATGGCATTTTGCCATGCAGCAGCTTTTGCTGATGACTATTTCGGGAGCCGGTAAGAGAATTTAACTTTTACCCTAACTAGCCAAACGCCACACGTTTTTTATAATCGTGTGGCGTTCTCCTTATTTTAATATTCGTAATGTATTCAAAATAGTAATTAATGTTACACCGACATCAGCAAAAACTGCTTGCCACATTCCTGCTATTCCAATTGTACTTAGTACTAGTATTACTATTTTAGTAGCTATTGCAAATATTAAATTTTGTTTAATTATTTTACTTGTCTTTTTTGAAATTTCAATTGCTTCATTTATTTTATCTATTGAATCAGTCATAATAACCACATCAGATGCTTCTATAGCTGAATTTGCTCCAACTCCTCCCATAGATATACCTACATCTGCTAATGCAAGCACTGGAGAATCATTTATTCCATCTCCAACAAATGCAACTTTACCATCTGTATTTTTATATTTCTTTAATATTTTTTCTAATGCATTATATTTATCAGCAGGTAACATTTCTGCTTCCACATTTTTTACTTCAAGTTCATCTGCAATTTTATTTGCAATTCTTCTGTTATCACCTGTAAATATTCTAACTTTTATATCTTGTTCTTTTAATTTATCTAGAGCATCTTTTGTTCCCTCTTTTATTGTATCAGCTAAATTAACAGCACCAACAACAATTTCGTTTATTTTTAAGAATATTTTTGTTCCTTCTGTTTTATCTTTATCATAATCTACAAGCTCTTTATTTCCAACTAATATAGTATTTCCTTCAAATTTATAACTTAAACCTCTTCCAGAAATTTCTTTAAAATCTTCTACTTTTTGTTTATCAAAATCAATATTAGTTAGTTTTAAAATTGACTGTGCTATTGGGTGATTTGAAAAACTTTCTCCCATTACAATATATCTTAACACATCTTGCTTTGTATAATTTTTATCATAAACATCAATTTTTCTTATTTCAAATTTTCCTTTAGTAAGTGTCCCTGTTTTATCAAAAGCTATTTCTTTTATATTTTTTAATGCATCTAAGTAATCACTACCTTTTATTAATATTCCAGATTTAGAAGATTTTCCAATTCCTGAAAAATAACTAAGTGGTACTGATATTGCTATCGCACAAGGACATGATATTACTAAGAATATTAATGCTCTATAAATACTTTCACTATATGTTACCCCTTTATTTATTAAAGGTAAAAATACTGCAACTAATACTGCTAATATCAACACAATTGGTGTATAGATTTTTGAAGCTTTATTTACAAAAGTCTCTGTTTTTGCTTTTTTATCTGTAGCATTTTCAACAAGTTCTAAAATTTTATTTACTGTACTATCTTCATAATCCTTAGTAACTCTAACTTCTAACAAACCTTGTTCATTTATACTTCCAGATAATACATTATCACCTTCACGTACATGACATAATAAACTTTCTCCTGTTAATGAAGATGTATCTAATGATGCACTCCCCTTTGTGACTATTCCATCAATTGGAACTTTTTCACCTTGTTTAATAATTATTGTATCTCCTATTTTTACTTCTTCTGGAGAAACTTGTTTACATTCTTTTTCTGTTATTTTTACATTTGCATATTCTGGTCTTATATCCATTAATTCAGATATTGATTTACGAGTTTTATTAACAGCTTTACTTTCTAGTATTTTACCAATTTCATATAAAGTAATAACCATTAAACCTTCCATTTTTTGACCAACTAAAAATGCACCTACTACTGACACTGTAATTAATAAACTTTCATTTATTTTTTTACTTGATATTAATAATTTTATTGCATTTTTTACTGTTCTATATAACAAAATTAAATAACCAACTATAAGTATAGCTATTCCTAAACCTTCTTGTATTGGTGCATAAATTCCTATTAATGCAATTACTAAACCTGCAATTAATCTTATTATTTCTGGAAGTATGCTTTGCTTTTTTATTTTTTTACTTTTTGATTTTTTATTTTCAATTAAAGTAACTTCTGGCTCTATCCTTTGAATTATTTTTTCAACCTCTTCTTTAGATAAATTACTTGTTTCATATACCAATTTTAATGTATTAAAATTAACTGTTACATTTTTTAAACTTTCATTTTTTGAGAGCTCTTGTTGTATTTTATTTGCACAATCTGCACAATCCAAATCTTTTAATATAAATTCGTATTTTTTTACAACACTTTTTTCATTTAATTCTGTTAAGGTAACTTCTGGCTCTAAACTTTGTACTATTTTTTCAACATCTTCTTTTGTTAAAATATCTGTTTCATACACCAATTTTAATGTATTAAAATTAACTGTTACATTTTTTAAACTTTCATTTTTTGAGAGCTCTTGTTGTATTTTATTTGCGCAATCTGCACAATCTAAATCTTTTAATAAATATACATATTTTTTCATTTGCATCCCCCTTATTCTTCTATATGTTCTTTAACTAATTTATATATTTGATAAATATGGTCATCATCTAATGAATAATATACAGTTTTTCCTACTTTTTTAAACTTAACAAGTTTGGCTTGTTTTAAAACTCTTAATTGGTGTGATATTGCAGATTGTGTTGAATTTGTTATTTCTGCAATTTCGCCAACACATAATTCATCTTGTAGCAATGCACTTATTATTTTCATTCTTGTTGAATCTCCAAATACTTTAAAAAGCTCTGCCATATCAAAAATTACATCTTCATTTACCATTTTCTTCTTTATTTTTTCTATTTTTTTATAATCAATAAATCCTTGGTCTGAATCTTCATTTGCCAAAATATCATCTCCTTTTATATGAATATTTGTTCATATATTCATTATATGCTTATGAATTTTATTTGTCAATATAAAAAAGATTTTTTCATTTAATTATTATATAGTTAAAACTTAATACTTAAAATTGACAACAGATATATTGGGAATCAGAGCAAAAAGCTTACTAATAATAAAAATATAACCCATAAAGAAATATGTCTTTTTTAATAATATTCTACATATTTTGTTTTATATCTCTTTTATTTAATATAATATGCCATTAATTCCCAAAAGTGGGAAAAGAGAACCGTCCCCTTTTCCCATTTCAAAAATATTTTGGTTTACAATGGCTTTAAAATATGTTATAATTATTTATACAAAGGTTTTCTTTGTAGATGCGAGCACAGTTTTTTAAGGAGGTATCAAAAAATGAAATCCAAACGGATTGTAGCTTTCATTCTTTCTGTTTTGATGTTGTTGGCATTCTTGCCTTCAGTTGTCTCAGCAGAGGACATTGAAACAACTACAGCCGCTTCATTTTTGGCCGAATATGATTTGAACCATGACAATGTGGTTAATGGTTTTGATCTGGCTTTGATGAAGCAAAAATTGATTAATAATGAGGGCGGCTCACTGTGTGAACTGGTTTCTTTGAAACGATTCCTCATTAACGGTGAAACACAAAAAAAATTAATTGATGTTTCCGAAAACTCAGCCAACAATGTTGATATAATTGCCAATATTTGCAATGAAAATCCTATTCGGATTGACATTGAAAACGCTGAGCTTGTATTTGAGCACGAAACTCTCCGTTTTTCGGGAATCAAAAACATTGCTGATAATGTTATTATTGCCCAAGGCAAATGCAGTGATGGCAATCTGATTCAAACCTACAAAATTTTCAATTATAACAATAAGCTTTTTCTGGATGTGGAAGCAATTCCCGTACGAGCAGCTGAAGCAATATATATTGAAAACTTGGAGGTATCCGAAAAAAACACCAAACGCTTACTCGAAATATTCTCTTCTCAATACAATGGTGCAATAAACAGTGGAGATAGAGAACTTACTCTTTCCTTTACAGGATCAAATTACACTAGTATAATTGCAGAGGCCGAACCCGATATTCCGACATCTGCTGTTGCTATTTATGAACTCCACATTAATGAGGAGTCACGAGTAGTAATTACGTTATACCAGTGCGATACTGGTTATCTAATCGATTACAGAATGTGACGGATTGGAATCAACCATAAACAACTTATTCACATGTTCGCATCGGTACCATGGAGTTTATTTCCATGGTATTTTTTATTAGAGAAAAAAAATTCCAAAAGGAAAACTATATTATTTTTTAACATAATTCTCTATTTGGAATTCTTCACTTATTCATCAATACAATTATTTAATTTTTCTATAATTTCTTCTTTATCCATATTTCTTCCAATAAATACAAGTTTAACTGTTCTATCTCCATATTTTTCATCCCAGCTTTTCTTTATATCTGGATTTTGGGCAATTATTTGTTTTTGCTCTTCTGGACTAAATGAAGCAACCCATTCACCTGCACAAAATGCTTGTACTTGTTTTCCTGATTGTTCAAATACATATGATGACTCTGGCTCATCTGAAAACCATAATACACCTTTACATCTAATTATATTTGAAGGAAAATCTACTGCAAATTTATCAAATTTGTCTCTGTTAAATGGCGCTCTTTTATAATATACAAACGTTCCTATTCCGTATTCTTCTGTTTCACCTTCATCGTGGTGATGATGGTGATGACCATGATGGTGTTCATGTTCATCATCTTCGTCGTCATGATAATGTTCTTCATGCTCTTCCTCTTCTTCATTATCTTCTCTATTTAGCTCTTCTATCCAACCAGCTGACATTGATGCTTCTTCAAAATTAAATGAATTTGTATCTAATATTTTATCAACATCAACTTTTGAATAATTTGCTTCAATTATTTCTGCTTTTGGTTGAAGTTTTTTTACTATTGCTTTAACCACATTTAATTCTTCTTCTGATAATTCATCAACTTTATTTAATATAATTTTGTTACAAAATTCAATTTGTTGAATTAATAGATTTTCAATATCTTCTTCTTCAATATTTTCTTTTACCAAATTATTTCCGCAATTAAATTCATCTCTTAAACGTAAGCTATCTACAACTGTTACTACATTATCTAATCTACAGATTTTTGGTAACCCATATTGTTCTGTTTGCTCTGATAGTACAGTTATTGTTTGAGCTATTGGTAATGGCTCACATACTCCACTTGCTTCTATTAATATATAATCAAATTTTTTTGTATTTATTATGTCTACTATTTGTTGCATTAAGTCAACTTTTAATGTACAACAAATACAACCATTTTGTAATGGAACTAAACTTGAATCTTCTTCTTGAACTATTCCACCTTTTCCTATTAAATCTGCATCTATATTTACTTCTCCTATGTCATTTACAATTACAGCTACTTTATAACCTTTTTGATTATTTAATACATGGTTTATAAGAGTAGTTTTTCCTGCTCCTAAATATCCTGTAAGTAATGTAATTGGTACTATCTTTTCACTCATATTATTACTTCCTTTCCTTTTCTCATATTCGTATATTATACAAAAAATTATGTAGCTTTTCAATAGTTTTCAATAATATGGCTAATAAATACAAAAAATAAAAGGAATGTTCATGTTCAATACATAAAACACTCCCTTTTATTAGCTAATTATACTATACAATATCATTTGTTGCTTACAACATACCAGATATCTTTTATTTTTTCTTTTTTTCGGTATTTTCTTTAGATTTTTCATCTTTTTGTTCTTTTTCTTCTTGTTTAGTTTCTTTAACATCTTCTTTGTTTATTTTAGAATCTTTGTTATCATCGTTTATTTTAGAATCTTTGTTATCATCTTTTTCATTGCTATCACTTGAACTTTTTTTATTTACTTCAGACTTTTCTTCCTTTTCCTTATTTTTTTCTTGATTATTTTCTTCAGATGTATCTTTTTTATCTTCTTTAAGCTCTTTATTTTCTATTTTCTTTTCTATTTTTTTTACTTCTTTTTTTTCATTTTTTTCTTTATTCTCTTCTACTTTTTCATTTTTAAAATTACTTTTTTCTTCTTTTAATTCTTTTTGCTTTTTATTAATAAATACTCCAATTCCACATAAAACTACTATTATTAAAATTGAAACAATTACTATTTTCATAACATTTTTTGAACTCTTATTACCAATTTTTACATCACTCATTTTTAATACTGAATCTTCTATATTAGATTGAATTTCCCTATGCTCTGAATCATATAAAGTAATTTGTTTTATAGAAACCTCTGTATTTTTAAATTTTTTCTCATCCTTTACTTTAAATTTTACATATACAGCTGTATCTTCTCTGTTTTCATCATTAGAGTAAATTAAAAATTTTGGTTGTTCTTTTTCTTCTGTTTCATTTTCTTCTGCAGTGGTATTGCCTAAAGATAAATTACCAATAGACCAACCTGTCCCTAATTGAATATCAGCAGAATTTTCATCATCAGATGATGGAACTAGCTCTAGTACATCTTTATCATAATATAAATAACCAAATATAGCCATTATTTTTCCGTTTTCTTCTCCATTTACAGTTATAGCTATTGATATTTCGTCACCGGATTTCACTTTTTGATTTTTCTGGCTATTTTCATCATTACTAAATGAATAATTCATATCTAATGTTACTGCTTCTGACTTTTGATTCACTATAAACATTCCTAAAATTAATAAAATACTTAAAATCACTACTTTTAATACTTTTTTCATTTGCTTCAACTCCTATCTTTATTAATATTTTATCATATAATTTTTCAGTGTCAAACGTTTTTTTAAATTTTTTAGGATAGAGCATATCGTTCTATCCTATACAAATTTATATACGAAAAATACATCTATCAAATATAATATCTCTTATATTATCACAATTTATTCAATAACTTCTAAAGCATCTTTGTTGTCTGTTCCATTAAAATTGTAGTAACTGCTTGGTATTTCGCCTACAATTATAGATTCTGCTATTAAAATTTGATTTTTTATTTCTTCTGTTGTACTGTTGAACGGTGTTAGAATTGATACATTGCATGTTATATCTAAATAAATTTGATGCAATGTTTGATTTATTCCTGCAGTTTTGAATTCTGATTTTAGCTCTGTTTCAACATTTCCTATTGTTGACATTTTTACTTTTACATATGGTCCGCTTCCAGATAATAATTTAATACCTGTAAAACTTCCTAATCTTATTCCAAAACTTGCATTATCAACATTGTTTAGCTCTTGCTGAATTTTTATCGCCACATCGGATATAATTTCATTTACTGGAATTATATTTAATTTTACCATTTGAATTTTACCTGCATCATCTTTTATTACAACAGCTAAATCTTCATATCTGTAGTTTTCCATAACTATTGTCGCTTGCTCATTTGAAATTATTGTTGCTATACTTTTGGCTTTATTAGAGCATTGTCTTTTTACTATTGGATCAATAGCCTTTATAACACTGTAAGCAACAATTATTTCAACAAGTAAAATTGCAATAACTTTAAACAATACTTTTTGTTTTTTTGGCATTTTATTATTTTTATGAATATTACCATTATTATAAAATTCAAATTTTGGAAGCCTTATTCTATTTCTAGAATATATTTTTTCCATTTTATTATGATATTTTGGTACATGCATATTTTGGGATATATAATTGGTCTCCTATATTTAATTTATCAACATCCTCAATGTTATTTACAGTGGCAATTTCTTCCATTGTACTTTTAAATTTTTTAGCTATTTTCCAAAGTGTATCTCCTTCTTTAACAAAATATATAACTAAACTACTTGAATTATTATTACCACTGTTTTCTTCTACATTTATATTACTTACAATATTTACTGTATTTTTTTGATACATATTTAATATAAAATTCATACTTATTTTTACATCAACAGTATTATTTGGCATACAAATAAAATCTTTTGAATCAATTTCTATATTTGTAGTTATATTAGAGCTTTTGTTTATTTTTTCACTGCTTACTGTATGTGTAAAAGATATCGTTTGTTCTTTTACTTCTATTCTGTTAGTTACATTTGATTCATATAAAATTCTTAATATTAATTCTCCTTCATATGATATTGAACCATTTAAAATATTTTCTTTTACTATATTTGGACATACTTTAATACTATATATTTTATTGCTATTAATATCAGAAATATCTATTTTTTCTTGAATGTTGCACATGTCTTTTATAACGTTTTTATCTTGCATTAAACTAACTTGCTCTTGGCACATTGTTATTTCTTCTTCTGGGCTATATAAATCTTGTATTAAATTTACTTCTTTATTTTCAAAAGCACTACATGCAATTGAAAATTCAATTTCGATAAATATTGAATGATCTTCAACATTATTCGGTTTTATATTAATATTTCTTATTTCATAATTAGTATTGCAAATTTCTTGATCAGATATATTGGGAATATCTATAAATCCCATAATCGGTATTTGTGCTGTTGTTGTATTTATTTTTTCATCTTCAGTCAAATACATTATTTCTACCATTACATCTGCTTTTGACAAAACTTTGTTGTAGCTTATTTTTATATCTTTATTTTTTATTGATATGTCACTGCTTAATATATCAGCCAAATTATCATTAATTGTTATTGTATCCTTTGCAATTGCAACTGTTTCCCCTTTTCCTTTTAAAGAGTTTACTGTTGTAGAATTACTTATCATTTGTATTTTTTGAGTATCATTTATTGATTTAACAAACTCTTTTTCATTATTAGAAAATACTTTTATGTTTGCCTCTAAATTAATCTTAATGTTTATTTTTCTACCATTTAGTATTTTGCACTCTATATTTCTTATATTTAAATCACAATCAAAATCCATATCTTGAGTTAATTTTTCTATTTCTATACTTTGTGAAAAATCAATTACTGTATGTAAGCCTCGTATATCATTTTGCTCATTATCTGCAATGTATATAACATATGTATATACTCCTCCATCTATTTTCAATCTGCCATTTACAATTTCTTTTTTATAGATATATACATTTCCTGAAGAATCGATAGTACTTAATATATCTGGTTTTACATCTGGAATTATAATATTTTCCTCTGCACAAAAATTATCCTTTTTTTGATTTATTATTTGATTTAGGCATATTTTTTCAGTTTCAAAATCAACCATATATTCACATTCCTTTCTAACTTTATTTTGGAAATTTTATATTTTAAAATTCACCATACATTTAGTACTAGTATATTTTAGAGCAAAAAAAAAATTCCTTTTTCAAGGAATTTTTTTAATCTATTTTTTTACGTTTTCTTTTTACTTCCACTATTTCTGGCATTAATGGTGTATAATTTATTCCATTAAATACTTGCATTTCTATTGTTCTTGTTAATACATCTGTATAACTGTAAGTAACACTTCTGTCGTTATCATCATATTTTACTACAAAGATGTTAGGATATGTTTTTTCTATTGTAGCTTCTTTTTCAAACGATTTACTCCTTCCTAGAGAACCTTTGACGATTATTTTTTGTCCTATTTTTTCTCCTATATCTGCTTTAATACTTGTTATATCATTTTTGCAAATCATTTAATCACCTACTTCTTTATTCTACAAAAATTATAGCATCATCAAAAAAAAATGTCAAAATGTGTTTTTTATTGTAGAATCCTTATTTAGCTTGTTTTTCTAAGGTTTTCAGCAATTTTTGTACTTATTTCACATTTGCATTACATTTATGTTACAGTTGTATTACAATTATTTTACTTTTATATTACAATCATTTTTCCCTTTGCTCCAATACCTCCTACAGCTCTTCTTCCATTTCTTATTTTTCCTTCAATGTCAGACATCATTATTAATTTATTTTTATTTGTTATAGATATTTCCTCTGCAACTATTAGTGGGTCCATAAAATCTATTAAAATTCGTGCTGGTGATGATGCAAAATTTGCACCAGCAGACATTATTGCTTCATAATAACTTTGACAAGCACCTGCAAATATAACTAATTCGTTTTTATCAGAGTTCCATCTTCTTGCTTCATTTACTGATTTTACAAAATATCTTGAATTTCTATAATTATTTATATCATTAAAATTTTTTCCGCTTTTTATCATACCATCATGTCCTGTAACTACTAGTATATCTGGTCTATATCTTTGTAATAAATTTCTTACAACCATTGGTTGTCTAAATTCCATTACATGTTTTACAATATAATTTAATCCTCTTTTTTTATAATATTTTTCTGTTTTTTCACTGTAACTTCTGTCTCCGTCTAAATGCAAAATTTTACCATATCTTATTACTTTTCTATTATCTATATAATTATTTGTATCTTCTATTTGTTTATCAATTCTTTTCAAATTTTCTTTTATTCGGCTTTCATTTGGAAGTTCTAAATCATCTACTGGTGCATCTGCTTCAATTCTAATTGTTACACCCTTTAATATAGCCACTTTTCCTCTATTTTCTGTTTTTACTATTTTTTCAACATAAAATAAAATATCATTTTGATACGAATTTCTTGAAACTATATCGCCTTTTTTTATCTTTTTCATATAAATTCCCCCAAAATATGTCAGCTTAGTATATATTATGATTTTTTTCTATTTTGGTGAATTTGACTGTGCTATTTATGAAGTTAATTTTTTTCAAAAATGTTGAATAAACACGTCCTATTTTTTTTCGAAAAAATTATGAATAAATTACACATTTATCTACATACTAATTACAAAAGGGGGATGCAATTTATGAAATTTATAAATTACTTAGCACTTACTCTAATTATAATAGGTGCCCTTAATTGGCTATTGATTGGTGCTTTTGAATTCAACTTAGTAGAAACATTATTTGGCGGATTTTCAATAATATCAAGAATAATATATATACTAGTTGGTATTTCTGGACTTTGGGCAATTAGTTTTTATAATAGAATTGGTGATTAAAAAAAAAGCAAAAATTATAAAATATAATTTTTGCTTTTTTAATTAAAATTCCCATATTCCTCAATATAATATTCTTGCTATTTATCTTTCTTTAGTTTTTTAGAATAATATATCAAATTATCAAAAACAAAATCATCATTATTTGTTTTTAAATTCTCATTTTTTCTAAAGAGATTCTTTATTGTTTTTTCATATTTATCAAAACCTTGTTTTACGTAAAATGGTATATTTTCTTCAGTTGTACCTACTATCATTTTCTCATATTTTTGTTTATAATTTCCGCATAAAGACTTTAAAATTTTCTCAGCATATCCTTTATTTTTATACTTTTGATTTGTAACTAAAGCTTTCAGCTCTATTGTTTTGTTATCAATTTTAGATAAAACTGCTAGCGAAACAATTTCATCTCCATATTTTAATCCATAAACATCCGCTTCTTGCAAATACTTTTCAACAGCATTTCCTGAAATATTATTCTCTAAAAGCATATCTATATAATCTTTTTTATTTTCTATTCGTTTTAGCTCTAAGCGCTGTCTTTTGGGAAACTCTAGACCTTCTGGTAATGTTGGCTTCGTGTTTTTACAATTTACATATCTATCTTCTTCTGAAAATATACATCCACAATATTTTTGCATATATAATCCTTGTTCTATTGCCTTATCATGACCTTTCCAAAAGCCTTTTCTGAAATCTATGTATAAAAAATCTATATCAAATTCTTTACTTAAATCCTCCATCAATTTTTTTATAAAGCCATGTTTTTGATATATGCTATATAATAGTGTTGTTGTTACTGTATCATATCCATTTGCTTTTGCATATTCAAATGTTCTTCTCAGTCTTACTGGATAACAATAATTTACACATCTAGCATTTAAATTGTTTGCTACATTTTTGCAAAATTCATCTAGTCCATATTCATCATTAAATATAACATCTACACCCACTCTTTTAGCATATTCCTTTACACAATCTCTTCTTGCAACATATTCTGTATATGGATGTATATTGGGATTATACCAATACAAAGTTGGCTCTATTCCCATTAATCTTAGTTCATCTATGCAATATACACTACAAGGTGCACAGCATGTATGCATTAATAATTTCATTTTTTTTCCTTTCTTATAATTTTTTATTATTGTGCTTTTTCATATATATCATAAATTCCTACAGTTCCGTTTTGCGTAAAATTTTCTTTTACATATTGAATTACCTTTGTTGGTGTTTGCCAATTTATACTATAATTTGAATTTAAAATTAAATATATAGTATCCTCTTGCTGACTTATAATTTCTATTTGTTTTTCTTCACTTCCACCACCTAAATTTCCTTTGCAAAACATATCATAATTTTTGTTATATCTATTTATAGGTATCATATATACAGCTGCACTTGCATCTAATATATATACTCTTTTATCAGATTTTTTTATATATTCATCGGTTATTTTTATTGTATTCAATAAAGATGAATCTATTTTTATTCCGTAAAAATGATTTAACGATTTGTATTTACTTAAATTACTAAGGTCATCCCTATTTTTTAGCTCTATATATCCGGTAAACAAAATTATAAATATAAAAGATATAGTTTCTATAAATTCCAAAACATATTTAAAATTTATTTTTTCTATAAACTTAATCTTATTTATTATTATTTTAATAGAATATAAAACTAATATATATATTGGTACTATTGATATAAGAAAATGAATATTATCTGCAATAGGATACACCATTATAAAAGTAGGTATACAATATACTGTTAATATAAAAAATATTTTATTTTCCCTTTTTTTAAATTTGTATACTATATTTAATAATACTGCAATAATTAGAATTATAGGAGCTGCTATACTTAAAATTTTTATTAATACTTCGTTTGATTTTACTAGTTCAGTATAAGAAATATTATTTGAAAATGTTTTTACTCCCAAAATACAATAATCAATAAAATCATTAAATGCCCCAAATGCTATCAAATATATGAAAAAGATTATTATAGGAATTATAATTCCTATTGCTCTATTCCTAATATTTTTTAGTACAAACTTAAAATCACTTTTCTCTTTAATAAAAAATAATTGATTTAATATGCACACTCCACATATTAACAACCCAATAGTTTGTTTTGTAATTATTGATAATCCAGATAATATACCAATTAATATATGAATCTTTTTATTTTTTTGATTTTGTTTATTGTTTTTTACTTCTAATAATATTATGCTAAGAGCTAATGTTAAAATAAAGAAATTATAATCCAAGCAAAAATAAGCCGTCATTATGTACATTATAACTAGTACTAAAACTTTTGATATTGGTGATTTTATTCCAATATTAGTACAAATTTTATAAATTATTCCTAAATTCACTATTGCAAGTATGGCAGCTAATACTCTAGTTACAAATAATTCACTACCAAATATCTTTAAAAATATTGCAGACAAAAAGGATACCAATGGAGTAATTACCATACTAATATCTTTGTATGGTACTAAACCATTTGATATACATCTTGCAAAATTGAAATTCCAAATTTCATCTAAATTTCCCAATGGTTTAATAATTATATTTGTTAATATTACTAAAAAAATTCCACTCCAAAATAATATTTTTCTTAAACTTTTCATAAAATTATTAACCCCTTTTTATTTCATTTCATATCCCATATGCGCATATGCTGCAGGTAACGGTATTCTCCCCCTTATAGTTCTTGAAATAAATCCTATTTGAATTAAATATGGTTCATATACATCTTCTATTGTTTCAACTTCTTCTCCAACAGTTGTTGCTAATGTATCTATTCCTACTGGGCGGCCACCATATTTTTCTATCATTGTTTCTAGTATTTTTCTATCTATTTCATCTAAGCCCAACTCATCTATTTCTAATCTGTTTAATGCAACTTTTGTAAGTTTTAAATCTATTTCATTATCTGATAAAACTATTGCATAATCCCTAACTCTTTTTAAAAGTCTATTTGCTATTCTTGGTGTTCCTCTTGACCTTCTTGCAATTTCTTCTGCTGATGTATCATCTATATTTACATTTAGTATTTGAGCAGTTCTTTTTACTATCCTTTTTAAATCAGATATGTTATATAGCTCTAATCTGTTTACAATTCCAAATCTATCTCTTAATGGTGTAGATAGAGAGCCAGCTTTTGTTGTTGCACCTATTAATGTAAATTTAGGCAAATCAATTCTTATAGACTTAGATGTTGGACCTTTTCCAATTACAATATCTAAAGTAAAATCCTCTAAAGCCGGATATAAAATTTCTTCCACATTTTTATTCAATCTATGTATTTCATCTATAAACAAAACATCAAATTCATTTAAGTTTGTTAATAATGCTGCTAAATCTCCAGCCTTCTCTATTGCAGGTCCAGATGTAACTTTTATATTTGAGTTCATTTCGTTTGCTATAATATTAGCTAATGTAGTCTTTCCAAGACCTGGGGGGCCATATAATAAAACATGGTCTAGTGGCTCTCCTCTTTTTTTTGCAGCCTCAATATAAATTTTCATATTTTCTTTTACTTTTGACTGACCTATATACTCTTCTAACAATTTAGGTCTAATTGATGTTTCTAAATTTTCTTCTAAATCATCTTCTAGCTCTGGTCTTATAAGTTGATTATTATCCATAATAATATTTCCTTCCTTTGTGGTTTTAATCATCTATTTTAATAAATTGTTTAATATTACTGAATTCGATATCGTTATTTCTTGCTCCATACTACTTTTGTAATACTCAAATTGTCTTTTTTGCTCTTCTTCTATATTATCTAAGTCTATTTTTTCTCCACTTTTTATATTGTACCAATTTCCATTGTAATAATAATCATTTGTTACTATTACTCCATTATTTAAACAAGCAAAATCTTTGTTCCCAAATATGTTGTTACCTAAAGAAAAATCATCTTCAATTCCAGAAACGTAACTCAATGTTGGTTTTATATCTAACTTGCTTACTACTTTATTTATTTCTTGACTTTGTACCCCCGGAATTCTCATTCCACATACTACATTTACGTAATTTATTTCTGTTTCTGGAATATTTAGTTCGTGGTCAACATCTTTAATAAATTTTAGCATTTCCTCATTATGCATTTGCATTCCATAATGATCACCGAAAATGAAGATTACTGTATCATCATATAAATTTTCTTGTTTTAGTCTTTCGATAAATTTTCCAAATGCATAATCAGCATAATTTACAGCTTCTAAATAATTTCCAAAATATGTATCTTTGTATTCACCAACATCTATGGATACTTTATCGTATTTGTTTTCCAATCCTGGTAAATCGAAACCTGTATGAGATGAAGAAGCCACAATGCTAGAAAAAAATGGTCCATCAACACTTTTTAATTTTTCTACAGCTTGTCTATATAATGATTCATCTGAAATCCAGTTATTTATTAATTCACTATCTGGCTCAAAACTGTCTATAAAATCTAAATCATCTACCTGTAACACATTATATACATTTTGTCTATTCCAAAATGTTCCTTCATTTCCATGCATATATACTGTGTGATAATCTTTTTTCTTATATATTTCAAATATATCATTATATTTATTTCCGCTATATTGCGCAAAAGCCATTCCATTTTCAAGTGGATATAATGATGTCATTGCTGAATGTTCAGAATCAGCTGTTGTTGAATAACTTTGTATTATCATATTATCTATTTTAATATTTTCAGATAGAAATTTATTAATATTTGGTGTTATTTCTTTACCATTAATGCTTTTTCCTACAACAAAGTTTTGCATTGATTCTAATTGTAATAAAATTACATTTTTACCTTCTGCCATTCCTTTTAAATTATGTAAATCTTCATTATATGTTTCATTATAATTTTGCCTTAAATTATTATATGCATCAACGACATCCGACTTTGTTTTATATTTAGCAGTCTTTTTTAAATTCATATTACTTTGTACATCTAAATAATGGAATGTATATAATGTTCCTTTTTCTAATTGCATTTTTTTGTTATATCTACATTCTTTGGCTTCTGAAACATAGTTTTGAATTGTTGAACCAAAAATTACTGTCATAATAACAGTATATAAAATTGCTGGTTTCCATGTTTTTCTTTTAATTTTTTCAACTTTAATAAATTTTTTCAGTACTAAAAATAATACAATAATTAAATCTACAAAATAAAAAATTTGTTTTATATTTACTAAATCTCCAATTGTAGCAGAAATTTGCTCTGAATATTGCAAATTACTAATTTGTGCTACAGATATTAAACTTGATGAATAATTATAATATACCTCATCTGCAAACATTATTGTACTAAAAATTAAATTTAGTACATTTGAAAAAATAAACCTTGCTCTATTTTTTAGAATAAATAATATTGTTACCAAATACATAGAATAAATAAATGTTTTAGCAACAATATCCTTTTGCATTATTTCTGAAAAATATATTGTTTGCTCATAAAAAAAACACATTTTTATAAACAATATAATTCCAGTATAAATTATAATTAGCTCTGAATTTGCTATTTTATTAATACATTTTTTTAGTACATTTATTATTTTATTTTTCATAAACTCCCTCTTCTTTTTTATTTATATCAAGCTAATTATTATCTATATAATTTTCAATAATTGAAATAACATTACTTTCACTTTTTTTGTATTGTTTTGGTTGAAAGTCTTTTATACTTTCAATTATTTTTCCTAAGTTTTTCATATTTATTACACACTTAACATAGCCTTGTTGCTCAAATTTTCTTGCAATTTGAATTTGATGATTATTTACATGCTCATTATATTTTTTTAATCTTGGTGCTACAATTACTTTTTTACCTTTTTCTAATGATGAAATTATTGAACCAACACCACCATGAGTAATTATTAAATCTGCTTCATCTTGCAATTTTGAAAATTTATTTTTATCAATCATTTTAAAAATTTTCATATCCTTTGATTCAAATTTTGTAAAACCTGCTTGAACAACAACATTATCCTTTATAACTTTATTATCTATATTTTTTTGAATAGCTTTTAATAATCGTATAAAACTATTATTTTGAGTTCCTAATAATACTAAAATCATTGCTTTTATATGATATATAAAATATCATATCTCCTTTATAATATTTAGGCTTTTAGTGGATACCTATAAACCATCCCTTGGCTAATATATTGAGCCTCCATAAATCGCTTTTGGATAAAGCTTTAACATTTCTTTCCATTGTACAACAAATAAATTTGCAATTGGATATATCATTCTGCCTGACAAAGTTTTAGTATTTGAATTTGCAAATGTTTCAATAAATATAATTTTACTGCCAAATAATTTTCCTAAATAACATATAGGTACAGCAGTATGAGTGCCTGTTGTTACAATATATTTTGGGCGTATTTTAAAATATAGATATATCGTTTTTAAACATAAAAACAAGTATTTAAAAATATATGTAAACATTTTACTCCTTGTACCATATGGTAAGAAAAATAACTTGTCTCCATATTCTTTTTTTAAATTTTCGTTTGTCTTGTCCTTTTCAGTTATTATATATGAGTCATATTTTTTAAATAATGGTTTTAATTGTAACAATTCACTAAAATGACCACCAGTACTTGAAATAAATAATACTTTTTTCATATTTTCACATTCTTTCCTTTAATTATCCTGTAATAATTTCTATATTTTTATATCCAATAAATAATCCAGTTTCTATTACACCTGTTATCTGTTTTATTTTTTGCTCTAAGTCTATATCAATTTTATCAAATTTAGTATCTAATATAAAATTATTATTTTCTGTAATAATTGGGCCATCTTTACCTTTTGCAGCTCTTAATTCACATTTAATTGCACCTATTTTGTGCAATTCTTTTTTAACTAAATTTACAGCCTCTGGATAACATTCTACAGGGATGCTAAATTTTTCTCCTAAATTTTCAACAAATTTGCTTTTATCAGCTAATATATATGCTTTTTCTGAACTTATAATATTTAATTTTTCCTTAAACATTGCTGCTCCTCTACCTTTAATTAGCCAATTATTTTTGTCAAATTCATCTGTTCCATCAAAGCTCCAATCTGGCTTCTTTTCAAGTATTGAGGCTGTTGGAATTTCTAATGATGCACATAATAATTTAATTTCATACGATGTAGGAATTGCAGTTATTTTTATATTAGATTCTTTTATTTTTTTTGCAATTTGCTTAACCGCTAAAAACGATGTAGAGCCAGAGCCAAAACCTATAACGTCTCCATCTTTTACTTTTTCTGCAATTATATTTGCAATTTTCAATTTTTCTTCTTCATTATTTATTTGTTCATTCCAATTTGAATAATTACTTTGTATATTCCAATCCATGAAAACTCCTCCTTATTACCAATTAATTACTGTACTTCATTATTATTTTCTGCAATACTATTTTGCTCTTTATTTAATATGATGGCTTTTTTGTCTTGATAAATACTTAAAATATTTTTTGATAAAATATTATATAAATTTTTTAATTGTTCTTTGCTTAAGTCATTTAATACTAGTTTTTTAGAATTATCATAATCATTACTTTCTTCAATATTTTCGGTGACTTGTAAATTTGAATTGTATGTAAGTGTAATATTATTTTTACATAATACGTCAATATTAGTAATTATATTATTTTCATTTTTTGTTTCATTTGATATTTCAATTTCTTCTATTTGACTTAAAATTTTATTTAATACATCAGATATTGATAGTATAAACTTATCTTTTAAGTTTTCTTTTAATATTTCCTGTTTTATATTAATTTTGTTATTTTCCTTGTCATTAACAATTTTTATTAGTTTTTCTTGTTTAATTTTTATGCTTGTTTGCACAAGTTCATTTTTTTCAGCGTAAACTATAATTTCTAATAATTCATCATCACTTATATCTAAAGAATTAATATTGTTTGCTATATTTGAAAATTTACTTGAAATGTAATTTATTTGGCTATATTCATCTGACAAATTAAGCATTTTCATTTTAGTTGAAATTATATTTAAGGCTCTACTATCTTTAGATAATTCATTAAATACATCTACTAATATTTTTTTAGCCTCATTTTCACTAAGCTCTATTTTATACGAAGTTGTTGTATGTATTTTGTCATTAATTTTTATTCCTGCCGCTCCGACTTTTGCTATAGTTTTTTTTATTTGTATCAGAAATTATTAGTTTTGTATATTTATCTGTTATATAATTTACATCATCTTGTGAAAGCTCTAAAACATCTGAATAGGTTTCAAAATTTATACTATCTGGAAAATTTGTTGTATTATCTATCCCCATGTTTTGTAGTAAACTTTTTAAATTGCCATTTTTTACTGTTATATATCCGTTTGCTAATTCATCCATTTTAAATCCAACAATATTATTTTTCTTTATAAAATTACAATCGATAATATCAGTATTATCTTTTTTTAAACCAATTTTTGTAAATATGTCACTTGAATTTTTAGCATTTGTATTTGCAGATACCATATATACATTATTTTTAGTATGAATATTTAAACTACTATCAATTTTATATGAATTATTTACTTTTTTATTTTTAATATTTATTATTTCATCATTATTAAATAATTGTGCAATTTCACTATTTTTCACTGCATATTTCCAAAATAATTGCTCATCACTTTTAAGAAAATCTGTTGCATAATACATATAGCCTAAAACACCTAATAATATTAATAAAATTAGTACTATTATTAGTATAATTTTCTTTTTTTTCATTTTTGCCTCCTTGGTTTATTTTATCCTTTGTTCTACTACTTCATACATAACAATTCCAGCAGAAACTGCTGCATTGAGAGAAGTTATCTTTCCTTTCATAGGAATTTTTACTAAAAAGTCACAATTTTCTTTTACAAGTCTACTCATACCAAAGCCTTCACTACCTATTACAATTGCAATTGGCATTTTAAAATCTTGATCATAATAATAAGTATTTGTATTCATATCTGTTCCACAAACCCATAATCCTTCGTCTTTCAAATACTTAATAGTTTCATTTATATTATTAACTCTTGCTATTTTCATATGGCGGTTCTGCCCCGGAAGTCCTTAGTGCCAGTACCGGCTGCGTTTCATATACCGCATTGTAGTACCAGATGACCGCTTCCTCCAAGTCCCCGGATGTCTCGTAGAAATGCCCCAATTCGCAGCAGATCTCCGAGCAGCCGTCTCCGGCGATCACCTTCGAGGTGTATTTGAAAAAGCTCACCGCATCTCCCCGCAGTCTTGCCGCTTTTGCTGCCACACAACAGCCTTCCGTGATCTCATCTCCGCTTCTGTCCGGTGAAGCCACCTGCATCTGAAAATAGTTCTCTGCCTCCAGAAAAGCGGTCGTTGCGTTGAGGCATGTCCTGAGCAGC
>OGYP01000022.1_pt1 | contig 56839 bp, 60 predicted proteins | sample 1576571 | NCBI WGS metagenome assembly OGYP01 (sample SAMEA3541559, study PRJEB24748) | human gut metagenome | biome: human gut; feature: human-associated habitat; material: faeces | place: China | collected 2012
TGTTTCTTTCATTTTTCATTTGCATTTCTACATCTAGCATTGTTCCATCATTTATCTCTGCTTTTATATCTAGCAGTCCTCTCTTTTCGCCTTTTTCATATGGTATTATTTCTGGATTTGTTATCTTTATTCCCTTTATTTCTATTTTCAATAATGCTTCTAGAAAATCTTTTAATACACTTTCATTTCCTTTATAGGCAAATACTCTTTTAAAGATGTAGTCATCTGTTAATGGTAATAGTTCTAAATTATTCTCCATTTATCTCCTCTCATATTATACTAAAATTTATTTCATTTAGCAATACCTTTTAGTAAATATTTATTGTTATATTTACAATTTTGATTTTACTGACTCTTTTATGTTCTATAAATATTTGCTTTTATATGTCTTTTTTATTCTCCTCCTTTGCTTTTATTTTGTTTTGGTATTTGATTTCTTTGGAATTTTTATTTAGATTTTAAAATTTCTTTTTTGAAATCGTTGATTTTAAATTTTTTTAATTCTGTCTTTCCTAAGTTGTTTGATTTTAATTTTTTAATAAAATAAGCCATGCAATATCAAAATTGCATAGCTATATATTAACATGTTTTTGACCTAATTTCAACATAAATCGTTCGACAAAATTCGAGCTTAACCATTTTTGCTCTTAATTTGCTTGTTTTATTAATTCCTTAACTTTTTCAAATACTTCATCTATACTCATTTTTGAACTATCTATCACAACAGCATCTTCTGCCTTTTTTAAAGCACCTACTTTTTTGTTTTTATCATTATAATCTCTAAGTTTTACATTTTCTAATACTTCTTCATATGTTGTGTTTATACCATTTTCCATATTTTCTTTGTATCTTCTTTTAGCTCTTATTTCTTCACTTGCATCTAAATATATTTTTAAGTCAGCATTTGGGAATACTACTGTTCCTATATCTCTTCCTTCTACTATTACATTTTTCCCTGTGGCTAATTTTCTTTGTACTTCTACCATTTTTTCTCTTACTGGTATTATTGATGATATTTGAGATACTATTGCAGTTACTTCTTTACTTCTTATTTCTTTACTAACATCTTCTCCATTTAATAATATGATGTCTTTTTCTTGAGTATTGTCTATTTCTATATTTATTTCATTTGCTATTTGGATTATTTTTTCTATTTCTTCTAGTTTTACATTATTTTTTAATGTTGCTAATGCTACACATCTATATGTAGCTCCTGTGTCTAAGTTTAAAAATCCTAATTCCTTTTCTATTCTTTTTGTTACTGTCCCTTTTCCGCTTCCAGCTGGTCCATCAACTGCTACTATCATTTTTATTCCTCCTTTAGTTTTTTTTATTATATCAAACCTCTTATTTTTGTCAATCACTTTTTAACATCTTTTAGTTTGATTGCATATAATATATTTAGAGGTGGTCTATTATGGCATATTCTGAAAGAGAATTATTAGCTAGGATTGTACAATGCGAAGCTGGCGGCGAAGGTGATATAGGTATGAAAGCTGTTGCTTCTGTAATTATGAATAGGGTTAATGTTTCTGTTGGAGAATATTCTAGAATTTCTCAAAATGGCAATATTAGAAATATAATTTTTCAACCTGGTCAATTTGATTGTGCTTCTGAAAGTTTATATAATCAATACAATCCCCAAAATATTTATAATATGAACCCCACTGATGAGCATTATTATATTGCTGATTGGGCTCTTTCTGGTAATAGACTTATTGAAGCTGGTGAGTGTTTGTGGTATTTAAATCCTTTTAAGCCTACCTGTGACAAAACTTTTCCTAGAAATGGTTCTGGTATTTTTCATACTAGAATAACTAATCATTGTTTTTATAGACCAACACCTGCTTATTCAAATACTTAATATTTTTTGGAGGTTATTATGAGCGAAAATGAAAAAAATTATTCTGAAGAAAAAAGAAATATCAATATAAATTCAAATTCTCCTGAAATTATGACTAATAATATTTATACTCCTGCTTTTTTGCGTGAACAAATTGGTAAATTAGTAAGAGTAGAGTTTTTAATTGGTACTAATAATTTAGTTGATAGAGTTGGTATTTTACAAGATGTTGGTGCTAGTTATATTTTGCTTCAATCTATTGAAAGTAATACTCTTTTGTATTGTGATATTTATTCTATTAAATTTGTTACAATTTCTAATCCTAGCAATGCAAATCGAAATTTATATAATCCATATTTTTATTAAATTAAAACATAAAAAACTCTGTTTAGCTCATTTTGGTTTGAGTTATCAGAGTTTTATATTTTTATTATTTCATTTTTTCAATTAAGTCGTCTATACTTATTATTTGGCTTTCTCCTGTTTTCATGTCTTCTAGTTCTACGTTTTCTCCCTCTTGTTTATCTCCAATTACAACTAAGTATGGTGTTCCTAATATTTTAGTATCTTTTATTTTGGCTCCTATTGTTATGTTTTCTCTATCATCTAAAATAGCTCCAATATTATTTTCTTGTAATTTTGAATATAATGTTTTTGCTAATTCGAATTTTTCTTCATTTTCCATTTTTGGAACTATTTGTACTTTGTATGGTGCTATTGATGTTGGTAATACAAATCCACAAGGTCCCCATTTTGCATCATTTATAATGTTTGCCTCATATACTGCTGCAACTGTTCTACTTACACCAATTCCATAGCATCCCATATAATATAATGATTCTTTTCCTTCTTGGTTTATAAATTTACCATTCATCATTTCTGAATATCTTGTTCCTAATTGGAATATATGTCCAAGTTCCATTGTTCTAATTTCTTTTAGGTTTGATATATCTTCTATTCCATATTCATTTTTTAGATATTCTTTGTAGTCTTCTCTTTCTAGTATTTCTGTGTTTAATCCTATTCCTGTTTTTTCATCATAAAGAATTTTGTCTTCTCCTTGTTCTGATATTATCATAAATTCTTCTGATTTTTTTCCACCCATTGCTCCATTGTCTGCTACTATTGGTAAAACTTTTAATCCTATTTTTTCGAATATTTCTAAAAAGGCTGTTCTAACATTTTCATATGATTTTGCCATTGCTTTTTCATCAACATCAAAGCTGTATGCATCTAACATTGTAAATGCTTTTCCTCTTAATAAGTATCCTCTTGTTCTTATTTCATTTCTGAATTTTTCTCCAATTTGATAATATGTTGCTGGTAAGTTTTTGTATGATTTTAGTTTTTCTCTTGCAAATTCAACTACTGCTTCTTCTGCTGTTGGAGCTAAACAGAATGTTCCTTTGTTTGATTCTGTGATTAGCATTGTTCCATCACTTATATAGTGTTCGTATCTTCCTGAATTTTTCCAAATTGTATCTGGTTGTAATATTGGTAGTAAACATTCTATACAATCATACTTGTTTAATGTGTCTACTATTATTTTTTCAATATTTCTTTTTACTAATAGTGGTATTGTGTTATAACCAAATAGTCCTGCTCCATATTGAACTAATTGTCCTGTTTGTAATAATATACTTTGTCCTGGGTACATTTCATCTATATTGTTTAATTTTGTTGTTCCCATTCCTGTGTTTGATAATTTCATTTTTCTCTCTCCTTTTTTATTCTTTTTTTATTTCTTTTTCTTCTTGATTTTTAACTATATCTTCTCCCTCTTGGGGCTCTGGAGCCTCTATTGGTGTATCTTTTTCAATTAAATCATCTATTACTATTTGTTGATTTTCGTCTAATTTATATCTTGGTAGTTCTGGTAAATCATTTAAAGATGTATAACCAAACATTTTTAAGAAATTACTTGTTGTGCCATATGTCATTGGTTTTCCCGGTAAATCTGATTTTCCAGTTTCTTCAATTAACCCATATTCTAGTAATTTATAAATACATGCATCAGCACTTACTCCTCTTATTGATTCTATTTCTGCTCTTGTTATTTTTGGATTATATGCTATTATTGCTAATGTTTCTAGTGCCGCATTTGATAAATTTGGTTTTGCTCTTTTGTCTAAAATTGGGTATATGTAATCATATAATTCTTTTTTTGTACATAATTGATAATTATCTTCTATTTTTATTATTTCTATTCCTCTTTCTTGTGCTTTGTATTCTTCTTTCATTGCATCAATTATGTTTTCTATATCTTCTCTTGACATTTCTAAGCTTACTATTAGTTCTTTTATATTTACTTGTCTACCTGCTGCAAATAGTATTGCTTCTATTATAGATTTTATTTTTTCTATTTCCATTGTTTTTTCCTATCTTTTTTATATTTCATATAATACGTTAGTTATTTTATTATGCTGGTAAAAATTATATAATATTTTTCTAAAAAAATCAATGTTTATGTTGTTTTTATATTGTTTTTATGTTAGTATTAATAATAATTATATTTCTTGGAGGTAAATTTTATGGATGAAAATAAAAGAGAAATAGAAATCGTTACTGGTGATGGTTCAAATTTAGATATTTCTGGTGTATATGATCATTTGAATTCTGGTAAACCAAAATGTAATGATGAAAAACCTAAAAATGTCGTAATTCCAAAGTCTAATAAAGACCATAAACCTGAGCATTTAAACAAAAAATCTGAAGATAAAAAATAATTTTTTATAAATCTATTGCAAAATATCAAAAATTATGTTAAAATAACCTATGTTATAGTGTAATAATGACTAAGAGGAGGTGCAAACATGCCAAACATTAAATCAGCAAAAAAGAGAGTTAAAGTAATTGAAAAGAAAACTTTAAGAAATAATATGATAAAATCTGGATATAAATCAGCTGTTAAAAAATTTGAACAAGCTGTAGAAGCTGGAAATATAGATGAAGCTAAGGTATTATTATCAGAAGCTACAAAGAAAATTGACCAAGCTTGTACAAAAGGTGTTATTGTTAAAAATACAGCTGCTAGAAAAAAATCTAGTTTATCTAAAAAATTAAATGCAGCTATGGCTTAAGCAAAATAAAGATTATGCATAGTTTTTATTTTAGAAAATCCCAATATTTCTTGGGGTTTTTTTGTTATTTATTTCCATTGCTCTTTGTTCCTATTAATGCTATTATTTGTATAGGTGATGATTATGTTTAATAAAATTGTTAATTATTTTAAAAACTTAGATAAATTGACTAAATTAATTATGAATAATGGTTTGAAATTTTGCTTATTTTTAGGGTTAATTTCTATTGCTGTTCTTGTTACATATAATTTTTCTTTAACTATTCCTATTTTGTTTTATGTTGGCTTTATTTTATTTAGATTGAGTTTAATTTTTGGAATTGAGTTCGTTATTTGTGGCATTGTTGTTGATGGAATTAAGAAACAAATTATATAAAACCCAGAAAAGAGGAACCTTAAGTTCCTCTTCTTTCTATTTATTTAATTCAGCTAAGAACATTTCATTTAACATTTTTGGATTAGCTTTACCTTTAGTTTCTTTCATTGCTTGACCAACTAAAAATCCTAAAGCTCTATCTTTTCCGGCTTTAAAGTCTGCAACTGATTGAGGATTTGCTTCTAATATTTTCATTACAACCTCTTTTATTGCACCTTCGTCTGAAATTTGAATCCATCCTTTTTCTTTTATAATTTCTTCTGGATCTCTCGGATTTTCAAATAATTCTACTAATACTTTTTTACCAATACTTGAACTAATTGTTCCTTTGTCAATTAAAACAACTAATTTTCCTAATTGATTTGCATCAAATGGTATTGCTATTGGTTCCATTTCTGTTTCATTTAATATTCTTGATATATCTGATATAATCCAGTTACATACTGCTTTTGGATTATGACATACTTCTATTGCTTTTTCAAATAGATCTGATAAGTATTTTGATGCTGTGATTAATTTAGCATCTTTTTCAGATAATTCATATTCTTTTAAGTATCTTTCTTTTCTGCTTTCTGGTAGTTCTGGTAATGTGTTTTTGATATTTTCAATATATTCTTCTGATAGTTTTATTGCAACTAAGTCTGGGTCTGGGAAATATCTATAGTCTTGTGCATCTTCTTTGTCTCTCATTGGGAATGTTTTTCCTGATACATCGTCCCATCTTAGTGTTTCTTGTTCTATTTTTCCACCATCTTCTAATACATCAATTTGTCTTTCTACTTCGTATTCTATTGCTCTTACTATGCTTCTAAATGAGTTCATATTTTTCATTTCTGTACGTGTTCCAAATGGTTCTCCTGGTTTATGAACAGATACGTTTACATCTGCTCTCAAAGAACCTTCTTGCATTTTACAGTCTGAAACTTCAATATATTCTAATATTGATTTTAATTTTCTCATATATGCTTCAACTTCTTCGGCACTTCTTAAATCTGGCTCTGAAACCATTTCTATTAATGGTACTCCTGCTCTGTTTAAATCTACTAAGCTTCCTCCTCCAAAGTCATTATGGTTTAATTTTCCAGCATCTTCTTCTATATGAATTCTTAATAATCTAATTTTCTTTTTACCGTTTGGTGTGTCTATTTCAACATAACCATGTTCACAAAGTGGTTTATCAAATTGAGATATTTGATAAGATTTTGGTAAATCTGGGTAATAGTAATTTTTTCTATCGTTTTTACTATTTCTTGATATTTCACAATTTGTTGCTAATCCTGCTTTTACTGCATATTCAACAACTTTTTCGTTTAATACTGGTAATGTTCCTGGCATTGCCATACAAACTGGGCAAACGTGTGTGTTAGGAGCTGCACCAAATTCTGTTGGACAAGAACAGAATATTTTTGTTTTTGTTGAAAGTTCTGCATGAACCTCTAGTCCTATTACAACTTCATAATCGTTTCTTGACATTATTTAGTACCTCCTTTAAATTCTGGTTTATAATTTTCTCTAAATTTGATTTTTTGTTCTAATGTATATGCTGCATTTAAAATTGTTTCTTCTTGGAATCTATTTCCTATTAATTGCATTCCTATAGGCATTCCTTCTTTGTCAACTCCTACTGGAATTGATATTCCTGGAAGTCCTGCTATGTTTACAGATACAGTACAAATATCTGCTAAGTACATTTCTAATGGATTGTTTGATCTTGACCCTATATCAAATGCTACTGTTGGAGATGTTGGTGTTAATATAACATCATATTTTTCAAACCCTTTGTTAAATTCGTTCATTACTAAAGTTCTAACTTGTTGTGCTTTTTTGTAGTATGCATCATAATAACCTGATGATAATACGTATGTTCCAAGAATTATTCTTCTTTTTACTTCTTCTCCAAATCCTTCACTTCTTGATTTTCTATATAGTTCTTTTAAGTTGCTAAATTCTGGTGTTCTGTAACCATAACGAATTCCATCAAATCTTCCTAAGTTTGAACTTGCTTCTGCACAAGCAATTATATAGTATGTTGCTAATGCATATTGAGCTATATCAAGTGAAAATTCTTCAACTTCTGCTCCTAATTCTTTGTATTTTTCTATTGCTTTTTGTAGTGTTTCTTTTACTTCTTCATTTATTCCTTCTCCAAAAAATTCTTTTGGAATACCTATTTTTAATCCTTTTACATCATTTTTTAATGCTTTTGTGTAGTCTTTTTTAGGCATATCTTCTGATGTTGTATCTTTTTCATCGTGTCCTGCAATTAGGTTTAATAACATTGCACTGTCTCTTACATCTTTTGTTATTGGTCCGATTTGGTCAAGTGATGATGCAAATGCTACTAATCCATATCTTGATACTAGTCCATATGTTGGTTTTAATCCTACAACTCCACAGAAACTTGCTGGTTGTCTTATTGAACCACCTGTATCTGAACCTAATGCCCATGGAACCATATTTGCTGCAACTGCTGCTGCAGAACCACCTGATGACCCTCCTGGTACTTTATTTAAGTTCCATGGATTTCTTGTTTTCTTAAAATATGAATATTCTGTTGAACCACCCATTGCGAATTCATCCATATTTAGTTTTCCTAAGTCAATCATATTTTCTGCATTTAATTTTTCAACTACTGTTGCATCATATGGTGAGACAAAGTTTTCTAACATTTTTGAGCTACAAGTTGTTTTTACACCTTTTGTACACATATTGTCTTTTATTCCTATTGGAATTCCAGCAAAATCTCCTGTAACTTCTCCTCTTTCTATTTTTTCTTGTACATCTTTTGCTTTTTCTAAAGCTTCATCTGTTAATGTTGTAACAAATGCTTGTACATCTTTCTCTTTGTCATTTATTCTATCTACATAAGCTTTTGTTATGTCTGTTATTGTAAGTTCTTTGTTTTTTAATTTTTCTTGTAGCTCATGTACTGTTAAGTCTGTAATTTCCATTATTTTACCTCCTTATTTTTATCAAGATTTTTAATTTATAACTTTTGGTATTTTAAACATATGTTGTTCTTCAGATGGTGCATTTTGTAATAAAGCTCCATTATCTTTAAATATTTTCACTTCATCTTTTCTAAATACATTTTTCTTTTCATTTGCTCCTATTGTAACATCTAATCCATCAACTGGAGCATTATTTACTGTATTTGCAAAATTTAATATATCTTGTAAATTAAGAGCATATTTTTCGATTTCTTCTTCTTTGATTTCTAAGTCAGCTAATTTTGCGATGTGTAAAATTTCTTCTTTACTAACTTTCATGTAATCATCTCCTATCTAATTTTCTTTTTTATCAATCATGATGTGTACATCTCTTAATTGGTCTCTTCTTACAACTCCTGGTGCTCCCATCATTAAGTCTTGTGCTTTACTATTTAATGGGAAGGCTATAACTTCTCTTATTGTTTCTGAATTTGATAAAAGCATTAACATTCTATCTATTCCAGGTGCAATTCCTGCATGTGGTGGAGCTCCAAATTGGAATGCTGTGTATAATGCACCAAATTTTGTTTTTACTTCTTCCTCAGTGTAACCTGCCATACTAAATGCTTTTAACATTATTTGAATGTCATGATTTCTTACTGCTCCTGAAGAAAGTTCTATTCCATTACATACTATGTCATATTGATATGCAAGTATTTCTAATGGATTTTGTTCTTCTAATGCTTTTAATCCCCCTTGTGGCATTGAGAATGGGTTATGACTAAATGCTAATTTGTCATGTTCGTCTAATTCAAACATTGGGAAGTCTATTATCCAACAGAATTTGAATACATCTTCATCTATTAGATTTAATCTTTTTCCTAGTTCTGTTCTAATTTGGCCTGCAAGTTCTGCAGCTCTTGCTTCATTGTCAGCAATAAAGAATATTGTATCTTCTTTTTCTAGGTCTGCTAATTCTAATAAAGTTTTCTTTAAGTCTTCTGGTATGAATTTATCAATAGGACCTTTGAAACTTAAGTCTTCTTGTACTTCTAGGTAACCTAATCCTCCCATTCCAATAGACATTGCATATGCAAGCATTTTTTCGTGGAATCCTTTTGATAAATGTCCTTTTACTTTTATTGCTCTTACAGTTCTATCAATAAATGGTTTAAATGTACATTTTTTGAAGAAATCTGATAAATCTATGATATATAATGGGTTTCTTAAGTCTGGTTTGTCTGAACCATATTTAAGCATTGCTTCTTTGTATGTTATTCTTGGGAATGGGTATTCTGCAATTTTTTTATTTGAAAATTGTTTAAATGTGTTATACATAACTGGTTCCATTACTTTGAATACATCTTCTTGTGTTGCAAAGCTCATTTCCATATCTAATTGATAAAATTCTCCTGGTGCTCTATCTGCTCTAGCATCTTCATCTCTAAAGCATGGTGCTATTTGGAAGTATTTATCTATTCCAGATACCATTAATAATTGTTTAAATTGTTGTGGTGCTTGTGGTAAAGCATAAAATTTACCTGGATGTAATCTACTTGGTACTAAATAGTCTCTTGCTCCTTCTGGTGATGAACTTGTAAGTATTGGTGTTTGTACTTCTAAAAATCCTTGTTCTTGCATTTGATTTCTTAAGAATTGTAATACTTGTGCACGTAGTTTTAGATTGTTTTGTAATCTTTCATTTCTTAAGTCTAAATATCTATATTGAAGTCTTAAATCTTCTCTTATTTCTTGATTTGTGTTTACTTCAAATGGAAGATTTTCAGTTCTTTTTCCTAATACTTTAATTTCTTCAATTCCTATTTCAACAAGTCCTGTTTTTAATTTTGGGTTAACTGTTTCTTCATCTCTTTTTCTTACTGTTCCAAATACTGTAACTGCTGATTCTATCGGAATGTGTGAAGCAAAGTCAACATCTTCTGGTTTTCCTGATGTTACAACTTGTGTTATTCCATACATATCTCTTATGTCTAAAAATACTAAACCTCCAAAGTCACGTATAGTTTGAACCCATCCTGCGATTCTTACTTTTTTTCCTACATCTTCTAAACTAATTTCATTACATGTGTGAGTTTTGTACTCATTCATTTAAAAAACCTCCTTTTTTACTACCGTGTCTTGTCAATTGGGACGCCCTTTTTTGACACTATATTTTTAAGTTGTCAAAAAAGGACGTCCCAATTGACAACTTTTTGCGATGAACTGCAAAAACGTCCACTGCAAAACTGCAGGGACGAAATAAATCCGCGGTACCACCCAGCTTGAAAATATTTTTATAAATATTTTCCACTTTATAAAAATTGCTCCAATATGTTTCGTAATTTAGGTTGACCTTAAAGGGCTTACAGCCAATGACCCTTTTTCTCTATAAGTTACTTCTAGTTACTTTGTATTGTTCTAACGCAATATATTTTTTTATTATTATGATACATATTTTAGCACCTTATTCCTTGTTTTGTCAATAATTATTGAAAATTTTTATAAAAAAAAGAGACTATTTCTAGCCTCTTCATATGAATTCATATATTTATATTATACTAAATTATTTTTTATTTACTAAATCTTTTAATGCTTTACCAGCTTTGAATACTGGAGCTTTTGATGCAGGTATTTTGATTTCTTCTTTAGTTTGTGGGTTTCTACCTTTTCTAGCAGCTCTTTTTCTTACTTCGAATGAACCAAATCCAACTAATTGAACTTTATCTCCTTCTTTTAATGCGTCTGTTACAACTTCTACAAAAGCGTTTACTGATGCTTCAGCTGTTTTTTTTGTGTCTCCTGTTTTTGCAGCTATTGCTGCGATTAATTCAGCTTTGTTCATTTAAATTACCTCCTATAAGATTTAAATATTATGTACTTTTATCGCCTGAACTAAGCAATAACTGTACTATTATGACTATTCGCCAAGTTTCGATAAAATCCTTCTTTTTTTCTAATAAATTTTTAATTTTTCTAAAAAAGTTGTTATTTTATCTCCTAATGGCATCATTTTTAATTCTTCTTTTGTAAATATTTTTAATATAATTACTGCTAAAACATAAATTATAACAGCAACTACTATCGCTATTATTGTAGCCAATCTTTCCACAATTATTCCACTTAATGTTGAATATATGAAATATGAGCATATTCCCATTATTGTTGTTGCTAAAATTGGTTTTATTACAAATTTTGAAAATGTTAAATCTAGTTTTATATTTTTTCTTAAAGCATTTATTGCTATTGTAAATGCTACCATATGACATGCAACTGAACCTATTGCTGCTCCATATACTCCAATACTTGGTATTGGTATTAATACTAAATTTAAAATTAATTTAACAAACACTCCTATTGCCAAAGAAATTGTTGGTATCATTAATTTTCCATAACCTTGCAAAGCACCATTTATTGTCTGGTCTAATATTGTAAAGATTATCGTAAGCGAACTTATTTGTAATATTAATGCTCCATCATTTGCATTTGGGAATAATAAATTTAATATTGGTTGTGCAAATATGAACATTCCTACTGTACAAGGCAAACCTATTAACATTGATACTAATAATGAAAATGAAGTTTTTTGTGTTATTGTTTTATTGTCTTTTCTTGCTTTTGCTGCTGATATTGCTGGTACTAATGCTGTTGCGAAGGCAACATTAATTGCAAGTGGTAAACTTGTTAATGTATCTACCTTTCCTCCTAAAATACCATATTGTGCTGTTGCAATGTCCTCTGGTAAAAATTTTTTCAAATTTCTAACAACTGTAAATGAGTCAACATTTTTATTTATTGATGACATTATTGCTGTTAATGTTATTGGTATGGATACAAATAATATTTTTTTGATAACTTCTGATACTCTTTCATATTGGTAATTAACTGTATTTTTTATTTCAGTAGCAATTTCTTTTCTTTCGCTTTTATAATATAGAAATAAATAACTAAATCCTAGGAAGGTAGCAAGTGTTGTTGCTAAATTTGCTCCAGCTGCCATCCATTCTGTTGATACATTTGATAATATCGCTACAACTTCTACTATTATAATTGTTAATAGAGTTTTAAATACTTGTTCTAAAGTTTGAGATTTTGCTCCAATACTAATTTTTTGTCTTCCATTAAAGTATCCTCTCATAACTGAGGCTATTGTAACGAAAAATACTGCTGGTGATAATGCGACTAATGTCATTTCTGCTTCTGGAATTTGTAGCCAATTATTTGCAATTACTTTTGCTCCAAAGAATAGTAATAAGCTTCCTACTAATCCGATTATTGCAAATGTAGCAAAAGCTATTTTAAATATTCTATTTGCACCTTTATTATCTCCTACTGCTGTTCTTTCTGATACTAATTTTGATATTGCACTTGGAAGGCCTATAGATGAAATTGTTAATAATAATGCATATATTTGGTAACCACTAGCACATATTCCATTTCCCTTGTCCCCAAAGCCTGGTCTATTTGTTAGATATAAAGTATATACTAATCCTAATATTTTTATTAACACTTGAGAAAACATCAGTGTAACAACACCTTGCATAAATCCTTCTTTTTTTCCTCTAGTGCTTTTTTCTTTTTGTTCCTTTTCTTTTTTTATAAAAACCATTCTTCCTCCCTTAAGATTAACCTGTCAAATGTGACGGACTTTTTGACATCTTTTCTATTTTATGTCAAAAAAGTACGTCCCTTCTGACATCTGACATCTGACATATCTTTACTATTATATATTACTGTTTTCTTTTTAATATTATAATTTTTATTCAAAATTTTAGCAATAGTTTTCACAAATTTTTCAAAAATCGTTGACAAACGCGCTTTTTTGTAATAAAATATTTAAGCAATTATGTTAAAATATGATTTAAATATAAAACTTCTCCCCGGTGGTTTTAAATTTAAGTTTCATATATATAAAAAATAAAATATTAAAATAGGAGGGTAATTATTACCATGAATAATACAACATATAGCCCAAAAAAGGCTGAAATAGAAAGCAAATGGTACATAATTGATGCAGCTAACAAACCATTAGGTAGAGTTGCAACAGAAGCTGCCAAATTATTAAGAGGAAAACACAAACCAACATTTACACCTAATATTGATACAGGTGATCACGTTATAATTCTTAACGTTAAAGATGTTATATTAACAGGAAACAAATTAAATCAAAAAATTTACAGACACCATTCAGGATACATTGGTGGAATGAAAGAAGTTTCTGCTAAAGTAATGTTAGAAAAAAATCCAGAAAAAGCTATGACATTAGCTGTTAAAGGAATGTTACCACACAATTCTTTAGGAAGAGCTCAATTAAAGAAATTAAGAGTTTATGCTGGAGCAGAACATGAAAATCAAGCACAAAAACCAGAAGTTTGGGAGGTAAAATAAGATGGCTAAATCAGGAAAAATAGTTTACTATGGTACAGGAAGAAGAAAATCTTCTATCGCTAGAGTAAGATTAGTAGAAGGATCTGGAAAAATAACAGTTAATGGAAAAGATTTAGATGAATTTTTCGGATTAGAAACTTTAAAAGTTATAGTTAGACAACCACTTACAGTTACAAATACTGTTGATAAATATGATGTTACTTGTACAGTAACAGGTGGTGGATTTACAGGTCAAGCTGGAGCAATTAGACATGGTATTGCTAGAGCTTTAAATGAAGCAAATATTGAATATAGACCTGCTTTAAAATCAAACGGATTCTTAACAAGAGATCCTCGTATGAAAGAAAGAAAGAAATATGGTCTTAAAAAAGCTAGAAAAGCTCCACAATTTAGTAAGAGATAATATTTTAAATATACAAAAACTCAGAAATTTATATTTTCTGAGTTTTTATTTTTCATAAAAAATTAAGCCTTATCTAAATTGATTAGATAAGGCACTTCCACAAATAAAACCAAATTTCACTTAACCATACTTCTCCCTTGACCCTCTTTTTTGCCACGCGTTTAACTATATAATCTATTAGTGAAAAACAATTTGATTTTCCTAAAATAAGGCTTCACGAATTTGCTATACTCTAGTTTTTGAGTGGTTTCTGATAGTTAAACCTTTTTTATTATACCATATTATAAATATTATGTCAAACAATTACTCTTTTTCCAATATAATAGTAACCGGTCCATCATTTACCAAACTAACTTGCATATCAGCTCCAAAAATTCCAGTTTGAACATTAGATATTTGTTTTTTACATTCTTCTATTATATACTCATATAATTCATTTGCAAACTCCGGCTTAGCTGCATTAGTAAATGAAGGTCTGTTTCCGCTTGTACAATCTGCATATAATGTAAATTGTGAAATTAATAATAAAGAACCTTGTACATCTTTTAGTGATAAATTCATTTTTCCATTTTCATCTTCAAATACTCTTAAATTAATTAATCTTCTAACTAAAAAATCTGCTATTTCTTTTGTGTCATTATGTGTTATTCCTATAAGAACCATAAAACCTCTATCTATTTTTCCAACTATTTTTTCTTCAACCTCAACTTGTGATTTATTTACTCTTTGTACTATAAATTTCATATTATGCCCCTTTCTTTTCTATATAATATAACATAAATAGCAAAATTACAATACAAATTTTTTGTACTGTAATTCTGTTTTACTTTATTTTTAAATTATAATTTTGGTTTTATTCTATAATATCTATCGTATTTTCTTTAGTCAATCCCTCTAAATTATAATAAGTATTTGGTGTATTTCCAACAATTACATTTTCAACTAATAAAACCTGATTTGTTATACTACTTTTTATATTTTCAAAAGGAGTTAAAATACTTACTTCACATACAACTTGTAAATAAACTCTATGTAAAGTTTGATTAATCCCTTGAGATGTAAATTCACTCCTCAAGTCTGTTTGAACATTTCCTATTGATGAAATTTGTATTTTTATTGACGGACCTTTTCCTGCTAATAATGCAAAACCTGTAAAACTTCCTAAGGCTATTTTTACATCATCATTTCCTTTATTGTCTATTTCATTTTGAATTTTAACAGCAACATCTGAAATAATTTCATTTATTGCATTTATATTAGATTTTACCATTGTAATATTTCCATTATTGTCTTTTTCTATCGTAAACATATCTTCATATTTATAGTTTTTCATTACAACTGTAGCTTGTTCATTTGCCACTATTGTTGCTATTGATTTTGCTTTGTCTTCACATAATGACTCGAATATTGGTAATACAGCATCTAAACTAATTTTTACTGTTATTATTGCTATAATTATAATGAATAATATTTTAAGACTTTTCTGTTTATTTGGATTACTACCTTTTCCTACATTAGTAATTAAAAACTTTGGCAAACGTATTCGTGGTCTTGAATAAATTTTACTCATAGTTTGTTACAGGAACTCTTGAAAATTTAGGTATAAATAATTTTTGTCCTATATTTATTTCATCTGGATTTTCTATTCCATTAACTCTGGCTATGGAATCAACTGTACTTCCAAACATTTTTGCTATATTCCATAACGTATCTCCTTTTTTTACAATATACATTACTATACTATAGTCTTGTTCCTCTCTTTCACCATTTTCTTGAACACTGTCAATAATATTAACATTTGCAGTTCTATACATATTTGTATCTGTTTCCATATCAATATTACATTGTACATCTCCACTATCTTGAATTATAAAGTCTTTTTGTTTGATTTCAATTTGGTTATTGGTTTGTAAACTTTCACCATTTTGAATGTTTTCAACTGTATATTCAAATGGTATTTTTGCATCTTTTATGCTTATTTTCATTTCTGAGTTTACAAATATAAAGTTTAAATTTAATTCACCTTCATATAATATTTTTGTATTAATTTTGCTTTCTTTTAAAATTATAGGCTCAATATCAACATCTATTAATGTCTGATTTTGTATGTCTTTTAAATTAATTTTTTCGTTTATTTGTTTTGTACATTTAGATTCTTGTTTATCTGTCATTGCTAAAACTTCTTTTTTATTAAATTCTATATTTTCACAAGGACTATACATATCTTGAATTAAGTTTAAATTCTTTTCCTCATATACACTGCAAGTAACTTCTATTTCAACTTCTACACAAATTGAGTGTTCTTCTTGTGAATTTGGTTTTATTATAACATTTTTTATTTCATAATTTATGTCACAAGTATTTTCATCCATTACATTTGGAATATCTATAAAACCAACAACTGGAATTCTTGAAGTAATTGTATTTATTCGATTGTCTTCTGTTAAATATATTATTTTAACCTCTACTTCTGATTTTGTTAAAACTTTGTTGTAACTTGTTTTTATGTCTTTGTCTACCATATTTATATTGCATTTTAAAATCTCTGCTAAATTGTCCATTGCATCAATTGGTATATTATCTTTAGCTGAAATTTTTGTATTTCCTTGACCAATTAATGAGTTGACTTTTAAATCTTCTTTTAGAATTTGTATGTTATTTGCATTTTGCACTTCATTTATAACTTCAACATCTTCATTAGAATATATTTTTAAATATACTTCTAATGTGGCTTTTATTCCTATTTTTCTTCCATTTAAAACTTTGCAATCTATTGATTTTACTTTAATTTCAGTAATTGCATTCATTCCTTCTTGGCAATTTGGAACATTTATATTTTCTGAAAAATCCAAACTTGTATTTAAGCCTCTAACTGAATCGTTTACTCCATCTGGCATATACATTATATATGTATCAATGTTTCCATCTAATCTAACTTTTTCATCCTTTATTTCTTTTTTATATACAGATACAACCCCACTTGTACAAATTGTGTTTAAAATATCTGGCTTAGAATCTGGAACTATCATATCTCCATCTACAGAAATAATCTCCTTTTTTTCTGCTATTAGTTTATTTATTTTTAAATTTCCCTTTGATGTTTCTATCATTTTTTACCTCCTTATAGTTTTCTTTATAAATTTATATGTGCTTTTTTAGTGTTTATGCTTGTTTTTATAAATTTATTTATTTTTCATTGGAGTTATTATGATATTTATTTTGGGGTCATTTTTGTATTGATTATATATTTTTTCTGAAAAGCTTGCTAATTCACTTGGGATTATTATTGTTGTGTATTTTTGTTCTTTTAATTCTTGGATTTTGTTATCTATTTCTTCTGGTTCTTTTAATTCTTCTATGTTCATTCCTAATAATTTTGGAATTTGATAATCATTTTCTTTTTCATATTTTATAAAGGATATTTTCATTTTTATCACTTCTTTCTTATAATTATTTTGTTTCAAAAAAAGTATTTTATACTTGAAAGTACTAGAATTTAGGGCAAATTTATACCATACTCATAATTAGTTTATTTTTTTATTTTTTTCATATTATTTTATAATGCTAAATATAATAAAATTTATTTTAAAATTTTATAGAACTTTTCTATAATACGAAAAACCAAGGATTATTGTAGTTTATACTACTAAAATTCTTGGTTTTTTACATTCGAAATTCCTATTTATATTTTTATTATTGTTTTTCTTATATACAGTAATGTGAATTTTATAGCCTATTAAGATTCCCATACAAATTTATTATCTAATTTTATAAATATAGGTATTACCATTTGCTGTTATTATTGCTTTTAATGGCTTTCCATCTGTTTCAATTTCTTTTGGAACTTCTACAACAAATCTATACTTTAAACTTTTTAATGGTTCAATACTATATAAATTAGGAAAAGTTTCCAATTCATTTCCGCTAGATTTTTCTGTTACTAATGAACAATTATATTGATAATTATTATCATATAAAATTTTAACAGACATTAAACTGTCTTGTTTTACTGCTGAAGTTGATAGATTTTTAACATTAACTGTTAATTCAAAATATTTTTGAGTTTCATCTTTTCCTTCTAAGTATGTGTAATATCCTGTTGGATTTGTTGGTTCTATATTTTTTGAAAAAGAAGATGATAATATATTAAATTCACAAAAATTATCTATTGTTATTTTGTCTTGTAATGTTATTTCTTCCTCTTTGTTTTGTAAATTAGAATTATTTTCTACTTTAGAAATACTTGAACTTGATTTTTCTTCTTGTTTACTTTTAGACCAATTACTTGTTGAAGTTGTATTATTTATATTTTTGTACACTAAAATACCAATTATAATAATAATAACCAATACAACTCCTATAATTATTTTATTTTTGTTATTTTTCTTTTCCATATTTACTAACATTCCTTTCCTTCAAGGCACAAAATTTGATTAAAATTATTGTATTTTACAATTATTTTTCAAACTTTTTCCTCCTAAATACTATGATTTCCTTTTTTTTCATCGCAACTACTATTTTTTATTGCTGATACTGCAAAATTACTGCTGGCTATAAGTAAACACCCTCCTAATGAGACATAGCCAGTAAAATAACAAGCATTAATAATATAGTTGTAAGCATCTCCTCCAACATAAGCATTTACGCTTTTAGAATAATAAGATGTATTACTATTTCTATAATTTAACATTTTATTAAATCCCATTCCTATACAGCTTATGCTTAACAAAAATAATATTATTGCTATTATTATAAAAAAATTTGAAACTTTTTCTTTTTTCATACTTTCACCCCTTTCTATTTTTTACAATATATCACAAAATTTTTATTTTGTACACATATTCGTACACTTATTTTTAACTTTTTTTTGGTTACAATAATTATGGTGATGAAAATGAAAAAATTAAAAATTGAAAAAACAAAAAAAAGCAATGATACAGTAACTAGAACAATAAGAATAAGTGGAGAAACTTTTGATAAAATTAGTGATTTAGCTGAAAAAAATGAATTAAGTTTTAATAGTGTAGTAAATCAAATAATTGAGTTTGGATTAAAAAATTTAGAAGAATAATAAAATTTATTGACTTTATCATTAATTCAAAGTATAATAATAATAGGAAATGGAGAAACCACAAACGTGGTTTGCCAGGTTTGTATGTAAAAAACACATTGCCCGGTCAAGACAGATGTGTTTTTTTATTGGTTATCTACTTTTGCTAATAATTATAACTAGTGCTATAATCAAGGCAAAAGCTATGATAGTTACTCCAATTAATGAATAATATAAAATAAATATTGTTTTTATTAATAATTGCATTTCTATCATAAGCCTCACCTCCTTTATAGAGGCAAACCACATCTGTTTATTCTCATTCCCTATGCTGAACATTATAGTACATATTTACATATTTGTCTAGCGAACATACTATTTTTTTTTATTATTTATTACTAAAATTTTATATAAATATATCACAATAAATTTTCCATAATAAAAAACCTCTCTTTTTCAAAAATTCATGTTTTAAATATTCAAAACACGAACCAATGAATAAGAAAAGTTTATAGGTTTCTTTTTATTTCATTTATTGGTTTAGTAGCAGATTTTTCACATAATCTATATGTATTTTCAAACACTTTATAGTTTTAGAGCTATTTTATCTTATCTTATAATCCGCTTCTCTCTAAATATTTACTCAGACTAAGCACTCTTTAATTCTAATCTCAACTTATCAGCAATCATTGCTATAAATTCTGAATTAGTTGGCTTCCCTTTAGCTGCTGAAATTGTATAACCAAAAATTTTCTCAACTGTCTTTTGGTCTCCTCTACCCCATGCAACTTCTATTGCATGACGGATTGCACGTTCTACACGACTTGGAGTTGTGTTAAATTTTGCTGCTATTTTTGGGTATAAACTTTTTGTAATTTGATTTATAACATCTATATCATTAACTACCATAATAATCGCTTCTCTTAGATATTGATAACCTTTTATGTGTGCTGGTACTCCTACTTCATGAATTATATTTGTAACTAAAGCTTCTATGTTGTTTTCTCCATTTTGTGGTATTTCAACATATGGAGTTCTTACTTCTCTATCTATAAATGAATTTTGATTTTGTGTTGGTTTAAAGTTTTTTAATTCCTTTATTCTTTTTATTAATAATTCAATGTCAAATGGCTTTACAACATAATATTCTGCACCTAACATTATTGCTTTTTGAGTAATTTTATCTTGTCCTACAGCTGAAAGCATAATGCATATTGGCTTTTTGTCAGTTTTTATCATATTTATTTTTTCTAACACACCTATTCCATCTAAATGTGGCATTATTACATCTAATAATGCTATATCTGGTTCTATATTTGTTATCATATCTATTGCTTCTTCACCATCTTTGGCTATTCCTATCACTTCTAAATCTGGTTGCTCCTGTATGTATGAAGCTAATGTTCTGCTAAATTCTTGATTGTCATCTGCGATTAACACAGTAGTTTTTTCTTTCATAAATTTCCCCTCCAAAATATACTTTAAATTTTTAACTATGGAGATTATAATATTGGTATTTCTATTTTTCAATATTTTTCTGGAAATTTTTTCCAATTATTTATAAAAACATTATTTTACTTTACATTTATTTATAATTTTTTTAGATAAAAATCTTAAATTCGTTAAATTTATATTTTTTGTTTCAAAATCGTTTATCAATTTTGATTTTGTATTTTCTTCTAACTGAATTTTACAAATTATTGTGTTTTCATATTGTATATTGACAATATTTATATTGTTTTTTCTACAATAATATTTAAATGTTTCTAAATTATTATATTCTAGTTCTGCTTCAAATTCTATTCCTGTGCATTTTTCTACTTTCTCTGTTAGTTCTAAAGCATTTTGCATTGAATCTGAATAAGCTCTTACTAGTCCGCCAGTCCCTAATAAAATTCCTCCAAAATATCTTGTAACAACTACTAATACATTGCATAAGTTATTTTTCTGAAGTATATTTAGCATTGGTCCACCTGCTGTTCCAGATGGTTCACCATCATCACTTGCTTTTTCTACTATTGTGTCATTTTCTTGCACTCTATATGCAACACAATTATGTCTGGCATCATGATATTTTTTCTTTATCTTTTTAATTTGTTCTTCTGCTTCTTCTTGTGTTTCAATTTTTATTAGATTACATATAAATTTTGACTTTTTTACTGTTATTTCACTTTCTATATTTTCATTTATTGTTAAAAAATTTTCCATTTATTTAAACCTTTTCAATTTTTTTAATTTGTTTTTCCAGCAGTATAACCTGTAGAATACGCAATTTGTAGATTAAATCCTCCTGTATATGCATCAACATCTATAATTTCACCAGCAAAATATAATCCTTTTATAATTTTTGATTCCATTGTTTTTGGATTTATTTCTTTTATTTTTATTCCACCACTTGTGATAATTGCCTCATCAATGCTTCTAAATCCTTTAATTGTAATTTCTAAATTTTTTAATAATTTTACTAAATTTTTTCTTTCTATTTTTGTTATTTCATTTACTTTTTTGTTTGGATTTATTCCACTTATTTTTATTATTGTTGGAATTAATTTTTGTGGTAGTAATTTGTCTAAACTATTTCTAAACATTTTGTTTTTTTCTTCATTAAAGTCTCTTAATATTCTATCATTTAGTTTTTCCTCAGAAAGTGCTGGTTTGAAATCTATTTTTAATGAAATTTTATTTTCATTAAATAGTTGTTGAATATTTTTGTATCTTACTAAATGTGCTGAACTACTTAATATTGTTGGACCAGATACTCCAAAATGAGTAAATAACATTTCTCCAAAATCTTCATATATAACTTTGTTTTTATTTTTATCAATTAATTCTATTTGAACATTTTTTAAAGATAATCCTTGTAAATTTTTGCAGGTTTCTTTATCAAAAGCTTCTAAAGGAACTAATGATGGATTTATTTTTGTTACTGTATGTCCTAATTTTTGTGCCATTACATATCCATCTCCAGTTGAACCTGTTAGTGGGTAACTTTTTCCTCCTGTTGCTAAAATAACTTTATCAGCGTTTATGATTTCTTTTTCTGTTTTTACTCCTTTTACAATATTGTCTTCAACTAAAATTTCTTTTACTTTAGTGTTTAATATTATATTAACATTTAAACTTTTCAACTTTTTCTCAAAGCATTTTAAAACATCTAAAGATTTATCTGTAACTGGGAAAATTCTATTTCCTCTTTCTTCTTTTACTTCTAGTCCTTCTTCTTTTAATAGTTTTATTATATCTTGATTTGTGTAATTTTTAAAAGCACTGTATAAGAACATTCCATTTCCCGGAATATTTTTTATAAATTCATCCATGTCTAAAGAAGATGTTATATTACATCTTCCTTTTCCTGTTATTAAAAGTTTTCTACCTAGTGATTGCATTTTTTCTATTATTGTTACATCATTTCCGTTTTCAGCTGATGATATTGCAGACATCATTCCTGATGGTCCGCCACCAATTACTATAACTTTCATTTTTTCTCCTTTTCAACCAATGAATCAACGTCCCCATTGGTTGTTCATTTCTTCAATTGCTTTTAATATTCCATATTTACCGTAGTCATATGTTAATCCACCTTGCATATATGCAATATATGGTTTTCTTATTGGTCCATCACAACTTAGTTCGATTGTTGAACCTTCTGTGAATGTTCCTGCTGCCATTATTACTTTATCTTCATAACCACCCATTTCACTTGGTTCTGGAATAACACAAGAGTCTATAGGTGAACCTTTTTGGATTCCTTGACAGAATTTTACTAATTTTTCTTCTGATCCTAGTTTTATTGTTTGCACTATATCTGCTCTTTTTTCATTGTATTTTGGTTCTACATCATAACCTAATTTTTCTAATATTCTACTTGCAAATACTGCTGTTTTTACACTGTTTGCTACTACTTGTGGGGCAAAGAATAGTCCTTTTATTAAAGCTGTATTTTGTCCTAATGATGGTCCTATTTCTTTTCCTATTCCCGGTGCTGTTAATCTTTCGGCACATAATTCTATTAAGTCTTTTCTTCCTACTATATATGCGCCTGATGTTGCGATACCTGCTCCTAAGTTCTTCATTAATGAACCTACTGCTATATCTGCTCCAATTTCTATTGGTTCTTTTTCTTGTACAAATTCTCCATAACAGTTATCTACCATTATTATTACTTGTTTGTTTACTTCTCTTATTGCTTTTATCGCTTTTTCTATTTTTTCTATTGTTAGACTGTTTCTTGTTGAATAACCTCTAGATCTTTGTATTTCTATTAATTTTACATTTTGTTTTTTTAGCCTTTCCTGTATTGTTTTTATATCAAAATCATTTTCTATTAGCTCTATTTGTTCATATTTTATTCCATATGCTTTTAATGAGCTTGGACTTGATGTTTCTCCACATCCTATTACTGTTTGTAGGGTATCATATGGTGCTCCTGTTATACTTATCATTGTGTCATTTGGACGTAATAATGCTGATAGTGTTATTGCTAGAGCGTGTGTTCCTGATATAAATTGTGCTCTTACTAGTGCATCTTCACTTTTGAATACTTTTGCATATATTTCTTCTATTTTGTTTCTTCCTGGTTCGTCTATTCCATAACCTGTTGATGAGTTTAAGTGCATTTCTTGTAAATTGCTTTCTTGAAATGCTGTTATTACTTTTAGACTGTTTTTTTCACATATTTCATCTATTTCTTGAAATTGTGGTTTTATTTCTTCTTCTACTTGTTTTGTTAATTTTTTTAATTCTTCGTTCATTTTTTTACCTTCTTTTCTCTTTCTCAATATATATATTTTACTATATTTTTATGGAAAAATCAAACATTTAGATGAGTTATTTGATTTTTTATGTAAATTGTGGTATAATTTATTTGTTATAAAATTTTACATTAGGAGGTTACATCATGAAACTATTTGACTTAGAATTTGAACTTCGGGAGGAATATCAGGAACTACCTAAAATATTAGATTATTTAAATAATTTGATATTTACGGATTCTGCTATAGGAAAGATTGAGGTTAATAATTATAACTATCAATCAAATGGGGATCCTAAATATTACATAAAAATAGATGTAATGTTAAAATCTTCTGCTTTTTCCATAGGTATACGTAGGGATTTAAATGGAACACTTGCTGCTGAGACTAATGAAAATTTAGTTAATTTATTTCTTATGGAAGATAAAAATATAACTTATTTTCCTTTGTTTTCATCAGATGGTAAAATATTAAAAATTGCTATTTATGATGAAATAAGCTCAGTTAAGACTAATCAGATTTCAGATGAAATGGATGTTGAAACTATTAGTTATAACAACTTATTAACTATCGGATTCAACTTAGATGATAACTTTCCGGAGTTGTCACATCTATTGATAGAGGCTAATAATATGTTTAAGAGAAATGCAAGTGCGTTTATTTCAATTCCAGTTTCTGATACAGGAATAACAATTTTATCATTAAATATTTATTTATATGATAAATCTAGGCCCTCGTTAATTCTTAATTTTCAGTTGGTAGAGGGTTCTGTTCCTAGAAATCAGCAAATTGAATTTGCAAAATTTAATTTTGCCTGCTCTCGGATACCAAATGTTAGCCCTATTTCACTTGTTCAACGTGGCAAGTTATTAAAAATTGTGGTTAATAAAACCGATGACACTGAGGTTCAAAAGAAAATTGATTCACAGTTTAAATTACTGGATTCAATAGCTCCGTAATTAGGTAAAAAATATTTTTAGTTACCAAAAAAGAACTGAAACTTTGATTACAAAGTTTCAGCTCTTTTTCTATTATTACTATTGTTGAGCATATGGTAAAATAGCAATATGTCTTGCTCTTTTAACTGCTGTAGTAATATCTCTTTGATGTTTTGCACAACATCCTGTTGTTCTTCTTGGTAAGATTTTTCCTTTATCATTAACAAATTTCTTTAATTGATCTGCATTTTTGTAGTCTAATTCAAAATTTTTATCACTACACATTACGCAAACTTTTTTTCTTTGTTTTCTGAATTTTGGGTTATAATCTTCATCATAATTTTTATTATTTCTTTTATTTTGTTTTTTATCAGACATTTTAATTTTCCCCCCTTGCCTTAATAATTAAAATGGTAAATCATCAGCTGAAGATGTTTCAAAGTCTGAACCCATACTTCCTGGCATTGTGCTACCAAATGTACTTTCAAATGCTCCGGCTCCAGCATCTCCTTCTCTTCTACTATCTGCAAAGTATGCTTCTTCAGCAACTACTTCTGTTACATAGTGTTTAACACCTTGGTCATCATCCCAAGTTCTTGTTTGTAATCTACCTATTATTCCTACTTGTTGACCTTTCTTAAAGTATTTGCTACAAAATTCTCCTAATTTGCTCCATGCTACTATGTTTACAAAGTCAGCTTGTCTTTCTTCTCCTTGTCTTACAAATCTTCTGTTTACTGCTAAGCTAAAAGAAGCAACTAGTGTATTATTTGTTTGTGTGTATCTTACTTCTGGGTCTCTTGTAAGTCTTCCCATTAATATTACTTTGTTCATTTTTTCTCTTCCTTTCAATGGTAAATCTTTTTAGATTTACTACTTTAATTTAGGTCCCACATTTATATTTTTAAGCCTAAGCTTCTTTTCTTACAACGATAAATTTGATTATATCATCTGTAATTCTGTAAACTCTTTCAAGTTCTGATATTGAATCTGGATTTGCTTCAAAGTTAAATAACATATATGTTGCTTCTTTGAATTTTTTGATTTCATAAGCTAATTTCTTTTTACCCATGTTTTCAACAGATTCTACTTTTCCGTTTTCATTGATTAATCCTGTGAACTTTTCTTCTAAAGCTTTTAAACCAGCTTCGTCAACATTTGGATTAACAATGATAATACTTTCGTATTTATTCATTATTTTCACCTCCCTATGGATTTTATAACCTAACTTTTCGTTAAGTAGAGATTTAAAAATAGCTATGCTACTTTTAAAGCATAGCTATTTTATCATATTTTTTGGTATTTTGCAACTAATTTTGGAAATTTTCTTTTTGATAACGAAAATATCTTTTGTTTTGGTTAATTTCATTTTTTAAATCTATTTTTTTCTGTAATTCTATGACTGGTATTGGTAAAATAGAAATTGCTATTGTGATAATCCATTGTGTAAGGCTTAATGGTACTACTTCAAATACTTTTGCAAATGCTGGTACTACAACTACTATTGCTTGAACGAATATTCCTAAAACAAAACTTCCAACTAGATATTTGTTTTCAAAAAGTCCTGTCTCAAAAATTGATTTTTCATTTTTTACATTTATACTATGTATTAATTCTAAAAATCCTATTGATAAAAATGCCATTGTTCTTGCTACTTCTAGTGTATAGTATTTATTACCAATACTAAATGCAACTAGTGTAAGAACTCCTATCATTGTTCCTTCTAATATGATTTTATTCCATAGTCCATTTGCAAATATTCCTTTTTTGCTATCTATAGGTTTTCTTTGCATTATATCTTTTTCTGGTTTTTCAAGGCCTAATGCAATCGCTGGTAATGAGTCTGTTACTAAGTTTATCCATAATAATTGAATTGCAAGTAATGGTGATTTTAACCCTAATATAAGTCCTACAAATATTGTTACTATTTCTCCTATGTTTGTTGATAATAAGAAATGTACTGCTTTTTTTATGTTGTCATATATACTTCTACCTTGTTTTACCGCTTCTACTATTGTTACAAAATTATCATCTGTAAGTATTATATCTGCTGCATTTTTAGCTACATCTGTTCCATTTTTTCCCATTGCTATTCCTATATTTGCATTTTTTAGAGCTGGGCTATCATTTACTCCATCTCCTGTCATAGCAACTACTGCACCATTTCTTTGCCAAGCCTTTACAATTCTTACTTTATGTTCTGGGGTTACCCTTGCAAAAACTGAATATTCTTTAATATTTTTTTCTAGTTGTTCTTGTGTCATTTTGTCTAATTCTTGTCCTGTTATTGCCTTTTCTCCGTTGTTTAAAATTCCTAAATCTTTTGCTATTGCTTTTGCTGTTTCTAAATGGTCTCCTGTTATCATTACTGTTTTTATTCCTGCAGTTTTACATGTTTTTACTGCTTCTTTTACACCTTCTCTTGGAGGGTCTATCATACCAATTAGTCCTACAAAAGTTAAGTTATTTTCAATTGTACTACTATCTATTTTTCTTGGTAATTCTGTTACATCTTTGAAAGCTACTGCAATAACTCTTAAGGCTTTATGTGCCATTTGTTCATTTTCATTTTTTATTTTTAGTTTATCTAAAGTTTTTACTTTTATATCTTGGCTATCTCCTATTTCTAATACTTCTTTTGTGCATTTGTCTAATAAGACATCTGGTGCGCCTTTACAAATTATACGATATTTGCTACCCATTCTATGTATTGTTGTCATCATTTTTCTATTAGAATCAAATGGAATTTCATTTATTCTTGAAAAAATTTTCTCTGTTTCTTTTTTATTACATCCTATATGTAATCCTTCTTCTACAATTGCCTTTTCTGTAGGTTCTCCTATTACTTTTTCTTGATTATTTTCCACAGTTATCTCACAATCTGTGCATAAAGTAGCCATTGTTATAATAAATTTAGGATTTCTTGATTTTACTTCTACTACTTTCATTTTATTTTGTGTTAATGTTCCTGTTTTGTCTGAACAAATTACATTACTACTTCCTAAAGTCTCGACAGCTGGTAATTTTCTTATTATGCTATTTCTTTTTGCCATTTTAGTAACTCCTATTGAAAGCATAATTGTTACAATTGCTGGTAATCCCTCCGGTATTGCTGCAACAGCAAGTCCTACTGCTGTCATAAACATTTCTATAGGTTCTATTTTTTTAATGAGTCCTATTATAAAAATTATTATGCAAATTGCTAAACAAGCTATTCCTAATATTTTTCCTACTTCTCCTAATTTTTTTTGAAGTGGTGTTTCTGGTGCTTCATCTTCTATTATCATATTTGCAATTTGTCCTACTTTTGTTTCCATTCCAGTTTCTGTTACAATTGCTTTTCCTGTTCCATTAACTACTGTACTTGCCATAAATGCCATGTTTTTCATATCACCTAATGGAATGTCTTTTTTACATATGATATTTGCTTCTTTTAAACTTGGTTCTGCCTCTCCTGTTAAAGAAGATTCTTCAATTTTTAAATTATGACTTTCTATTATTCTACAATCTGCTGGAATAAAATTTCCTGTTTCTAAAATTACAATATCACCTTTGACTAAATCCTCTGCATTTATTTCAGTTGTTTTTCCATTTCTAATTACTTTTGTGATTTGTGGTGTCATTTGTTTTAATGCTTCAATTGATTTTTCTGCTTTTGCTTCTTGTATTACTCCCATTAATGCATTAAATATTACAATTCCTATTATTATTATTGAGTCAACATAGTCATTTTCTCCTTGCATTTTTGATATTACTGCTGAGATTATTGAAGCAACTATTAATGTTATTATCATAAAGTCATTAAATTGTTTTATAAATTTAATTATTATACTTTCTTTTTTCTTATCTTTTAGCTTGTTTTTTCCATATTTTGCTTGTCTAATTTTTACTTCTTCTTCTGTTAATCCCTCTCTTTCTTTTGTATTTAATCTTCTTATAACATCATTTTTTTCTAATGTTTGCCACATACAATTCACTCCTTTGTGTTTTGAATTATTAAATTATATGTGGCTTGTACTTTTTTATTACTAAGAAACTATTTTTATTTTTTGTCATATTATGTTGTAAGAGGTGTTTTTATGTTATTAAATTCGTTTATATTAGCTGTTTCTAGTAGTATAGATTCGCTTGGAATTGGTATTACATATGGTATTAAAAATATGAAAATTTCTTTTTTCAGTAAATTTATTCTTTTTATTATATCTATTTCTATTACTTATTTTGCTTTATTTTTAGGAAATTTATTGAGTAGTGTGTTATCTGATTTTTTTACTATTATACTTGGTAGTGGGATTTTAATTTTTATGGGTGCTTATATTATTTATGAAGCTTTAAAAACAAAAAGAAATGATTTTAATATTTTTAATAATCCTGTTTCTTCTGATTTTAATCATTCTAAAACTATTGAACCTAAGGAAGCTTTGTTTTTGGCTATCGCTCTTTCTTTAGATAGTTTTGGAATTGGAATTGGTGGAAGTATTGGTAGTATTAATTTAGTATTTTTACCTATTTTTGTAAGTATTCTTCAATTGTTTTTTATATGTTCTGGAATTTGGCTTGGGAAAAATATTAATAATTTATATAAGTTGCCTGAAAATATTTGGTCTGTTATTTCTGGAATTTTGCTGATGGTTATTGGAATTGCTAAAATATTTTTGTGATAATTTTGTTTGATAAAATTTTCAAAATGTCAAATTTTGTCGAAAAATGTTGATTTTACTCATTAAATAATGTATAATAATATTATTAAAGACATTAGGAGGTCACTAGCTATATGAAACAAATTTTAACATTAACAAACGGAAGTCACTATTTTACAATAGAAAATGTTGATTTATCTTCAGTTTCTTATATAAAATTTACAGAGTGGATTACTGAACACTGTACTTCAAAAGAATTCGAAAAAACTGTGTTTTTTATTTTGAATGACACTGAACGACTTCAAGCATCTCGTTTGCAGGCGTGTCGTAAGTATGCTACAAAGCTGGGATTAAATCCAGATATTATAACAGCTTCGCTTTATTAAAAATGTTAAAGTATATTGTGAACAAAGAGGTAGGAATTTTTCCTGCCTCTTTATTTTATTATTTATTCAATTTCATTGATAATAATTTAGAAATACCACTCTCTTCCATTGTAACACCATAAACAGTGTCTGCTGCTTCCATTGTTCCTTTTCTATGTGTTATAACTAAAAATTGTGTATGTTCTGTAAATTTTTTCAAATAATCTGCATATCTAAATACATTTACATCATCTAGTGCTGCTTCTATTTCGTCTAGAACACAGAATGGTGCTGGATTTATTTTTAATATTGCAAATAATAATGCTATTGCTGTAAATGCTTTTTCTCCTCCTGATAGTAACATCATATTTTGTAATTTTTTTCCTGGTGGTTGTACTGTTATTTCAATTCCACATTCTAAGATATTTTCTTCATCTTCTAGGTTTAGAGATGCTTTTCCACCACCAAATAATTCTGCAAATACTTCTCCAAAATTTTTATTTATAATTTTGAATTTTTCTCTAAATTGTTCTTTCATTATTTGTGTCATATCTGTTATTACTTTTCTTAATTTGCTCATTGTGTTTTCTAAATCTAATCTTTGTTCACTCATAAAGTCATATCTATCTTTTAGATTTTTGTATTCTTCTATTGAATCAACATTAACACTTCCTAAGTCTCTTATTTCTGTTCTTATATTGTTTACTCTTTTTTGAGTTAAAGCAACATTTTCAGGTTTTGCATAACCCTCGACATTGTTTGGTGTAAGTTCATATTCTTCCCACATTTTGTTTATTATTGTATTAATATCTTCTTCAACTTTTGTCTTTTTAACATCTAATTTTACTAGTTGAGATTTTAAATCTTCAATTATTTTAAATTTAGATGTAATTTCATCTTCTTGTTTAGATAATTTTTCACTCTTTTGTGCTCTTTCTTGCTTCATTTTCTCAATTTCCGAACTGCTATTGTTTACTTTTTGCTTTATTTCTTCTATTTTGTTTAATGTTTCTTGTATTGATTTTTCTAAATTTTCATTATCTACTTTTATTTGTTCTATTTGATTATTTTTGTTTTCAATACTTGCTTTTGCATTATTCAATTCTTGGTTTATTCTTTCTTGAATTTCTTGTATTGATGATTCACTTTCATCAAATGATGATACTGAAATTTTTAAATTTGTAATATCGAAATTTAAATCATCTATATATTTTTGATCATCTTTATTAAGTTCTGCAAATTCTGAAATCAATTTAGAAAGTTCTTCATTTTGATTTGTTATTTTTTGTGTTTCTTCTTGAATTTTTTCTTTTTGTTCAATTGATTCTTGTTTTAGAGTTTCAAGATTTTTTTGTTCTTCTTTTAATTTGTTTAATCTGTTTTGTAATTTTTGAATATTTTCATCAATTGATATCATTTTTTGTTTTTCTGTAGCATATGTAATATCTATTTCTTGTAATTCTTTTTCTAAATTTGCTGATAATTCTAAAATTCCTTCAATTGATTGCTCATATTCTTCTTTTTCTTCTTCTAGTTTTTGAATTTTTGCTTTTATATTTTTAATTTCTTTCTCTAGCTTTTCAATTTCTTTTCCTCTACCTAGAATATTAACAGTTTTCTTTGCTACTGAACCACCTGTTATTGCTCCTGATGGATTTATTAAATCTCCATCTTTTGTTACTATTCTAAATGTATAACCATTTTGTTTTGCAACTTTTATTGCTGTGTCCATATTATCTACAATAACTGTTCTTCCTAGTAAGTTTAATATAATTTGTTCATATTTTTTATTGAATTTTACTAAATCAGATGCAATTCCAATTACTCCACTTTCATTTCCTTTTAGCTTTTCTAATTTTTTTCCTTTAACAGAAGCTATTGGTAAGAATGATGCTCTTCCTAAATTGTTTTTTCTCAAATGTTCTACGAGTTTTTTTGCATCTTCTTCTGTATCTGTTACAATGTTTTGTAAGCTTGCTCCTAAGCACATTTCTATTGCTGTTTCTAACTCATCTGGAACTTCTATAATATTTGCTAAAACTCCATGCATACCTTTTCCTAAGTCTTTTATGTTCTCACAGTCTTTTAATAGAGATTTTACACTTTTAATGTAACCTTCTTTTTCTTTTTCAGTTTCAATTAAGAATTTTAATCTTGATTCTTTAATTCTCATATCACTCGATAAAATATTTATATTACTTTCAAATGATTTTATTTTTTGATTTGCTTCTTGTTTTTGTTTTGCTACTTCTTCTAAAGATTTTTGTGCTTTATTTTTCTTATTTTCGCTTTCATAAAATCCCTTAGAAATTTCTTCTTTATTCATCCTTGTATTGTCTAATTCTGATATTGTTGTTTGAATTTCTTGTTTTATTTGATTTTGTCTTTTTTCGTGGTTTTGGAAGTTTATCTCTTGTGCATTTATTTCTGATTGTAATTCATATTTTTTGTCAGTATTTTGTTCTACTGTTTGTTTATAGTCTTCTATTTCTAGTTCTTTTGCTGATAATTTTTCTGTTATTCTTGCAAGTTCTTCTTGTTTCTCGTTTAATTCTTTTTCGAATTTTTCTTTATTTTGTTTTAAATTATCTTTTTTAGCTTCTTTTTGTTCTAATTCTTGTTTTAATTCTTGTATTTTTTCATTTTGTTCTTGTATTTCATCTGTAAATCTAACATTGTTTTCGTTATTATTTGTTATTCTAGTTTTTGCTACATTTATTTCTGAATTTAGTTGTTCAATTTCCTTTTGGCTTTCAAATCCTAAATTTGACATATTTTCAATTTGTTCTGTAATTTCATCAATGCTTGATTTTAATTCTTCTTTTAGAATTTTTACTCTTTCTAATTTTCCTTCTTCATCATTACATTGTGATTGCATTACATCAATATCTTGTACTATTTGTTGTAAATTTTCTTTATATTTTTCTATATTATATACAAATAACCCTACTTCTATATTCTTTAATTCTTCACGTAAATTTAAATATTTTTTTGCTTTTTCTGATTGTGTTTGTAATGGTCCTAAATTACCTTCAATTTCTGAGATGATATCATTTATTCTTAGAAGATTTAATTTTGTATGCTCTAATTTCTTTTCTGCTTCTTCTTTTCTACTTCTATATTTTACAATTCCCGCTGCTTCTTCAAATATATGTCTTCTATCTTCAGATTTATTGCTTAATATCTCATCAATTTTTCCTTGTCCTATTATTGAATAACCATCTTTTCCAATGCCAGTATCCATAAATAATTCTAGTACATCTTTTAGTCTACAAGGTGTTTTGTTTATATAGTACCCTGTTTCACCACTTCTATATATTTTTCTTGTCACTGTTACTTCTGTGAATTCTATTGGTAATGCTCCATCTGAATTGTCAAATACTAGAGATGCTTCAGCAAAACCTAGAGATTTTCTATTTTGAGTTCCTGCAAATATTATGTCTAAAGACTTTGTACCTCTTAGAGACTTCATACTTTGTTCTCCAAGAACCCATCTAATTGCATCAGAAATATTACTTTTTCCTGAACCATTTGGTCCAATTACAGTTGTTATTCCTGGTCTTAGTTCTAATATTGTTTTATCTGCAAAGGATTTAAACCCTTGTAATTCCAACCTTTTTAAATACATTTTTTATCACCTTTCAGAGGGAAATGGGGACGCCCTTTTTTTCCCTACCTTTTTCGTTTTTATTGCTTTTTTCTTGTATATTTTACTATATGAATTAAAAAATAGCAAGATTGACTTGCTACTTTTTGTTGAATTTTGTTATTTTAGTTTTTCTATTTCTTCTTTTGGTAATTTTGTGATTTCACTTATTTGTGTTATTGGCATTTTTAGTTTTAATAACTTTTGTGCTATTTCTTGGCAAGTTTGTTTTAATTTTATTTCTCCTTCTTTTCTACCTTCTTTTCTGCCAATATTGATATACATTTTATTCTCATTTCTTATCATATCTACTAAGGCTAACATTTTTTCTTCACCTCCATCTATTTTTTCTATTAATTCTTTTGTCTTTTCTTCTCCTATTTTCTCTCCAAATAGTATCGTAATTACTCTTTTTAGTAGTTCTTTTTCTTCTTTATTTGTATTTGGGATTATTTTTTCTAACATTTCTATTGATTCTTCTGTGCTTTCACTCTTTTCTAGTAACATCATTTTTGAAATTAGTGTTTTTCCTTGTAGCAGTTCCTCTTTTGTAAAATCATTGATATCTACTAAATTATAGTTTCCTGCTTTCATTTTTACACCATCTAATGTTTCTTGGCTTTCTTCTAGATATCTTTTGGCATCCCATTTTTTCTTGCCTGTGTATAAAACTATTGGAATTACTAATGGTAATTTATATTCTTTATTTTTTACTTTTCTTATATCTATTGCACTTTTCATTATTTCTATTTCGTATTCTAATATTCGGTATGGCATTGAATAGTCTATTTTTGTTTGATGCTCTATTAATAAAAATATGTTTTTATTTTTATATTTGTATACTATGTCTGCTTCTCTATTTTCGAATATTTTGTTTACAAAGCTACTTGTATATTTTTCCATTTCTTCTGCTTTTAGTTTTGTTTTTATTGCTTGATTTATTAGTGTTACCGCTTCTTCTTTTTTGTCTAATATTGTTCTAAATATTTTGTCATGTTTACTTGTTATATTATAGCTTTCTTTTTGATCTGATAATTGTGATATTTTTGTATTTTTAAAAATATCTTTATATTTCAGATAGTCTCCATATGTAAAAATTTCTATATTGATTCATCTCCTTTATTATAATTGCATTTTATTTATTTGTCAATGTTTTTTCTGTAGTAAATTTGTATTTTTTATAATTCTTTTGTTTACTTTTTTATATTAACCTCCTTTTTCCTATTTTCTATGATATTTGTGGGATTTTTTTAGATTTATTTTTGTATTTTCTAAGTTGTTTTGATTTAAAATTTATAAGACTATACATTGACAAATAATGTATGGTCTTATATTATCATATTTTTTATTTAATTTCAACATAAATCGTTCGGCAAATTTTGAGTTCAAAAATTTTCACTTATATTTTTGTGTATTCTATTATTATATAATTAAAATATAAATTTGTATTAGAAAATAATGCCAATGAACCTTTATCTATTCCAACGGTTCCATTAATTGAACTTTGTATAGAAGAATACACTCCATATTCACCTCCAAATACTTTGGTTTCTAATATTATTTCTGCATCATTAATTTTTATTCCACTATCTATCCATTTGTTTTCATTTATATAAAACGATGAGTTATAATGAAATACCTTTCTATAAATTTTTTTACCATCTACCCAAGTTCCTATTTCTTGTTCGTCTAAACTATATTGTTTATTGTTATTTTCTCTATTACTCGTTGATATTATTGACTCTATTTTATCACTATATTCAGCTAAAGTAATATTTTCTGTATTTTGTGCATTTTCCATAGCATTTTTTGCTTGCCTTGCTTTTTCAAATAACCCTGTTTGTGTTAATGCAGTTATTGCTACTCCTGCTAAAATTAATAAAATAATTATTGTAATTACCAATGCTACTAATGTAATTCCATGTTCTCTAACTTTACCTTTGTTTTCCATACAATTCCTCCTATGTATAATTATTTTCAAATATAAATTTCTCATACTTAAAATAATAAATTTTATACGTTTATTATACACATAAGTAACCTACTTGTAAATAGCTTATTTATATATTTTATTTATAATAAAATTCTTTTGAGGTGAATTTTATGTTGAATTTTAATATAGAAAAATTACTAAAAAAGAAGAAAAAATCAAAATATTGGCTTTGTCAAAATATGAATATAACAAATCGAAATCTTAATAGAATAATTAATGGAGAAACAACTTCTATTTCCTTCAAATATTTAGAAGAATTATGTAAGTATTTAGATTGTAATTTAACTGAATTAATAAGCATTGATAATGACAATAAAAACATTTCATAACATCTACTATTTCCGACCGCTCCGAACAAAAAATGGCTTGACATTCCGCACTATTTGGCATATACTAGATACATAAAAATTTGCTTAAAAGCATTTATAAGAGGAGGCTATTTTAATGGATAATTTAATAGAAATTAGATGGCATGGTAGAGGCGGTCAAGGAGCAAAAACAGCTTCTTTATTACTTGCTGATGCCGCATTTAACACAGGAAAATATATTCAAGGATTTCCTGAATATGGTCCAGAAAGAATGGGTGCACCAATTACTGCTTATAACAGAATTAGTGATAATCCAATTACTGTTCATAGTAATATTTATGAACCTGATTATGTTGTAGTAGTTGATGATACACTTTTAGAGAGTGTCCCAGTTACAGCTGGTTTAAAAGAAACAGGTGCAATAGTTATTAATACAACAAAATCTCCAGAATATCTAAAAAAAGCTTTAAATGGATATAATGGAAGTATTTATACAATAAATGCAAGAAAAATTTCTGAAGAAGCTCTAGGAAGATATTTTCCAAATACACCAATGCTTGCTGCTATTGTAAAGGTTAGTGGTATTATGACAGATGAAGCTTTTCTTGAAGATATGAAAGGTTCATTTAAACATAAATTTGCTAAAAAACCTGAAGTTATTGATGGTAATATGAAAGCTTTGGAAATTGCTTTAAAAGAAGTTAAGAAAATTTAGAAAGGAAGTTATATTATGGCTGATATAAATAAAACAACACCTATGGAAGATTTAACAATAGGTGGAAATATTTATGAAGCAGGAAATGCAAAACATTTTAAAACTGGTGACTGGAGAAGTTCTAGACCTGTATGGATTGAAGAAAAATGTAAACAATGTGGTTTATGTTTTCCTGTTTGCCCAGAAAATGCAATTCCTGTTTGTAAAGATTCTTTAAATAGAACAGATTTTGATTTTGATTATTGCAAGGGTTGTGGAGTATGTGCTCAAGTATGCCCATTTAAAGCAATAGAAATGAAAGAGGAGGGTGTTGAATAATGAGTATTCGTGAAAGACTTAGTGGAAATGAAGCTGTTGCTACTGCTATGAAACAAATAAATCCAGATGTTGTTGCAGCATTCCCTATTACACCATCTACAGAAATTCCTCAATATTTTTCAACTTTTGTTGCAAATGGTTCTGTTGATACAGAATTTGTTGCAGTTGAGAGTGAACATAGTGCTATGAGTGCTTGTATTGGTGCTCAAGCTGCTGGTGCAAGAGCAATGACTGCTACATCAGCAAATGGTTTATCTTTAATGTGGGAAATGATTTATATTGCTTCAAGTTTAAGATTACCTATAGTTTTAAACTTAGTAAACAGAGCTGTTTCTGGACCTCTTAATATTCATAATGACCATTCAGATGCAATGGGTGTTAGAGATGCTGGTTGGGTTATGCTTTTCTCTGAAAATAATCAAGAGGCTTATGATAATACATTAATGGCAAATAGAATTGCTGAAAATAAAGATGTTCAATTACCTATAATGGTTTGTCAAGATGGTTTTATAACATCACATTCTATTGAAAATATTGAACTTGAAGAAGATTCAGAAGTTAAAAAATTTGTTGGTGAATATCACCCAGAACATTATTTATTAAATAAACAAGAACCAATTGCTGTTGGTCCACTTGATTTACAAGCTTATTTATTTGAACATAAAGCTCAACAAGCTGAAGCTTTAAAAAATGCAAAAAAAGTTATTTTAGATGTTTCAAAAGAATTTGAATCTTGGACTGGAAGACATTATGGATTATTTGAAGAATATAAATTAGATGATGCAGAAATTGCAATAGTTTGTATGAACTCTACAGCTGGAACAACAAAATATGTTGTTGATAATTTAAGAGCTAAAGGAATTAAAGCTGGACTTTTAAAAATAAGAGTTTATAGACCATTTCCTGGTGAAGAAGTTGCAAAAGCTTTATCTCATTTAAAAGCTATAGCTGTTTTAGATAAATCAGATTCTCTAAATGCTATCGGTGGAGCTTTATTTGAAGATGTTTCATCTAGTATGTATGTTAATAATTCTCATGTTCCAATGTGCAATTATGTTTATGGAATTGGTGGTAGAGATACTACTGCAAATGATATTGAATCAGTTTATACAGATTTAATGGAAATTGCTAAAACTGGTAAAGTTGAAAATCCTTATAGATATTTAGGATTAAGATTTGATAGACAAAATTTTGAAAAAATTTTGGATAACGATGAGCGAAGCGAAAGGGGGGCAAAATAATTATGGCATATAATTTAAAAGAAATAGTTGCAAATAAGCCTTCTAGATTTACAGAAGGACATAGAATGTGTGCAGGATGTGGAGCTCCAGTTGTTGCAAGACATATTTTAAGAGCCTTAAAAGAAGAAGACCATGCAGTTATATCTTGTGCAACAGGTTGTATGGAAGTATCAACATTTATTTATCCATATACAGCTTGGACAGATTCATTTATTCATACTGCTTTTGAATGTGCTGGTGCTACTCTTTCAGGTGTAGAAGCTGCATATAAATCACTTAAAAAACAAGGAAAATTACCTGAAGATGAACACACAAAATTCATTGCCTTTGGTGGAGATGGCGGAACTTATGATATAGGTTTACAATCATTATCTGGTGCAATGGAAAGAGGTCATGACATGGTATATGTATGTTATGATAATGGAGCATATATGAACACAGGAATTCAACGTTCATCAGCAACACCAAAATTTGCTGATACAACAACTTCTCCTGCTGGTAAAGTGCTTCCTGGAAAAATGCAATCAAGAAAAGATTTAACACAAATTATGGTTGGTCATCATTTACCATATGTTGCTCAAACAATAGCTGTAAATAATATGAAAGATTTATATGAAAAAGCTGAAAAAGCAATTTATACAGAAGGTCCATGTTTCTTAAATGTAATGAGCCCATGTCCTAGAGGTTGGGGTTACTCAACACCTGATTTAATGAAAATAAATAAATTAGCTGTTGAAACTTGTTACTGGCCTTTATATGAAGTAATTGATGGAAAATATAAAATAAATTATAAACCAGCTAAAAAACTTCCAATAGAAGAATTCTTGAGACCTCAAAAGAGATTTAAACATATGTTTAAACCTGGAAATGAATGGATGATTGAAGAATTCCAAAAAGAGGTTGATAATAGATGGGAAGAACTTTTGAAATTGGAAGAAATGACTAATAAATAAAATCAAATAAATTTAATTAGGAGGTGAATATAATGGCATATAAAATTACTGATAAATGTATTTCTTGTGGAGCTTGTGCTGCTGAATGTCCAGTAGGTTGCATCTCTCAAGGAGAAACAAAATTTGAAATAGATGCTTCAGCATGTATTTCTTGCGGAACTTGTGCTGGAGTTTGTCCAGTAGGAGCACCTGAAGAAGAATAATTATAAAAAATAAAGCACTACTTTTAATATTTGTAGTGCTTTATTTTATATATTTTCTGAATTTTTTTCATCTTCTTTTTCTAATTTTTCTAGTTCTTCTAATTCTTTTTTATTTTTCAACTCTTCTTCATCTATACGTTCTTTTGCAATATCTTTTATTACTTTTATGTCTTTAGCATCATATCTTTTATATGTATAACCATCTCCATCTTCTGTTTTAAATTTTACTTTTACTCTTTCTTTTAATGTTTCTACTCCGTCAACTTCTCCTTCGCCATCTTCTGTTTTTACTATTGCTCCTACATTTGGAAGTCTTTTCAATTTATCTTCATATACTTCATTTTCATATTTTAGACAACACATTAATCTTCCACAGTTTCCAGATATTTTTGAAGGATTTAATGATATGTTTTGCTCTTTTGCCATTTTTATTGATACAGCTTCAAAGTCACTTAAGAATGTACAACAACAAAGTTCTCTACCACATACACCATTTCCGCCAATTCTTCTTACTTCATCTCTTACACCAATTTGTCTCATTTCTATTCTTGTTCTATAAATTGCTGCTAAGTCTTTTACTAAATCTCTAAAGTCTATTCTTCCATCTGCTGTAAAGTAAAATATAACTTTGCTATTGTCAAATTTACATTCTACTTCTGTTAATGTCATATTTAACTTATGCTCTTTTATTTTTTGTTTGCATATATCAAATGCTTCTTTTTCTATTTTTCTGCATTCATCATATCTTTTTATATCTCTATTATTTGCAATTCTTACGACTTTTTTCAATGGTGCTATTATTTTTTCATCTTCTACATATCTATTTGGAATTAAAACTTCTGCAAGTTCTTCGCCTTGTGTTGTTTCTACTATTACTTTATCGCCTTTTTTTACTTTTAATCCTTTTGGATTGAAAAAATATATTTTTCCTAATTTTTTAAATCTAATACCTATTATATTCTTCAAGTTTTTGTTTCCTTTCTAATAATTCACATTTTCCCATAAACTTAATAATAAATTATCAATGCACATGTCATAATTTGCATTTGATTGTAATCTTCTTTTTGTTTCTTCTACTATTGCTATACAATCTGCATATTTACTATTTATTTTTGCTAAATTTATAAATAATACATTCATGTAATTTAATATTTCTAATTTATCATCTTTGCTTTTGTATATAAAATCTGACATATTTAGTATATCTATTTTATCTTTTCTTTCTAAACTGTTAACAACTTGTTCTGTATTTTGATATAATTCTTGTTTATCTTTTATTTCTAGTGCTTTTCCAATGCTGCCTTGGCAAGCTTCTAACATAATTTTGCTATTAATTTCTGTTTGATGATTGTCTTGTAGATATTTTTGTATTTGTTCATCTGATATTTTTTCAAAGTGCAGTATCATACATCTTGATTTTATGGTACTTAAAAATGAATTTTCGTTTGAACCAATTAAAATTATAGTAACAAATTCTGGTGGTTCTTCTAGTGTTTTTAATAAACAGTTTTGAGCTTCTACTGTCATTTTATCACTATCATTAATTATATAAACTTTTTTGTTTGATATAATTGGTTTCTCAGAGACTTTTTTTTGAAATTCTCTAATTTGTTCTATTTTTATACTATTTCCATCTGGTTCTATAATAGAAAAATCTGGACTATTTTCTGTATCTTTTACAGCTAATAACATTTTTGCAAATTCTTCTGCTATTAATTTTTTCCCAATTCCTTCTGTTCCTATAAATAAATAACTATGTGATGTTTTATTTATTTCTACAGAATGAATTAGTTCTTTTTTTAATTTGTCATTTCCTATTATATCACTAAACATCATTTTACCTCATTTGATAAATTTATTTAACTTTTCCCCATAAATTTAATGGCCAAATTCTAATCCATACTTTGCTTTCTATTTTTTCTAATGGTATACAACCAAAAGCTCTACAGTCTGTACTATGATTTCTATTATCTCCCATTGCAAAAACACAATTTTCCGGAACTACAAAATCATCAAATCCTGCTCCTGTAACATCTGTTACAATGCCACTTGGTAAATAATCTTCTTGTAATTGCTCTCCATTTATAAATACTTTTCCATCTTTTATTTGAACGTGTTCTCCTGGTAGTGCAATTACTCTTTTTATATAACTATCTTTTCCAATTTCTAATACATAATATGTAAATTTTCCTAAAATACTTTTTGGTTCATATTCATATTTTGCAACTGGATTTGATTGGTCAATTTCACTTAATGTATATGACTTTTTGCTTGGTGCCTCAAATGTTATTATATTCCCTCTTTCAGGCAATTTTTTTGTAGTTCTTCCCCAACGATTAAGCCATAATCTTTGGTTTTGTACAAGTGTTGGATTCATTGACACTTGTTTTACTATTGTAGGTGTTCCTATATAATATCTAAATAATAATGCTAAAACAATTGCAATAACTATGCAATATACCCATTCTAATATATCTTTTACTTTTGGACTCATTTGTATCTCTCCTATTTATCAATTTAAACTTTATATATTATACATTAAAATATGATAAATATCAATAAATTAATTTAAAAACTTGAACTAAAAAGTTATTTTGTTAAATCTAATTCAAAATAGAATTCTACTCCATCATCAACATTATTTATTCCATATTTATTTTGATAATTATTCATAATAGCCTTTACAAATGCCAATCCAATTCCAGTTCCGCCATCACTTCTATTTCGAGACTCATCCGCTTTATAAAATCTATTCCAAATTCTCTCTAAATCTTCATCTTTAATATGTTTACCAGAATTAAATACTGTTACTCTAACCTTGCCTTCTTCTTTCTTTATTTTATTTGATATTTTTATTAATTTGCAATTATTTATTTCTTTAGCATTTTTTATTGCATTTGTTATGTAATTTGTTATTACTTGTTCTATATAGAAATCATCTGCAAATACTTGTATTGGCTCTAGAGTATCTATTTTTACTTCTATTTTATTTTCTTCTAACATAACTTTAGATTTTCTTATTACTTCTTTTTCTACCTCAATTATATTGAATTCTTTATCATTGAATTCTCTTTTTCCATATTCTAATTTCATTAATTCTAATAGCTGTTTTACTAGTTTGTCCATTTTATTTGTTTCATCTAGTATTACTTCTGCATAGAATTTTCTACTTTCTTCATCTGTATTTACATTTTCTAGAAGGCCTTCACCATAGCCTTGTATTAAGGCAATTGGTGTTTTTAATTCATGTGATACATCAGAAATAAAGCTTTTTCTCATTTCATCTATTTTTGATTTTTCCTCAATGTCTCTTTCTAATTGGTTATTACTGTTTCTAAGTTGTTTTATTGTTCCCTCTAGTTTGTCTGACATAGTATTTATGCTTCTTGCTAGGGTGTTTATTTCATCATCACCTTTTGTTGTAATTTTGTATTTTTGACTAAAATCTAGGTTTGACATTTTTTGTGCTATATTGCTTAATTCTAAAATTGGTTCTGTGAATTTTTTAGAAATTATAGACATTACTATTGCAGAAATTAGTATTACAAATCCTGCTATTATTATTAAAAAGTTATTTGATATTTTTACACTATCTTGTATTGATGTTATTGGCATACGTACATGTAAAAAATAACCATTTTCCAAGTTTCCTGATAAAATTATGTATGAAATTCCATTTTTTATGTCTCTTTGCCTTTTTATTGTGAAGTTTTCTGTTGTTTCTAAAACTTCTCCTGAGTTTACTATCATATTTCCTAAACTGCCTATAACAGAGGAAAAGTTTTTATTTGTTGAATATATATTTATTCCATTGTTGTCTTTAATTAAAATATCAAAATTATTTTTTATTGCTATTTTTTCTAATTCTTGTTCAAAGTCTTCTTCACTTCCTGAATTTTTATAATATTCATTTAATTGTTCATAAACTGATTTTAGTGTTTGTTCCTTACTAAATAGATAGAATTTTTCTAGTGCAAAATTATTTACAATTATTAGAAATATTATTATAGCAAGTATTGTTAAACTTAGTGTTAAAAATAATTTGATTTTTACTGAATTAAATAACTCTCTTATTTGTTCTTTGATTTTCTTCATTTTTTACTAATTTAAAACCTACTTTCTTTCAAATTTGTAGCCTAAACCTCTCATGGTTTTTATATATTTTCCTCTTTTTCCTAATTTGTGTCTTAATTTTTTTATATGACTGTCTATTGTTCTTGAATCTCCATAATAATCATAATTCCATACATTGTTTAAAATTTTATCTCTTGAAAGTGCAATGTTTTCGTTTTCTACTAGATATACTAATAATTCGTATTCTCTTAGGCTTAGTTCTATTACTTTACCATCAACTTTTACAGTTCTTCCTTCTTTGTCTATTTCTATTCCATCATAATCTTTTGGTTCTTTTGAGTCTCCTTTTGTTCTTTTCAATATTGCTTCAACTCTTGCAACTAATATCTTAGGACTAAATGGTTTTGAAATATATTCATCAACACCTAATTCAAATCCAAATAATTCATCTTGTTCTTCTCCTCTTGCTGTTAGCATAATTATTGGAACTTTTGAAGTTTGTCTTATTTGTCTTAAAACAGACCATCCATCTAATTTAGGCATCATTACATCTAACAATATCAAATCGATTTTTGCTTCATTTTGTTCAAATACCTCTAAGGCTTTTTCTCCATCTTCTGCCTCTAAAATACTATACCCCTTTGCTGTTAGGAAGTCTTTTATTAATTTTCTCATTCTAGATTCATCATCAACTATTAAAATTGAACCACTCATTTTTTTCACCTTTCTTACAATTTATTATTTATAATTATACAAAATAATTATGTCCAATATGTGAAAATTAAAAAAAGATGATATGACCTATCATCTTGTAATAATTGTCTTTGTATCATAAGCCAATTCAACATTTTCTTCTTTTAAAATTTGCATAATTTTGAAATTGATTTTTTCTTTTTCTTCTAAGTAACTAGCATAATCAATTGAATTTGTATAACTGCTAACCATTAAATTTATTCCATTGTCTGTTATATTATCAAATCTTACTATTATTGTTTCATCTATTACGTCATCGTGTTGAATAAGCATATCTTTTATTCTTTTTTGAACAATTTGTACTTTTTCAAGTGGAGTATCTAACTCTAAACATAAATTTACTTTGTTTCTTCTTTTTTCCATTTTGCTCCAGTTTATTATAGAGCTGTTTGCAATTACTGAGTTTGGTATATTTACTAAAGAGTTTTCAAAGGTTCTTACTCTTGTACTTCTAAATGTTATATCTTCTACTGTTCCTTCATAGCCCTCTAATTCAATCCAATCTCCTACTATAAATGGTTTATCTAAGAATATTACTAGTCCCCCAAATAGGTTTTTTGCAGTGTCTTGAGCTGCAAGTGTGATTACAACACTTCCTAATCCTAATCCTGCTACTAGTCCATTTATATTATAGTTCAATTCTGTTAATACTAAAAATCCTGCTATTAAATATATAACTATTCTAATTGCTTTTAGTACAAATCTAAACATTGATTCATCTACATCTGGATTAATTTTTTCTTTTAATTTATTTACTAATGTTCCTTTTGTTGTTAAACTATTTGCTATTCCATTTGCAAATATTATTATTACTGAAATTTTAAATATTTTGTTTATTATGTTCATTACATTTTCATTAATTCCTAATGAAGATTTAACAAATAATATTCCCAAATATGCCCCAAAAAATGTGTAGAATGCAATCAATGGAGTATAAAATGCGTTATCTCTTATCACTTTCTTATTTTTTGCTTTTGGTTTAAATATTTTTACCGTGATATATGCTAAACTTCTACTTAAACATCTAAATAAAATATATATTAATACTCCAACTACAATATCTATTATTTGATTTTTTTGGATTGCTCCAATAAAGTTTTTAAAATTTTCCATTTTAATTACCCCATATAATCTCTTAGTTTTTTACTTCTACTTGGATGTCTTAATTTTCTTAGTGCTTTTGCTTCTATTTGTCTTATTCTTTCACGAGTTACGTTAAATTCTTTTCCAACTTCTTCTAGAGTTCTTGACTTTCCGTCTTCTAGTCCAAATCTTAATTTTAAAACTTTTGCTTCTCTTGGTGTTAATGTATTCATTACTTCTTCTAATTGTTCTCTTAGCATTGTATATGATGCAGCATCATGTGGTGCTGGGCTATCTTCATCTTGTATAAAATCTCCTAAATGACTATCTTCTTCTTCACCTATTGGTGTTTCTAAAGATACTGGATCTTGAGCTATTTTTTGTATCTCAGTTACTTTTTCTACTGGTATTTCCATTTCTGCTGCTATTTCTTCTGGGCTTGGTTCTCTTCCTAATTGTTGTAATAAATGTCTTGATGTTCTTATTAATTTATTTATTGTTTCTACCATGTGTACTGGTATTCTTATTGTTCTTGCTTGGTCTGCAATTGCTCTTGTAATTGCTTGTCTAATCCACCATGTTGCATATGTGCTGAATTTGAATCCTTTTGTGTAATCGAATTTTTCTACTGCTTTTATTAATCCCATATTTCCTTCTTGTATTAAGTCTAAGAAAAGCATTCCTCTTCCAACATATTTTTTAGCAATACTTACAACTAATCTTAGGTTTGATTCTGCTAATTTTTGTTTTGCATCTTCATCTCCCTCTAAGATTTTTTTTGCCAATTCTAATTCTTCATCATATGTTAAAAGTGGTATTCTTCCTATTTCTCTTAAATACATTCTTACTGGGTCATCTACACTTATTCCTTCGAAACTTGTATCTGTTATTTCATCTAATTTTAAGTTTTCTACTTCTTTTAAATCTTCTAAGTCTGGTTCTTCTTCAAAGTCATCTGGTAATAAATCTACACCAATTTCTTCAAAGGCATCAAAAACTGAATCCATTTCTTCTGGATTTACATCATTTAATTTTGTTGCTAAATCTCCATATGTCATTTTTCCGTTTTCTTTAGCTTCTTTGATTATGCTATTTATTTTTTCTTTATCTTCACTTGATATTTTTGTTTTTTTGCTTTCTTTTGTTTTGCTTTCTACTGCTTCATTTTTTGCTATTATTTCTTTTTCTTCTTTTTTCTCTGACATTATTTATTCACCTCTATTTTATTTTTGCTAATCTAATAATTATATTACTTAGCTCTTTTTCTAATTCTTTTTTTTGGTCATTTTCCAAATTTTTATCTAATAAATCTAAAATTTCAAATTTCCTTGTGTTTAATTTTTCTCTTTCATATGCTTGTACAACATCATCTATTGCTTTTTCTATGTCTGTTATTTCATAGTCTTCTGACATTATCATTGTTATTTGATTTTGTTCATCTTGCTCTAAATTATCAATTATTGCATTTATATTACTATTTCCTTTTTCAAATTCTTCATACAGTTTTTGAGCTATTTTTTTATTTACTTCATCTTGAAAATTTTCTACTTTTATATTTTGCCTTAATATTTCAAAAATATTTAAATCTCCCATTAATAGTAATGCTATAACTGTATTTTCTCTTCTTTTTACTGCTTCAGATATAACTTTTTCTTCTCTTTTTATATGAGTTACTACTGGTTTTGGTTTTTCTAGTACATTTTCAGTTTTCACATTTTTATATGTAAGTTTATTTACTTCTGCATATATTGCTTCTTTTGATATATCATATTCTTTTGCTATTTTTTCAATATAAACTTCTCTTTCGATTGTGTTGTTTACATTTGAAATTAATTTTGCAATTTCATTTAAGAATTTTATTTTATCGTTTGTGTTTTCTAAATTTAAATCTTTCTTTAATATTTTTACTTTAAATTCTATTATTGAAAGTGCTTTATCAACTAGGTTATTAAAACGTGCATTTCCATATTTTATTATATATTCATCTGGGTCTTTTGCACCTTCCATTTGTAGTATTCTTAAGTCACATCCCATATTTTGTAATATATCTAGTGCTCTTAATTTTGCTTTCAATCCTGCCTCATCTGAATCAAAGCTTAATATAATTTGTTCTGAATTTTTTCTTAATAACCATCCTTGTTGCTCTGTTAGTGCTGTTCCTAGTGGTGCTACTACATTTGTTATTCCTCTTTGATGAAGAGATATAACGTCCATATAACCTTCCACTATTAGTATTCTTTTTAAATCTCCCTTTTTTGCTACATTTAGTCCAAATAAATTACGACCTTTGCTATATACAACATTTTCTGGAGAATTTATATATTTAGGTTTTGAGTCATCTAAAACTCTACCTCCAAATGCAATTACTTTTCCTCTTGCATCACAAATTGGGAACATTAGTCTGTTTCTATATCTATCTATATATTGTCCTCTTTCGTTTTTATTTACTAGTCCAGACTCTAAAATTTCCCTTTCTCCAAATCCCTGTTTTTTTAGTTCTTGATATAATTCATCAAATTTACCTGAAAAACCTATTTTGAAAGATTTTAGTGTTTCATTACTTAACTGTCTCTTTTTTACATATTCTTGTGCTATTTTAGCTTGTGGTTTATATAAGTTCTGATGATAAAAATCTGCTGTAAATTCGTTTACTTTGTATACTTTTGCCTTTAGTTCTTCTCTTTGTGAATCTCCATTGTCTTGTAAAGTTGGTAATTGTATGTTTGCTCTTTCTGCTAACATTTGTACTGCTTCTACGAAGTTTATTCCTTCTATTTGAGTTATAAAAGAAAAAACATTTCCTCCTACACCACATCCAAAGCAATGGAAAATTTGTTTATCTGGTGAAACTGAAAAAGAAGGAGACTTTTCGTTATGAAATGGACATAGTCCAAAGAAATTTCTTCCGCTTCTTTTTAAATGTACATATTGTGATATAACATCAACTATATCATTTGATTGTCTAACATCATTTATAACTTCATCACTATATCTTGCCATTTTTCCTCTCTTTCCTTCAAATAAACATACTTAAATATAATATTCGACGAATTTTACATAAATCCTTCTCATTTTTTAAAATTCATAAAATAAATCATATATTAGATTCTTTCTAAATATATGATTTATTCTTATTTTGTTTTTTTCAACTATTTAATAACAACATTTTATTATCTAATTTATTAACTATTTTTGCACATTGAACAAGTTCCTTAGAAACATTCTTGCTTACATCTTTATTATTTTTATATTTCATTTTATGTTCCAAACTCGCCCAAAAATCCATTGCCATTGTTCTTATTTGTACCTCTACTTTTGCATAAACTGAATTTTTGGATAATGTTACTGGAACTTCTAAAATCATATGATAACTTGAATAACCACTTTTCTTTGGATTTGTTATATAATCTTTTTCTTTTAAAATTTTTATTCCTGGTAAATTAGTAATTAATTTTCTAATCATATATATATCTTTTTTTAATGGGCATATTACTCTTACACCTGCTATATCATTTATATTTTCTATCATTTTACTATATGTAAAATCAATTCCTTTTTTAGTCATTTTTTTAGATATACTTTCTTTGCTCTTTATTCTTTCGTTTATATGGTCAATCAAATCATAGTCATAAAACATTTTATATTCTTCTTTTAGTATCTCTAATTTGTGTTTTATTTCTTTTATTGCAATTCCATATATGAATTCTATCTTTTCATAATTTTTACTATTAAATTCTATTTTTTCATTATTAACTAAAAAGTTATTAATTTTTTCAATTTCCTTAGTTTTTGTCATAGGCATTTTTCTCCTTATTTTTTCTTATTTATTATATGCTACATTCTATTTTTTTATTGTTATCAAATGTTAATTTATTTGTGTTTTTTGTGTGAAAAAAGAAGGTAAAATTTCTTTACCTTCTTTTTCTAATGTTGCTTTTAAATGAGATTCATTCGCATCGCATTTACGATCTGTGCAATGAATTCAGAATTAGTTGGTTTTCCTTTTTCCTTAGATATTGTATAGCCAAATATTTCATTGATTAATTCTTGGTTGCCTTTATTCCATGTTGATTCTATAGCATGTCGTATTCCTCTTTCTACACGTGATGGTTCTGTATTATACTCCTTTGCAATATTTTGATAAAGTCCCTTCACAACATTATGTAATGCTGTTTCATCATTATATCCTATCTTTATTGCTTTTTTTATATAATAATATCCTTTTATATTGCTAGGAAAACCTAATCTTACTAGAATTTTTGAAACTCTCTTTTCAAAATCTTCTGTTTCTTTTATCTTTACTTTTACCGCTTCATTATTTAAATTAACATCTGACTTAGTTATTGTTACTTCAAATCGAAAAGTTTCACCTTCTTTTAATTTTTCTAGTTCTTTTGCTATTTCATTAATTGTTTCCCGTAATTCTTCTTTCATTTGCTTGTCCTCCAAATAATTAATGTTATTAACTAATTAATTATACCTCTTATCTAGATTTTGCAGGCATTTTGTTTATAAAAGTTACATAATATTTTATAAAAGGACATATTTTTTTATAAATATGCCCTTTTAGTTATTATATATATATTTTTGTGGATTAACATGTTGTCCATTTATTCTAATTTCTAAATGTAAATGTGGTCCTGTAGAATTTCCTGTACTTCCAACTGCTGCAATTACATCTCCTGCTTTTACCATCTCACCAGCTTTTACATACATTTTACTTGTATGTGCATACCAACTTTCAACCCCGTTGCCATGGTCTACCTTTACTAAATAGCCATATGAACCTGTGTATTGAGCTGATGTTACAGTTCCATCTGCAATTACTTTTATTGGTGTTCCTGTGGTTGCTGCAATATCAAGACCTGTATGTGTTGATACTCTTATTCTACTACTTACTCCATATCTTGATGATATAGTTCCTGTAATTGGTAATGTTGCAATTTCAATTCCATTTATATTAGCAATTTCTTCTGTTTTATCAACAGTTTGTGTTTTTTCAGTGACATTACTTTTTGCAACTTCTAATTCATGTGTATTAATTTCTTCTGCATTTTCAGTAATTATTTGAGTTATTGTTATATCTTGTAATCCTAATTGTTCTTTTATTGTTTCTGCATCTTCTTTTGAATTTACAGCTTCAATAATTTCTCCATTAAGTTCTAAGTTATAATATTCATATTGTATTTTCATATTTTTTTGTAAAGCTACTATAATCTCACTTTCATTTGTTTCTTTGTTTTTTTCAACTAATTTATATTCATATTTTGGAGTTTCCGTAATTTCTACTTTATTGATATTTTTTCCTTTATAATTTTTTATATTTTCTTCAATATCTTTTTCTAAATTTTCTTTACTATTAGTATAGCCTATTACTTCTCCATCTATTTTAACTTCATATATAGTTTTATATTTTATTAATACTATTGCTATAATAATCCCTAATGCAAATAAAGTTACATTGAAAAATCTTAAAATTTCTTTTGTGTAAAATTTAAGTTTTCTGTTTAAAATAAAATTCACTCTCCTTCTCATTTTTTCAATGCGATAAATATTATTATACTATATATTTTGGTTTTTTTCAAATTATGTATACTCTATTTAGGCAATTTTTTCTTTTTTCTCTCAAATTATTTTTATATTTTTCTTATTTTGTTTAAAATTGCTCATTTTTCCTTTTTTTTCCTTTAAATTTCTTGTTTTTTCTAATCTTGACATATGTATATTTTTCACAATTTACTGGATTTTTTCATATTATAGAATAAAATTGTAAGGAGGTTTTATCTTTGGCAAAGATATTAGTTTTTAATAATGATACTGATAGAATGGAGACTTATTATAGAGGTGAGTCTGAACCAATGCCTTATAATACTAATGGAACTTTAAGAGTTCGAGAATTTAGAGGTTCTAGTAAAAGTAATATTTTGTGGACTACAAAAAGAACTATGCAATCTTGGAATAGTCAAAGATATGTTTTTGGTTCTCCTATTCCTGTTGGTTTTGCTTTTAAAAGACCTTATGAAGGCGGACATGGAAATCAAAGTCAGCATTATGCTGGTACAGCATTTGATGTTGGTCAAACTTTAAGCTCTACTCAAAGAACCAGATTATATAATAGTGCTGTGAATTCAGGCATTTGGTATTATGTTGAACCAATTTCCTTGACTCCAACATGGGTACATTTTGATAAAAGATTTGGAAAACCTGCTTGTTCTACTGGTGGATTTCCTCAACTTAAAAGAGGTAGTTTGAGTAATTATGTTTGTATAGCACAAGATGATTTGAACACTCTTGGATTTAGAACAAATGGATTAGATGGTATTTTTGGTGCTGGAACTCAAAATGCGGTAATTGCATATCAAAAATCAAAAGGATTATCTGCTGATGGAATTGTTGGATGCAATACTTGGCGTTCTCTACAAGAAGATGTTGTAGGAACTGGTGCTACTAGTACAACTATAAATTAAAAACAATGGTAAATTTATTCTACCATTGTTTTTGACATTGTTTTTAAAATTATTATAATTATTCTTCTTCATCTGTTTCAGTTTCAGCAATTGTTTTTGCTACGTTATAAATTAATTTTTGTTTTGCTGGTGAAACACTTTTTATTAAATCTGTAAATTCTTTATCTAAGTAATTTTGTGAACTACTTGATGCACCATTTAAAAGGTAACCTTCTGTTACATCTAATAAACCACATAATTGGTTTAATCTTTTTAAATTTATATGAGAATTTCCTCTTTCTACTCTACTTAAAAAAGCTACAGAAATATCAATTTGGTCTGCTAAATCTTCTTGTGTCATATTTTTTGCAAGTCTAGCTTGTTTAATTCTAGAACCTATAACACTATAGTCTAAAGCCACTATAATCACCTTCCTATCTTTTTTATATAATATATCATTTAACTTATAAGTTTTGAAGATACTATTTGTTAAAAATAAACTAATATGTTATATTATATACTTTTTATAATAAAAAACAAAACTATAGCAATATTATTTTATATAAGCTAATAGTTTTGCTTTATTAATTATTTTACTTCTTTACATTTTACAACTACTCTTAATTTACTGTCATTTGTACAAGTAATTAATGTCAATTCTTTCTTTCCTCCTGTCATTTGTGTTGTACAACTTGTATCGTTTGGATCTACTGTATATACATCATATACTTTATATGTTAATGTTCTTTTTGATAAATCTGTTAATTGAATTTCATCTCCAACTACCAAACTTGGAACTTTACTAAAGAATTTTTCATTTCTATAATTGTGTCCTACAATACAGAAGTTTCCTATTTCATTTGGATTTCCACCATGATATTTAACTGGTGATATTTTCAGTAAATCTTCTGTTTCTTCTAAAGAACCTGTCTCTCCTTGTACAACAGAATAATTCAATTTTATTTTTGGAATACTTATTTTTGCAACTGTTGTATATGTACTACCTTTAGCAGTTGTCTTTTTTTCTGCTTGCACACTTTGGGCTGTTTGATTACTTGCCGTTTCTATTGCACTTGCATCTTCACCACTATCTTCTGCATCATCTAAGACTACTAACAAGATATTATCTTTTGCTATTGTTGTGTCTGTTTGTGCATCTTGTGATAATAGTTGGTTCATATCTTCTAATATTTGCTGTGATGTTTCTTCACTTTTATTTCTATCATATTCTGCATAAATATATAAAGATGTTAGAATGCATACTAGAAATATAGATATTAAGAAATCAAATTTATACATTTTCTTTTTTCTTTTTAATTCTGGTGTTATATATAGTTTTTCTGTAACTAATATTTGATTCATGCTAACCTCCTTATATTTTTTTATAACAATTTTATTATAACATATTTATTGTTTATTTCAAATACTTATTACAAATATTTTTTATATGTTATTAGAAATTTCGGCAAAATTTTCTAATGTTAATTCTTCTGGTCTTACATTTTCATTTAATTTTAATTTTTTTAATATCTCCGCTCCCTGTGTTTTGTTTTCTATCATCTTTGTATTTACTAATGAATTTAATAATGTTTTTCTTCTCTGTGTAAATGCATTTTTTATTGTTTTAAACATTTTTTCTTTACTTTCTGGTTTCACAGGCGGTTCTTTTCTTATATTTAATTTTATTACTTTTGATGTTACTTCTGGTGCTGGTATAAATGAGTCTTTTGGAACTTCTAATATTGCTTCTGCTTCAGCATAATAGTATACAGAGTATGTTATTGCTCCTGTATTTTTCTTTCCTGGTATTGCAATTATTCTATCTGCAACTTCTTTTTGTATCATAACTGTTATGCTTTCTAAGTCTAATTCTTCTTCTAGTAATTTCATTATGATTGGTGTAGTTATATAATATGGTAAATTTGCAACTATTTTTGCTTGTTTTAGATTTTCTTTTTCTTTTTGTTCTTTTATTAATGTATGTAAATCAACTTTTAATACATCTTCATTTAGTATTTCTAAATTTTTGTATAATACAAATCTATCATTTAATATTTTTAGCATTTTTGTATCTAATTCTATGCAAACTACTTTTCCTGCTTTTTCTAATAATTCTTTTGTCAATGTACCTAATCCAGGTCCTATTTCTATAACTAAATCTTCTTTTGTTATATTACTACATTCAACTATACTGCTAACTACATTTTCATTTATTAAGAAATTTTGTCCTAGACTTTTGTTGGCTCTTATGTTGTATTTGTTAATTATAAATCTTGTTTCTTCTAAAATATTATTCATACTCTCTCCTTCTAATATTTATTATTATACTAGAATTTGTTGAATATTTCAAGTTTTATACTTCAACCACTTCAATATTTTTTATCTGATTAAGCCAATCTTTTTTCCCTTTTATTATTATTTCAATAACATCAAATCTAATAAATTGATTGTTATTTTTGTTTTTATATAAATAGTATCTTGCAGTTTTATACATATGTTTTCTTTTATTTATAGTTACTGCATCTTTGGGTCTTCCATATTTTGAATTTGTCCTAGTTTTTACTTCTATAAAAACTATTTCTCTTGTATCTTTTTCTTCTGCTATTATATCTATTTCACCTTGTTTTGAATAAAAATTTTTTTCGATAATTGTATATTTATTTTTTATTAGATATTTTTCTGCTATTTTTTCTCCTAATTTTCCTAAATTGTAATTGTATTTTTCCATTTCACACCCTCTTTCGATAATTTTGACCTGGCAAGGCTTCTATTTTTTCTTCCAGCTCTAACATCATTAATTTGTAACTAATATCTTGAATTGGAATATTAGATTTTTTTATTATTTCGTTTATGTGTATACTTCCATTGGTTGGTATTAATTTATATATTTCCATATATTCTTCTTTTATATTTGTATTAGTAATTTTCTTTTTTGTAGTTTTTGTTTTTTTCAATTTTAAATATTTATAATTTTCTATAATATCATTTACACTTGTAACTAAAATTGCTCCTTCTTTTATCAAATTATTTGGTGTAATACCTTTAGGATTTTCTAAATTTGATGGTATACAAAACACTAATTTTTCTTGTTCTCTTGTTAGTCTTGCTGTTACACTTGTTCCACTTCTTTTTCCACCTTCAACTACTAATGTTCCTAAAGCTAATCCACTTACAATTCTATTTCTTTCTAAAAATTTATTTGAAGTTGCTTTTTCATTTTCTTGATATTCTGTAATTATTAAACCACTATTTTCTAATATCTGATTGTATAGTTTTTGATTTTCTTTTGGATAAATATTAGAATGTCCACTTGGTATTACAGCAATAGTATTTCCATTTGCTTCAAGTGTACTAATATGAGCATATGAGTCAATTCCAAGTGCCATTCCACTTATTATCGTGATACCGAATTCTGCTAATTCCTTTGCAAATTTTTTTGCCATTTTTTCTCCATATTGTGTGCAATTTCTCGCTCCCACTATTGCAATACCTGGTGTTTTTAATAGTTTAATATTTCCTTTTAAATATAATCGTTTGGGTGGATTTTTAATTTGCTTTAAACTTTCTGGGTATTCTTTATCTTCTATTGTAATTTTCATTAAAATTTATCTCCATATTTTTTGTCTAAACTTCTATATTGAATTGCTTCTGCAATATGCTTTTCTTCTATTTTTTCTTTATTTTCTAAATCTGCAATTGTTCTTGCAACTTTTAAAATTTTATAATATGCTCTAGCACTTAATCCTAATTTTTCAAATGCAATTTCTAACATTTTTTTGCTAACATTATTTAACTCACAATATTTTTCAGTCATTTTAGGTGTTAATTCTGAGTTTGAAAAAATTTTTTCTTTTTTATATCTTTCATTTTGTATTTGTCTTGCAAAATTTACTCTTTTTCTTATCATTTGAGAAGTTTCTAGTTTTTGATTTTGTTGTAATTTTTGATATTTTACTGATTTTACTTCAATATGTATATCTATTCTATCTAATAAAGGTCCACTTATTTTTCCTAAATATTTTTCTATCATTTGTTTAGTACATGTACATTCTTTTTCTGTGCTTCCATAATAGCCACACGGGCATGGATTCATACTTGCTACCAACATAAAATTCGCAGGATAATTTACTGATGAATACACTCTAGAAATTGTTATAAATCTATCTTCCAGTGGACCTCTTAACACTTCAAGTGTATTTCTATTAAATTCTGGTAATTCATCTAAAAATAATACTCCATAATGTGCTAAACTTATTTCTCCTGGTTGTGGAACTCTACCTCCTCCTACCATAGATGTTGGAGATATTGTATGGTGTGGACTTCTAAATGGTCTTTTTGTAATTATTCCAATTTGACTATTTAATTTTCCAGATATACTATGAATTTTAGTTATTTCTAAGGCTTCTTCAAAAGTCAAATCTGGTAATATTGTTGGCAATCTTCTTGCAAGCATAGTTTTTCCAGCCCCTGGGCTTCCTATTAACAAACAATTATGAGCTCCTGCTGCTGAAATCTCTAATGCTCTTTTTACATTTTCCTGTCCTTTAACATCTGAAAAGTCTAATACATTGTTTTCTGATTTATTTAAAATTTCATTTAAATTTATACTTTCTTTTGATATTTGAATTCTTCCATTTAAATAATTAATACATTCTTTTAAATTTGATACTGCAACAACTTCTAATCCTTTTATAATTAAAGCTTCTCTTTCATTTGATTTTGGTAAAATCACTCTTTTAATTCCTAAATTTAATGCTTCAATACACATTGGCAATACACCGTTTATATGATTTATTTTTCCATCAAGTGATAGCTCTCCTATAAAAATAGTATTTTCTAAATTTTTATTATTAATTTCTTTTAAGGCTCCTAAAACACTAATTGCAATTGGTAAATCATAACTTGTTCCCCATTTTCTTATATCTGCTGGTGCTAAATTAATTAAAATTTTTCTACTTGGAAATTCTATTCCAGAATTTTTTATTGCAGTTTTAATTCTTTCTTTAGATTCTTTTACACTTGTGTCTGGCAATCCTACTATTGCAAAGTCTGGTAAGCCTCCTGCAATGTCGGTTTGGACTTCTACTAGTTCACCTTCTAGTCCATTTAGTGCTATTGTTTTTATGTTTGATAACATATTTTTCTCCCTTCTTTATAATTTGTTATTTGCCCCAAAGATTTCAAGATAATGGGAGGTAAATGATGTGAAATAATTGTTCTTTCGGCTCAATACATGATTTAAGAAATTCTAAATTTATTTTTTGGGACCCTTTCACTTAGTCCTCGCTAGTCGCTCGACGTGAACATTCCCCAAAAAATTAATTAAGAATTTCTAAAATCATTCCA
>OGYP01000025.1_pt1 | contig 55842 bp, 53 predicted proteins | sample 1576571 | NCBI WGS metagenome assembly OGYP01 (sample SAMEA3541559, study PRJEB24748) | human gut metagenome | biome: human gut; feature: human-associated habitat; material: faeces | place: China | collected 2012
TACTGGTGATTTGTCTTTTATTTTTATTAATGGTTCGTCTCCTTCTGCTATTTGTCTAGCTCTTTTTGATGTTGCTATAACTAATTCATATCTGTTTTTTGCTTTTGTTAATAATTCTGTAACACTTGGTTTTATTATCATTGTTTATACCTCCACTTTTTTATTAATTTTCATCTGTTAATTGTGCAGATGCTGTTGTTAAGTCTTTGTCTAATCTTCCTGCAACTGTTTCTGGTTGCACTGCTGATAAAATTATGTGACCTGAGTCCATAATTAAAACTGCTCTTGTTCTTCTTCCACATGTTGCATCTACTGCTGTTTTGTTGTCTTTCGCCTCTTGTACCATTCTTTTTATTGGTGCTGATTCTGGGCTTACTATTGCTACTATTCTTTCTGAAGAAACTATGTTTCCAAATCCTATGTTTACTAATTGCATATAACTCAATCCTTTCTATTCTATATTTTGTACTTGTTCTCTTATGTCTTCTAGTTGTGTTTTTATTTCAATAACTCCATTTACTATTTCTAAGTTATTGGCTTTTGAACCTATTGTGTTTGTTTCTCTATTCATTTCTTGAATTAAGAAGTCTATTTTTTTTCCTTTTGGTTCTTCGTTGTTTGATGTTATTAAGTTTCTAAATTGAAATATATGACTTTTTAGTCTTGTTATTTCTTCTTCTATTGAGCATTTATCGGCATATATTACAACTTCTTGTGCTAGTCTAGATTTGTCTACATCTTCTGTTTTTAGTATTTCTTTTATTCTCTTTTCTAATTTTACTACATATTCTTCAATAAGTCCAGTAGATTTTTTAGATATTTCTATTATTTTACTTTCTATTTTGTTTATTCTTTCTAATAAATCTTGTGCAATTTTTTCTCCTTCTGTTTTTCTCATTTGTGATATTTTGTCTGTTGCTTCTTGTGTAAGTTCTATTACTTCTTGTTTTATTTTTTCATCTTCTTCATCTACTTTTATTGATAATATGTCTGGTAGTTTAGCTATTTCCATGACTTCTATTTTGTCTGATATTTGTTCTTCTTGTGCTAGTTCTTTTAGTTGATTTATATATAATTTTGCAAGTTCTTTGTTTATTGTTATGTTTCTGCCCTCTTGACTACCATTTTCATATGTTATATATACATCTACTTTTCCTCTTTTTATTTTTGATGATATTTCTTTTTTTATTTCATCTTCTAAGTAACTTAATGTTTTTGGCATTTTTATTGTTATATCTAAATATCTATGGTTTACACTTTTTATTTCCATTTGATATTCTCTTTTTTCTTTTGATAATGTACTTTTTCCAAAACCAGTCATACTTTTAACCATTGTTTTTTACCTCTTTTTTTGTTTTTTTCTTAGTTGTTTTATTTTCTTGTTTATTTGTTTTTTCTTCATTTTCTATTTCTTCAACTTTTTCTTTACGTTTTTTAGTTGCTTCTTTTTTTATAGGTTCTTCTTTTTTAACAATTTCTTCTATATCGCTTAAACTTTTTTCTACTTCTTTTCTTCCTTTTGTATATATAACAATTGATTTTAAAACAAAGTATATTGCAAATACATATGATACTGTTGATGAATATGAATTAAATTGAAATTTGAATCTATTTGTAATGTATTCCAAAGTAAGTACAGCTGTTGCCAATACTAATACTTCTATTCCGTCTATTGCTTTTACTCCATCATCCTCTTTATAAGCTTTTTCAATAATATAAATTGCAATAAATAGAAAAATCATTGTACATATTTGAATTCCTCTTCTAAACAATTCTTCTCCAATTTTTTCTGATATTAAATTTAGAATTAAAAAATAAAATATTACTATTATTGCTTTTACAATATTTATACATATTGCTTTTATGTATTTTTCATCAACTTCTTTTTTCTCTTTTTCCATATTTCCTCCTAATTTTCTAGTTCGTACATTATTATACTTAAAACATTTAATGCTACTGTTTCTGTTCTTAGTATTCTTTTTCCTAATGTAATAATTTTTGCTCCGCTTCTTTTTAAATTTTCTACATCTTGTTTTTCTAATCCGCCTTCTGGACCAATTATAATTCCTATTTTAAATTCTTGACTTTGATTATTTATAATTGTGTTTTTTATTTGACTTAGTTCATTTTTCAATGAATTGTTTTCTTCATTTTCATATGCTACCAATACTATATCATAATTTTCTACAATTTCACATAGTTTTTTAATATTTATTACATTATTTATTTGAGGAATTATATTTCTACCACATTGCTTAGCTGCAACTTCAGATATCTTCTGCCATCTCTCAATTTTTTTATTAGCATTTTTTTCATCTAACTTTACAACACATCTTTTCATATCAACAGGAGTTATATCATATACTCCTAGTTCCACAGATTTTTGTATAATATACTCCATTTTATCAGCCTTAGGTAGACCTTGAAAGATTGTAACCTTTACATTTGATTCAGTTTCTTCTTGTATCTTTTGCTCAATATTACACCATATCTTATCTTCATTAAACTCTAAAATTGAACACAAAAAGTTTTCGCCAGTCTCACTATTACATATTTCTAATTCTTCTCCAACTTTAGCTCTAAGCACATTTCTTATATGCTTTACATCTTGACCATTTATTACAATCTTACCATCATCAACTTGATTTTGTCTTACAAAAAATTTAGGCATTATAAGCTCTCCTTTGCTCTCATTTTCTACACTTTTTGTATTTTATCACACTTTAAATTTATTTTCCAGTCCTTTACAAAAAAAGAAAGCAGAAAATTCTGCTTTCTACTAATAATTTTCTGCTTTGATTTCAAAATAAGCTTTTGGATGGCTACAAACAGGACAAATTTCTGGAGCACTTTTTCCAACAACAATATGTCCACAATTTCTACATTTCCAAATTCTATCTCCATCTTTGCTAAATACTAAACCTTCTTCAACATTTTCTAATAATTTTAAATATCTAGCTTCATGTTCTTTTTCAATTTTTCCTACTTCTGTAAATAAATATGCAATATGGTCAAATCCTTCTTCTTTAGCTTCTTGAGCCATTCTGTCATACATATCTGTCCATTCGTAGTTTTCTCCTTCTGCTGCTGCTTTTAAGTTTTCGGCTGTTGTTTTTATTTCTCCACCTTGTAATAGTTTAAACCACATTTTAGCGTGTTCTTTTTCATTATCAGCTGTTTCTAAGAATAATGCAGCTATTTGTTCATATCCTTCTTTTTTCGCTTTGCTTGCAAAATATGTGTATTTATTTCTTGCTTGAGATTCTCCAGCAAATGCTTCCATTAAATTTTTTTCTGTTTTTGATCCTTTTAATTCCATATTAAAACCTCCTAATTTTGTTTTAAAGTATTTTTCAACTTTGCATCTAATTTTATTTCACTTTATCTTTTTTGTCAATAGATTTATCTGGTATAAATTCGTTATTTATTTTTATTCCTTCTGTACCATTTGTCAAATCAACATATCTGCTTGGAAATATTTTCTTTATTGATTTTACTTTTTTAGTTACTAAATTTCCTAAGTGTTTTATATAACCATATCTTGCATCAACAGCATTTATGTTTTTATTTTGTTTTATTATTTCTGATTCTCCTGTTTCTGTTAATGGCATAAATAATTTTGTTGATAACTTTTCTCCTTTATATTTAAAATCTTGATTTCCTTCATATATTGGTATAATTGCACTATTTTTTCTTATTTTGAAAAATTCTTCTATTATGTCTTTTTCTGTGTGTAACCTTAATGGCATATTGAATCCTGGATAATCGATTGAAATTAATATGTGCCTTTTGTTTCTCTGTATAGAGTTTTTGCCATCTTGTGTCTCTGGAATATAACCCCAATTTGTAATATTTTTATTATGTTCTATATCTAATAATAGTTCTTGTATCATTGATGCTTTTGTTTTATATATTACCCCTTCTATATTCCTTTTATTTTGGCCATAGACAACGTCTTCATCTAATAAATTTTTACTTTCTGGAATTTTGTCATCAAAATATTCTTTATATTCTTTTTGAAATTGTTTTGGTATATTCTTTAAATTTATCAATCCATATGAAAAAGTTTCTTCTTGAATTGTTTCTTGAATATTATCTTTTATTTTGTAGAAAACTCTGTCACAAATACTTCCTTTTTGTAAAACATTTTTTATTTTTTCTTCATCTAATTGTATATTTTCGTAATTTTTCCATAAATTCAATGTGTCAAATATAAATAAATTTTCTCCAAAATTCATAGCTTCCTTTGTAAATCTGTTTTGCCAAAAAGCATTTAAAATTGCTAATTGAAGTGGCTCTAATTTGTCTATGTACTCATCTGTAAATATTTTTTGTGCATCTTCTTCTGTATATTCCATTCCTGTCATTTGCATTTTTTCATAATCGTTATTTTGCATTTCTACATATTTGTTTAATTTATTGTATTTTATTAAAAATTCTCCTGCTTTTTTAAATTGTGCCTTTTGATTTTTTATCATAAATTCTTCTAGTTCTTTTTCTCTATTTTTCAAGCCTTTGGCTAATTGTTCTTTTTCTGTGTTTTCCGCAAAAATTCCTAGAGTCCTCATAACTTCTTTTCCAACAAATTTTCTTTCTAGTTTTTCTTTATACATTTTTCTTTTTTCTATATCTTTTTCATTTTGTATTTTTTTGTACTTTTCTATTAACGATTGATCTATAAATGTCTTTTGCTCTCTAATCCAATTTAATTCTACACAAATTTCATTTTTTTCAAATTCTTCTTCTTTTCCTTTAAGACTTCGTACATTTTTTTCAAAATCTATTTTGTTTAAATCTAAATTTTTTACCTTTTCATATATCTTATCTAAAATATATTTATTATTGTTTACTGTTTTTATTGCTTGAAGTTGTTTCTGAACTATTCCTGTTCCTGATATTTTTAAATAATCATATAACATATCGTTATATTCTTTACTTATTTTTTCTTTTAAGTCTTCTCCATATATGTTTTCTTCTTGACTTACTTTATTTATATATTCTTTAAACTCTTCTATATTTATTTTCTTTAATCTAATGACATTGCTATTTTCACCAAATTTTTCTTTTGCCTTTTTTAATTCATATTCAAAATCCATTTGTTTACTCACTTTCTTAATATATCTGTTCTATCATACCATATTTTTCACATTTCGACAATATATTGCAAATCAAATTTACAAACTCTAAAAGTAATGTTATAATGTTTGCATAGGAGGAAATTAGTATGATTGACTTACTTTCACCTGTTGGCGATTTTGACTGTTTGAAAGCTGCAGTTCAAAATGGTGCCAATAGTGTTTATTTTGGTGCAAATTTATTTAGTGCTAGAGCTTTTGCATCAAATTTTGATTTAGATGAATTGAAAAATGCAATACAATATGCAAGGATTCGTGGCGTTAAAACCAATTTAACTTTAAATACTTTAATTAAAAATGATGAATTTGAAGATGCTTTTAATCTTGCTAAAAAGGCTTATGAGTTTGGAATTGATGCTATTATTGTTCAAGATTTAGGTCTTGCCAAAATGCTTATAAAAAGTTTTCCAGATTTAGCTATTCATGCAAGTACTCAAATGTCTGTACATAATTTACAAGGTGTCCTTGAATTACAAGAGTTAGGTTTTAAACGTGTGGTTTTATCTCGTGAACTTTCTATTGGAGAAATTGAATATATTTGTAGAAACTCAAATGTTGAAATCGAGTGCTTTATTCATGGAGCTTTATGCATTTCTTATTCTGGTCAATGTTTATTTTCTAGTATGATTGGTGGCCGTTCTGGTAATCGTGGTAAATGTGCTCAACCTTGTAGACTTCCTTATAAATTATTAGAAAATAATTCAGTTATTGATAGTGGCTATCTTTTAAGTACCAGAGATATTTGTGGTTTGGATTTCATTCCAGATATGATTAATGCTGGTGTTACTTGTTTAAAAATTGAAGGTAGAATGAAAAAGCCAGAGTATGTTGCAACTGTTACTCGTATTTATAGAAAATATATTGATTTAGCCGAAAGTTCTGAGCCTTATGTTGTAGATGATGCTGATAGAAGAATTTTAATGCAAGCTTTTAATAGAGGTTCTTTCTCTTGCGGACATTTATCAAATGAACCTAATAAGAAACTTGTTTTTAAAGATAAATCTGATAATATGGGATTGTTTTTAGGCAAAGTTGAAAAATATAATAGTAATAAAGGTTATATAACTGTTAAATTAAATGAGCCTATTGAAGTTGGCGATACAGTTGCTTTAGAAAGAGAAAGTGGTACATATAATGTTTCAGAAGTTATGGTTTCCAATAAGAATATTAAAGGAACCAAAGTTGGTCAAACAGTTACTATTGGTAGAATGAAAGGAAATATCAAATTAGGAGATAAAATTTTCAAAATGTCTTCTAAGTCTCAAAATTCTATAGCTAATGATAGTTTAAGATTTGAAAATAGAAAAGTTGCTTTAAATTGTGAGGTTACTGTGAAAGAAAATCAACCTTTGGAAATTAATATTACATCTGCTAATGATTTAGATATTTATAAAAATTTAAATATCACTTCTACTTTAGATGTTTTACCTGTTGAGGCTAAAAATAGACCAATTTCTAAAGCTGATATTATTGTTCAAATTAATAAGACTAATTCTACACCTTTTAACTTCGCAAATATCAAAGTTAATTTAGATGATAATTTATTTTTACCTAAAGTTAGTTCTTTGAATGAGCTTAGAAGAACCGCATTGGAAAATGTTGAGAACTTTGCAATTAGTAATATTCAAAGAATCAGTGATGGAATTAATTATAATGCTTGTAATGAAAATTCTAAAAATGCTAATAATTCTAATAGTTCAAATAATCCTAATAATGATGAAAATAAAATTTCTGTTTTATTAAATATTTTAAATGAAAAATATGATTACTCTTCTCTTGAAGGTATTGATATTGTATATATTCCTTTAAAATATTTTGTTAATAAAAAGTATTCAAATATTTTAGAAACTTTAAGCAAAAAATTCGAACTTTATATTTATTTACCAACAATAATAAAGGCAAATTATAGAAATTTATTATCATTAAATATAGAAAATGCTATAAAATCTTATAATATTAAAGGATTTGTACTTTCTAATATTTCTAATTTATTATTGTTAGATAATGTTTTAGAAAATTGTTCTTTAAATAAAAATAATTTTAACTTTATTGCAAATTATACTTTTAATATTTTTAATAACCATTCTGTTAAAGAGCTCAAAGAGCTTGGATTTAATAGATTTACAATATCACCTGAACTTAATAAGGAAACTATTTTAGATTTAACAAGTTCTAATACTGAAGTTTTGGCATCAGAATTAATTGTATATGGAAAAACACCTTTAATGAACATGAATTATTGTTTACTTGGGAAAGCCAATAAATGCTATCCTAATTGTGATGCTAAATGTAATTCTTGTAACAAATATTATTTAAAAGATAGATTAGGTTTGAATTTTGAAATTATTCCTGATAATATTCAAACTGTTACAACTATTTATAATAGTAAGACTACTTCTATCGAATCTACTGATTTTGTTTCTACTAATGTTTTTAGAATTGATGTTATTGATGAAAGTATTGATAATATTAATAATATTGTTAGTATTGTTAAGAGTGGTAATAGATTTGAAGGAAAAGAATTTACTAATGGAAATTTAAATAGAGAAGTTTAGGGAAATGGGGACGTCCCCCATTTTCCTAAATTTGCTTACTACTTAATTTAATTATCAAATCCATATTATCATCTTTAGCCGCTTTGTTTTTTCTTATTGCTCCACATTTTTTACATTTAAAAACTATTACATATCCTTTTTTCCCATTTATTTCTAAGCTTACTGGTTCTAAATCTCCATGACATTCTTCTGCTCTGTCTCCTGGATTTTTGTCTACATGTTTAGAGTGTAAACAATATGGACAATGGTTTCTACATGAATAGCCTAATTTTGGAACTTTTTTTCCACAATTTTCACATATAAATTCTTCATCAATTTCTGTAAATTTACTTTCTTTTAACATTTCTTGTTTTGATTTCGAGTTTTTGTTCATTTTTAATCTTTATCTAATATTTTTATTTTAATGTAACCCGAATGTTCCTCCTCCAATAAATTCTTTTAATAATGAATTGTCTGGTACGTATTCTGCTGGTATTTCTCTAAAGTATTTTAGTATATTTATTAGTCGTTGTGCTTCTGCATATTCTACATTATCTCTTTTTATTTCTTTTAATAGCGGCATTGCTATTGGTTTTAATGCTCCTAATTCATATATAAGTGATGTATTAAAGATTCTGTCTGCATCTTCTTGGAATGGGAAAATATTTTTTTCTTCTCCATCTGTTACTTGATGCCAAGTGTTTAATGTATGAATTGCTGAGTAACTTCTAAATTGGTAATCTCTAACTATTCTTCTTATAAGTCTTGTGTCTGTTGTTGAAATTCTATTGTATCTGTCCATATTTAATACAGTTAATGCACTTATGTATATTTTATATTTTTTATCTTTTTCTATTTGGCTTGTTAATTTGTCATTTAAGCAATGTATTCCTTCTATTACTAGAATTTCATCTTCTGCTAATCTCATTTTTTTACCATTATATCTTTTTGTTCCAACACTAAAGTCAAATTCTGGTACTTCTATTTCTTCTCCATTTAGTAATTTTACTAGGTGTTCATTAAATAGTTTTAAGTCTATTGCCTCTATACATTCAAAGTTGTATTCTCCATTTTCATTTCTTGGTGTGTCTTGTCTTTCAACGAAATAATTATCTACTGATAATGTGACTGGCTTTATTCCATTTAGTCTTAATTGAATTCCTAGTCTTTGTGCAAATGTTGTTTTTCCTGATGATGATGGTCCTGCTATTAATACCATTTTTGTATTTTTTCTTTTCTTTATATCATCAGCAATATTTGCAATTTTCTTTTCATGTAATGCCTCTGCAAGCATTATTATATCTTTTATTCTGCCTTCTTCTACTGCTTTATTTAATTTATAAACTGTTAGTACATCTAATACAGAATGTATTTTTTCGAATTCTTCTAATGCCCATGATAACTTTTTAGTGTCTTTGAATTCAGACATTTCTGTTGGTGTTTTTGAACTTGGATATCTAATTAAAAATCCATCTTCATATTTTACAACATCAAATACTTTTGCTTTTCCTGTTGTGTCTGCAATAATTTCATAAGAATAATTATAATAATTTTCACAGAAATACATATCTATTATCTTGTTTTCTTCAAAGTCAAATTGTAATCTTCCTTTTGATGTATTTGTTTTTTCATAGAATTCTTCTGCTTCTTCTCTTGTCATTTTTCTTTGTTCTATTTTTAAGTCTTTTTCTATTATTTCTTGCATTTTTTCTTTTAAGTCTTTTATGAATTTTGCTGTTATTTCTACTTTGTCGCATTTACAGAACATTGCATCTCCTAGTTGATATTCTACTGTTAGTTTTTCTTTTGGATATAGACTTTCAAAGGCTTTTCCCATTATATATACCAATGTCATTCTGTATATTTTTGCACCTTCTTTATCTGATATGTCTATTAATTCTATTTTTGCATCTTCTTCTATTTTTTTATTTAAATTGAAATATTCGTTATTATATCTACATCCTATAACTTCATATTTGCTTTTTTCTATTTCTTCTTTTAATGCTTCTTTTACTGTTGTTCCCTCTTTTGCATCAATTTCTTTTTTTTCATATGTTACTTTCATGCTTTTTTCCTCCTTATAATTTACTTGTATATTTTATATTAATTCTTTTAATTAGTCAATCTTTATTTTTAGCCAAATTGTAGTTATATAAAACTTTTTTATGGATATAATTTTATTATATATATTTGATAGGAGTTGATTTTATGGATTTACAAAGAATACATTTTATTTTAAATAATAAGGAAAAGTGTGATATTTTTTATGATGACCGACCTGTTTGGATTCAAGGTGTTGATGATAAAAATGATGTTGCTAAAGTTGGTTTTGTGGATAACTTTGAAGAAAAAGATGTTTTTGTGGATGATTTGTATGAAAAAAATCTTTATAATTAATTTTTTATTTATGTTTTTAAAAGTTGTGGAAATATTTTCCACAACTTTTTTCTAGTTTATTTTTTTGTTTTTTTAATTTCTATTATTTTGTACTTTTTATAAATTACTTTTTGTTTTTTCACTACTAATATTTATACTAATATTCAATTTTTGCTGCAATCCATGCTTCTAGTTCATCTATTTTTATTCTAACTTGTTCCATTGTGTCTCTATCTCTTACTGTTACACTTTCATCTTCTAATGTATCAAAGTCAACAGTTACACAATATGGTGTTCCTATTTCATCTTCTCTTCTATAACGTTTACCTATTGAACCTGCTGCATCATAATCACACATAAATTTCTTAGAAAGTTTGCTATATACTTCTTCTGCTTTTTCTGATAATTTTTTAGATAGTGGAAGTACAGCAACTTTGTATGGTGCTAGTGCTGGGTGTAAGTGTAATACTACTCTTGTGTCACCTTCTGTTATTTCTTCTTCATCATATGCATTGCATAAGAATGCTAGTACAACTCTGTCTGCTCCTAGTGATGGTTCTATTACATATGGTACGTATTTTTCGTTTGTTTCTGGGTCTTGGTATGATAAATCTTGTTTTGAATGATTCATATGTTGTGTTAAGTCATAGTCTGTTCTATCAGCAATTCCCCATAATTCTCCCCAACCAAATGGGAATGCGAATTCTATGTCTGTTGTTGCTTTACTGTAAAATACTAATTCTTCTGCAGAGTGATCTCTTAATCTAATATTTTCTTTTTTCATTCCTAAATTGATTAAGAAGTTTTCGCAATAATCTTTCCAGTATTTATGCCATTCTAAATCTGTTCCTGGTTTGCAGAAAAATTCTAGTTCCATTTGTTCAAATTCTCTTGTTCTAAATGTAAAGTTTCCTGGTGTTATTTCATTTCTGAAGGCTTTACCAATTTGAGCTATACCCATTGGCATTTTCTTTCTTGATGTACGTAATACATTTTTGAAATCTACAAATATACCTTGTGCTGTTTCTGGTCTTAAATATACTGTTGATGTTGTATCTTCTGTTACACCTTGGAAAGTTTTGAACATTAAATTAAATTTTCTTATATCTGTGAAGTTTGTTTTTCCGCATGATGGACATGGTATTTTGTTGTCATTTATGAAGTCTATTAATTCTTTATCTGACATTCCATCTGCTATCATATCTTTTCCGTGTTCATGTGCCCATTCTTCTATTAATTTGTCTGCTCTGTGTCTTGTTTTACATTCTTTACAGTCAATTAATGGATCTGAGAAACCTCCAACATGTCCTGATGCTACCCATGTTTCTGGGTTCATTAATATTGCAGCATCTAATCCTACTATGTTTGGTTGTTCTTGGATGAATTTTTTTCTCCATGCAGCTTTTACGTTATTTTTTAATTCGTTTCCTAAAGGTCCATAATCCCAAGTATTTGCTAGTCCTCCATATATTTCTGATCCTGGGTAAATAAATCCTCTGTTTTTGCATAGTGCTACTAATGTTTCCATTGATTTTAACATAAAATTTCCTCCTTTTATCAAAAAAACTTCCGAGCTCTAGCTTTATGCTAGGGACGAAAGTTTAGTTCCGCTTATTAGCTCTTTAGTTATATTTTTTATTTATTTTAAAAAAGTGGCAGGGGTAGAAGGATTCGAACCCTCACAGGCGGTTTTGGAGACCGATGTGCTACCATTGACACTATACCCCTATTTATTTTGTTTTTGCTGTTTCAAAGACATTTATAATATTATCACAGTTTATTTATTTTGGCAAGTAGTAAAAGCATATTTTTATAATTTTTCTATTTTTTATTGAATTTATACAAAATTCGTGCTATATATAATATACTTGTTTATTCATTATTTTATAAGGAGTGTGATTTTTATTCAAAATTTATTTCAAAAATTTTTGACATCTATTATTTTATTTGTTATTTTTATTTCTATATTTTTTATTCCCATTATTCAAAGCCAAAATTTAAACTCTTCTAACTCAAGTTCTAGCAAAATTCTTGATTTCAACCCAGATGGTTTCACTTGGCCTATTCCCGGCTATACGGCTCTAAGTTCACCATTTGGTAAGAGAAATGCTCCTACAAGTGGTGCATCTAGTTTTCATTATGGAGTTGATATTCCTGCTCCAGAAGGAACTAAATTGATTGCTATCAATGATGGTGAGATTACTTTTTGTGCTTTTTTAGGTGCTGGCGGTTATACAATTACTCTTTCCTTTGATTCTTTTAAGGTTTCATATTGTCATGTTGACCCTAATTTTATCGTTTCTGTTGGTGATTTTGTAAAAGAAGGACAAGTTATTGGTTTTGTTGGTCCTAAATATGTTTACGGAGTGCCTGGCAATAGATATTTTGATTCTACTGGTAAACCTACTAATGGTGCTACTACTGGATGCCATCTACATTTAGGATTTCGTATTGATGGTGAGTATAAAAATCCGTTGGATTTCTTTTAATATTTTTTCTTCTTAGTATAAAAATATATAAAAAGTGATTAAGTATAAAATATACTCAATCACTTTTTTATATTTAATATCTACATATCATCGTCTTCATCTGATGTGTCATCTCCACAACCAGAGCATCCACAACAATTTCCTGAACATCCATCATCTTCATCATCTAAGTTTCCAGACCAATCTAATTCGATTATATTTTTACATTCTGGGCATTCGATTTCTGTTTTGTCTTCACTTGTGTCTATTACAAATTCATGTTCACAATATGGGCAAACAATTTCAAAATCAAATCCTTCTTCTTCATATATATCATCTTCTATATGGTCTATTACTTGTTGCATTTTTGACATTTTTTCTGTCATTTCTTTTTGATTTTCTTTTAATTCTTTAACTTCTTTTAGAAGTTGTTCAATTTTATTTTCTAAATCACTCATTTAATTTTATAACCTTTCTGATTTTAAATTAAACTCTTTCCATGTATTCACATGTTCTTGTATCAATTCTTAATACATCACCAATGTTTACGAACATAGGAACTTGTAATTCTAATCCTGTTTCTAATGTTGCTGGTTTTCCAGATGTTGTTGTTGTGTTTCCAGCAAATCCTGGTTCTGTATATGTAACTTCTAATTCAACAAATGTTGGTGGTTCAACAGCAAATACATTTCCTTTGTAAGAAAGTATTGTAACTTCCATATTTTCTTTTAGATATTTTAAACAATCACCTAATGTATCTTTGTTTAAAGGCATTTGGTCATATGTTTCGTTATCCATAAAATAATATAAATCTCCATCTGCATATAAATATTGCATTGCTTTTTTATCTATTTCTGCTGCTGGGTATTTATCTGATGGGTTAAATGTTTTTTCAAGTGTTGCTCCTGTTATAACATTTTTTAATTTTGTTCTTACGAATGCTGATCCTTTTCCTGGTTTTACGTGTTGGAATTCTACAACTCTGAAAACGTTTCCTTCCATTTCAAATGTTGTTCCATTTCTAAAATCTCCTGCTGAGTATACTCCTGCCATATTATTTCTCCTTTCAATACGCTTTGCTCCGTTCATTGCCAGACAATCTGACAAGTCTTTTTTGCTTTGCTTTTTATTAATTTTATTTTTTACTTTTTTTATTTTACTACAATTCTGTGGAAAAATCAACCCTTTGCTTAATTTTTAAATTTCTACGACTAAAATTGCTTTATTAGGGAAATTTTTGATAGGGAAAAAAAGGGCGTCCCCTTTTCCCTAAATTATAATATAATTTTTCTCAGAATTTGTTAAACTTATGCAACCAAATTTTGTAATTTGTACTGTGTCTTCTATTCTTACTCCAAATTTTCCTGGTATATATATTCCTGGTTCGTCTGTTACTACCATGTTTTCTCTAAGCATTGTGTCAAATCTATAACTCATATATGGTAATTCGTGTATTTCTAAACCTACTCCATGACCTAAACTATGGATTAAATCATAGCCTCCATTTAGTTTGAAGTTGCTTTCTACCATTTTTGTTATCTGTCTAGCATTTGCTCCATCTTTGTATTGGTCTAGTGCAAATTTTTGGTTATTTAGAACTAGGTCATATACTTTTTTCATTTCTTCTGTTGGTTCTCCAACAAATATTGTTCTTGTCATATCTGAACAATAACCATTTACTTTGCATCCCATGTCTATTGTTATTATGTCTTTTTCTTGAATTTTTCTGTCTGTTGGTACTGCATGTGGTTTTGATGAATTTTCTCCTGATGCTACTATTGTTTCAAATGATAATCCTTCTGCATTTTGAGTATAATAATTTTCTATTTCTTTTGCTATTTGTTTTTCTGTCATTCCTGGTTTTATGTAATTTGTTATGTGTTTAAAACAGTCATCTGTTACATTACATGCTTTTATTATACTGCTTAATTCATCATCATCTTTTATCATTCTTTGTTTTTCAATTATATATTCGGTTTCGACAAAATTGTTTATTTTAAATTTTCTTATATATTCTTTATATTTTGCATATGTTATATAATTTTCTTCAAATCCTACATTTTCACAGAACATAAAAAAGTTTTCGTAGTCATCCATTGATACATCGTTTATGTTATATACTATTATTTCATCATATAGTGTTAATATACTATGTACGTGTTCTATGTATCTCCCATCTGTTATAAATATATTCTCTTTTGGATTTATTATTAGTGTCCCTTCTGCATCTATGTTTGTTAAATATTTTATATTTACTGGATTTGATATTATTATTCCTTGCATATCTAAACTAGACATTTTGTTTCTTAACCATTGTAATTTTGGATTCATAGAAACTCCCCCTATTCTTTTTTGCCTAAGTTTTTTATTTTAGCCTTTATATAAGCCTAATGTAAATATTTGCATCAATATACTTTTTATTACTTGGAATGGTACAAATATACTGATAAATGTCCCTAATACTATAAATGGTCCAAATGGTATGTATTCGTCCATTTTTTTTATTTTTGTTGCTAATAATACTATGCTAAGTATTGCTCCTATTAAGAATGATAATAGTGTTATTACTATTATGTTTGATAGACCAAAGTATATTCCTAATGCGCCCATTAGTTTTACATCTCCAAAGCCCATAGCTTCTTTTCCATATACTAGTCCTCCTATTAGTGTTATTGCTAAGAATATTCCTGCTCCTACTAACATTCCAAGTACCATATTTATTGTTATTGCTACATCTGACAATCCATATAAAAATGCTATTACTAATCCTACTTCAAACATTGTTAGGTTTAGTCTGTTTGGTATTATTTGTAATTTGTAGTCTATTACAAATGCTGATAATAACATTGGTGTTAATAGCATAAATTTTATTAAATCTAAATTTGCTATAAATGTGTTTTTTATTCCATAATTGTATAGAAGTGCTACATATATTACTGATGTTAGTAACATTAATATATAGTTTGGTTTGAATTTTATAAAATATTCTTTTATTTCTTTTGTAAAAACTTTTTTGTATTCTGGTAGTCTTGAATTCATCCAGTCTACAAACATTCCTACAAAAAGTCCTAATATGGCAACTACTGCATAATACATTATATGTGTATCATTAATATACATTTTTATTTTTCCCTTCTTTTGTTTCTTCTTTTATTTTATTTTTAATTTTATTTTCTATTGGTCTTTTCCATGCAGTATACCAGTAATCTTTTTTGTTATCTATTGGTTCTACTAGTATTGTAAACATTCCGCTTCTATTTCCACCTAATACATCTGTAAATATTTGGTCTCCTACTACTGCTATATTTTCAGCTTGTATTTGTGTTTCTTTTTCTATCTTTTTAAATCCTCTTTTTAGTGGTTTCATTGCAAAGTGTTTATATGGTATATCTAATTTTTGTGCTACTTTTTTTACTTTTTCTTCATCATTTGTATTTGATAATATATATAATTTTATTCCTTGACCTTTCATTTCTTTTGACCAGTTTATTACACTGTCTGAAAGGTTTTTATAATAATCTATTAGTGTGTTGTCTACATCTAATATTAGTAGTTTTATTTTGTTTTTTATTAGTTCTTGTATTGTTATTTCTTCTACTTTTGCATAATACAAATTAGGATATATGTTTTTCATTTTTTTCACACTCTTTCTTTTGTTTTTTACTTTTATATAATATCAATATGGTATTTATTTGTCAAGGAATTTTCTATTTTCTAATTTCAAATCCTTTGTTTTCTAAATCTGTAATAATTCCTTCTAAAATGCTGTTTATTTCATCATCATTTAAAGTTCTGTCTGTAGCACCAAATGTTAATGAATAAGCGATACTTCTCTTATTACTATCAATGTTTTTACCTTCATAAACATCAAAAACATTTATGTCTAATAATAATTTTCCAGCTTTTTTCTTTATTAACATTTCTACTTCTTTTGATGTTATATTTTTGTCTACTAGTAATGCTAAATCTTTTTTAATAACTGGGAATTTTGATATTTCTTTAAATTTCATTTTTCCTACTCTTTTTGCTAGTAATTTGTCTAAGTTAATTTCCATTACATAAACTGCTTCTTTTTCTACTGATGGATGAATTCTCCCTACAATTCCTACTATGTCATTATTTACAGAGATTTCTGCTGTTTGACCTGGGTGGAATTCTGCTGGCATTTGTTTTGGTAATACAAAACTATATCTTCCTGCATATCCTAAGTAGTCTAATAATTCTTCTGTTACACCTTTTATATCATAGAAGTCTACATTTTTATTATGTCCTATTCCTTCATAATATTTTCCTGTCATTAAGACACATATTTTTTGATTTTCTCCGTATTCTTCTCCTTTTTTCCAGAAACCTTTTCCTATTTCAAATAGACATACATCTTTATTTTCACGTGCTTTGTTGTATTCATAAATTTTGTATAATGATGGTATCATACTATATCTTAATGTGTTTCTTTCTTCTGTTATTGGGTCTAATAGTCTAACTTCTTCAAATTCATCTGTTGTGAATTTGTGAACATCTTTGTCATTTATTAAGATATATGATAATGTTTCATTTAGTCCCATATTTGACATTTTTGCTCTTATTTTTCTTGTTGTTTTGTCTAAATGTCCCATTTTCATTGGAACTACTGGTAATTTTCCTTGAATATTGTCAACTCCATAAATTCTTCCAACTTCTTCTATTAAATCTGCTCTTATTGATATATCTATTCTTCTTGTTGGTACTGTTACTATTACAGTATTTTCTTTTGGTTCTGTTTTGAAGTCTAGTTTTCTAAATACATCTATGATATCTTCTTTTGATATATTTGTTCCTAATACATCATTTATTTCTTTATATGATATTTCAATTACTTTTTCATCATTTTTTGTAATATCATATTTTACAATTCCTGTTTCTATTTCTGCATCTGCATATTTTTCAAGTAATGTACAAGCTCTTTCCATTGCCATATATGTTCTTGCTGGGTCTAGTCCTTTTTCAAATCTGTTACTTGCTTCACTTCTTAGTATTTTATTTGATGTTTTTCTTACTTTTACTGAATCAAATATTGCTGATTCTATTATTACATTTTTAGTTGTTTCTTCAACTTCTGTGTCTAATCCACCCATAACACCTGCTAAACCTATAGCTTTTGTTCCATCTGTTATTACTATATCTTCATTTGATAATGTTCTTTCTGTATTATCTAGTGTTGTTAATTTTTCTCCATTTTCTGCCATTCTAACAACTATTTTGTTACCTAAATTATCTGCATCATAGAAGTGTAATGGTTGACCTAATTCTAACATTACATAGTTACTTATGTCTACAACATTGTTTATTGGTCTTATTCCTGAAGCTATTAATCTATTTTTGATAAATTCTGGGCTTTCTTTTATTGTTACATTTTTTGCTTTTTTAGCTAAGAATAGTTTGCAATTTTCTGTTTTTACTTGTACTGAAAATTCTTTGTTTACATCTTCTCCATTTTCTTTATAACCATATTCAACTGGTTTTACTTTTTTGTCATATATTGCGCCTAATTCATAAGCCATTCCTAAAATGCTTAATAAATCTCCTCTATTTGCTGTTAATTCAAAATCTATAACTCCATCATCTAATCCCATATATTGTATTGGGTCTCCTCCTACTGGAGCATCTGCTGGTAATTCGTGTATTCCATTTTTGTCTTCTTCTGATAAGAATTTTTTATCTATTCCGATTTCATATAAAGCACATAACATACCATTTGATTCTTGACCTCTTATCATTCCTTTTTTGATTTTGAAGTCTCCTGGAAGTTCTGCTCCAACTTGTGCTACAATAACTTTTATTCCTTTTCTAGCATTTGGCGCACCACATACTATATTTAATATTTCGCTTCCAATATCTACTTTGCATAGGTGTAAATGGTCTGAATCTGGGTGCATTTCACATTCTTTTATTTCTCCTATTACTAATTTTGTTGCATTTATTAGTTTTTCTGCTGAGTCGTATTCGTTTCCAGCTTTTGTCATAGCTTCTGCTATGGCTTTTACTGTTAATTCATTATCTAAATCTATATAATCTTTTACAAAATTCAAACTTAAATTCATTATTCTTCATCCTTTCGCTCACTTCGTTCGTTCATCGTCATTCAAAAATTTTTTCAAAATTTTTGTCTGCCAAATCTTTATTATTACTCTTCATCTTTTCTATCAAATTGGCTTAAAAATCTTACATCATTTGTGTATAGATATCTCATGTCTGTTATTCCATATCTAAACATTGCAAGTCTATCTATACCTGTTCCAAATGCAAATCCTCCAAATTTTTCTGGATCATATCCATTCATTTTTAAAACATTTGGATGAACTATTCCTGCTCCTAATACTTCAATCCATCCTGTTTGTTTACAAAGATTACATCCTTTTCCTCCGCATTTGAAGCATGTTACATCAACCTCATATGATGGTTCTGTAAATGGGAAGTAACTTGGTCTAAATCTTAAGTCTAAGTTTGCTCCTATTATTTTTCTAACAAATACTTCTAGTGTTCCTTTTAAGTCTGCTAATGATACATTTCTTTCTTTTTTATCTATTACTAATCCCTCTATTTGGTTAAATTGATGTGAGTGTGTTGCATCATCTTCTCTTCTATATGTTTTTCCTGCTGTAATCATTCTTATTGGTGTTTTTTCTGTATTTGCCATCATTGTTCTTGCTTGAACTGCTGATGTTTGTGTTCTTAATAAGTATTCATCTGTTATATAGAAACTGTCTTGCATATCTCTTGCTGGGTGTCCTTTTGGAAGGTTTAATCTTTCAAAACAATATTCATCATTTTCAAGTTCTGGTCCTGTTACTACATCATAACCCATTGATACAAATAAATCTTCTATGTCTTCTATTATTCTACTTACTGGGTGTAGGCTTCCTCTTTTCATTTTTGTACTTGGTAATGTGATGTCTATTTTTTCTGCTTCTAGTTTTTGGTTTAATTCTTCAATTTTGAATTTTTCTTCTTTTTCTTCTATTAATTTTTCTAGGCTTTCTTTTGCTTCATTTACTAATCCACCTATTATTGGTCTTTCTTCTGGGCTTAGTCCTCCCATTCCTCTTAATACTGCTGTTAATTCACCTTTTTTTCCTAGGTATTTTACTCTTGCATTTTCTAATGTTTGTAAGTCTTCTGCTTTTGCTATTTCTTCAATAGCTGTTTGTTTGATACTTTCGATTTGCTCTTTCATTTTTCTTCTCCTTTCACTTTATTCACAAACTAATTTGGTCAATAAAAAATCCATTTCTCCCTGTTATAGGACGAAATGGATTTCCGTGGTACCACCTAAATTTATTAGTTTTTTATTTTTAACTAACCTCATTATAGTTTTAACGGTGCAACCGCCTCTTTCTACTTTGTTTTTTCTGTTCAAAAGAAGTCCTAAAAAGTGAAATTTCTATATATTTTTTTAAATATCTTTCAGCCTCGGATATTTTCTCTGTTGGTTTTAATATATATACTTTGCTTTTTAATTGGATTTGTTTTCTATATTTATTATATTAGCACATTTGAAGTTTTTTTACAAGTTTTTTGGTAAATTTTTTAGTTATTTTATTTTTGCGATTTCTTCTTTTGACATTTTAGTTACTTCACTTATTTGTGATATTGGCATATTGATTTTTAAAAGATTTTTGGCTATTTCTAAGCATTTTTCTTTTTTTCCTATATTTATATACATTTGGTTCTCGTTTCTTATCATATCTACTAAGGCTAACATTTTTTCCTCACCTCCATCTATTTTTTCTATTAATTCTTTCGTTTTTTCTTCTTCTATTTTTTCTCCAAATAGTATTGATATTACTCTTTTTAATAGTTCTTTTTCTTCTTTATTTGTATTTGGTATTATTTTTTCTAGCATTTCTATTGACTCTTCTGTACTTTCACTTTTTTCTAATAGCATCATTTTTGAAATTAGTGTTTTTTCTTGTAATAATTCCTCTTTTGTGAAATCATTTATATCTACTAAATTGTAGTTTCCTGCTTTTATTTCTACACCGTCTAATGTTTCTTGGCTTTCTTCTAGATATCTTTTGGCATCCCATCTTTTCTTGCCTGTGTACAAAACTATTGGTATAACCAATGGTAATTTATATTCTTTATTTTTTACTTTCTTTATATCTATTGCACTTTTCATTATTTCTATTTCGTATTCTAATATTCGGTATGGCATTGAGTAGTCTATTTTTGTTTGATGTTCTATTAAGAAAAATATGTTTTTATTTTTATATTTGTATACTATGTCTGCCTCTCTGTTTTCGAATATTTTGTTTACAAAGCTACTTGTGTATTTTTCTATTTCTTCTGCTTTTAGTTTGGTTTTTATTGCTTGATTTATTAAGGCCATTGCTTCTTCTTTTTTGTCTAATATTGTTCTAAATATTTTATCGTGTTTGTTTATTATATTGTAGCTTTCTTTTTGATCTGATAATTTTGATATTTTAGATTTTTTTAAAATATCTTTATATTTCAGATAGTCTCCATAAGTAAAAATTTCTATATTACTTCATCTCCTTTATTATAATTGTATTTTATTTATTTGTCAATGTTTTTTCTGTGGTAAATTTATATTTTTTATAATTCTTTTGTTTACTTTTTTATTAACCTCCTTTTTTTCATTTTTATTTAGTTTTTTGTGGGATTTTTTAGATTTATTTTTGTCTTTCCTAAGTTGTTTTGACTTTAAAATTTTATAAACCATACATCGACAAATAATGTATGGTTTTATATTAGCATATTTTTTATTTACTTTCAACCTGATTTTCAATATTTTAAAACTTAATTTTTTATCTTCTATTTTATATGATGTATTTTTTATTTCAGTAATAGTATTTTCATATTCTATGTTAGCAGCACAGTGATACTAGATTGAAAAACCAGGAGCCACTCCTCCAGAGTTACTAGCAATAAATCTGCTACAAGTACCATTAGAGAGCACATAACAAAAAGAATCTCTATATGCAAAATTTGGAGAACGAAGCCACCACCAATCTGAATTGCTCGTGACTGGTTTTTTTACAATATTGTTTGAAGTGTTATATTTTGTAGTTTCTAAATTAATTCTATAATATTTATATCGTTTTCCTTCTGTTGTTATTGCATAACCTCTTGTTCCATTTATTATTTGATTTCGATCCTGTCCATATCCGTTGTCCCATATTTCTCCACATGATAATAGCCATAAATAATCTTCTGTTTGCTCTATTGATGCTACATTATGTACTGGTATGTAATCTTTCTTCACTTTCTTTATATGATATGTTGTAATTAATGAGCTATATGTTATTCCATTTAATATTTCTCTTAGTTCTGTATCTTTCCATCCTCCTGCATTAGTAGCACTACTATTCATTTGTGCTGATGTCAAAAAATCTACATACTCAAAACTTATTCCTGCCTTTCCTGTTGCTGTTGATGAACCATATGCTGTTGTTTTAACTGAATCTGCTAATTCATCATGATTAAATCCTAATATTCTTACTGTTCTTCCATCTAATGTTTTTGTGTCCCCAACTCCTAATATTTTGGTTTTACCATCAATTATTACTTTTACTTCTAATGTATTTTCATTTATAGATGTAGTATTTGATATTACTTTTGCCATATTTGCAATTTCATCCCATCCATATGTTATTTCTGTTGCAGTATGAGTTGTTGCTGCTGTTTCTTCTGCACTACTTTGTTTTCCTCCTCCATAGCTTGTCATTTGTTCATAATAATTTTCCAATATTTCATTTTCTTCTATTTGGGCATTTTCTGTCTTCTTTTTGGCTTCTTCAACTTGTTCAAATAACCCTGTATTCGTTATCGCCTGTATGCTTATTCCGGCTAATATTAATAATATTATTATTGTTATAACCAATGCAACCAATGTAATTCCATATTCTTTCTTAATTTTTTTCATTTTTAAATTTTCTCCTTTGCTCTTTTACCAACAAAACATCTTAATTTTTTGTTGTTTCAATTTTAATATTTTTTATATTTAATATATAGATATTTGTGCACACCTACATAATTACAATACCAATTTATTGTAACTTTATTTTTTATTTCACAAACATATACATTTTCTTTTATAGGCTCTATAATATTTCCATCGGCTAATAGGCTATTTACTTTAAAAGGTTTATTGCATGTAAGTTTTATTATATATTTTCCAGGATTCAAAGTAATGTTATGAGTATTATTTCCATCAACATACGCTTCAACTGTATTTGAAGCAAAATTTCCAGAATCTAAATTATCTACAAGTATTTCAGCCATTTCACCTTTACTATTTAATATATAGTCATAAACAACTTTATTTTTAACTATTTCTTCAAACTTTTCATTGCATAAATCTGCTTTATTTTCATATTTTTCATTACAATTTAATAATTTTAGAACAACTGCTATACTATCTTTTTCATAAAAATATAAATTAAACTCCACTGAACTATCTGTTAAATTATATATATTGAATTTATAATTTATCATATCAAACTCTAAACTAGTGTCTTCGTTACTAGTTGTATATTTTGTAAAAATATAATTTGAATCCTTTGAAGGTATTGTATCTATTTTTTCATCATTTACATATATATTTATATTTGAATTTTTATTATTTTCTTCTCTATTACTTGAATTTATTGATTCTATTTTTTCTTCATAACTTATTAATGTTTTATTCTCTTCAACTTGCGAATTATCTGTTATATTTTTTGCTTGTTTTGCATTTTCAAATAATCCCGTTTGTGTCAATGTAGCTATTGCAATTCCTGCTAATATTAATAATATTATAATTGTTATAACCAATACTACCAATGTAATTCCATGTTCTCTTTTTAATTTTCTTTTCATTTTAAAAATTCCTCCTTTGTATTTTAAACATGTCATTATTTGTCATATTAATAATACACTAATATGACTTAAAAAGTCAATATAATTTAGTTCAATTTTATGATAATTTATATATAAAATTTCAAAAAAATATAAGGTGATTTTATGATAAAAGAAAAAAGAAATTCCATGCATCTGACACAAGAGCAAATGTCAGAAAAACTGGGTATAAGTTTAAGACAATATGTAAGAATAGATAATGAAAAAGCATTTCCTAGGAGAGATATTTTAAAGAAGTTAATTGATGAGTTAGGTTTGACTAACGAAGAAATTGGAGCTTACATTAAAATTCTCACAGAAAATATTGCTTAATCATTATCTATTATTTTTTATTCTATTTGTTAGAAATATGTATATTTTCAGCCTTTGCATTCATTTCTCTTGAAATAATATTTTGAATTTGTGCAACTTGTTCTTTGCTTAATTCACTAGCCTCTATTATCACACTAACACTTTCCCCATTTACAAATACAACACTATTTTCAAAGCCTTTTGTTTGTATAAGATTTTCGCATATCATTATACTGTTTTTTGTGTCGTTTATTTTTTTTATTTCATCTGTTGCAGATTGTTTTTGTGTTTCTAGTGAATTATCACTGTTTAAAACTTTTTCATATGTTTCTATCATTTGCGAATACATTGTGTCTCTTTCTAATTTTGATGTTTTGAAATAATCACTATTATTTGTTGTGTTTGTTGTAGTAGAACTTGTAGTAACTGTATTGCTACTTGTGTTTTCTGTTTTAGCATTTTCTATATTGTTATCGGTATTGTTTACTGCCTCATTTACAATATCATTACTGCTGACTAATTGTGCATCTCCTATATTTGCCATTTGGTCTAATTCTTCTTCTGTTCCACTAGTTGGTATTATACTATTTGTATTATCATTAGCAGTATAATTTAAATACCCTGCTGCTACTAACATTAAAGCAATAACATAGATTATTACTTGGTTCTTTTTAAATAATTTCATAATTAATCCTCCTATTCCATTTCAAAAACTTGAATTTTGTGTGTAGCCAGTCCTGTTGCAGCTTCTACGGCTTGTATTATGTTTGTTTTTACATTAACATTTGATGCTCCTTTTGCTGTTATAATTGCTCCTTCTATTTTGGGTTGTAAAGTTTTTTGAACTATTGGTGTTTTTTTTCCATTTTCTTCTTGATATACAATTTCTTTGTCTGAATCTGTTTGTTCAACTTTTCTTGTTCCCCCAGAAGTATCTGTTTCTTCTGTCGTGCTTGTTTTGGAATTTTCATTATACATTGCAACTGTTTGACTTGATTCTGAGTAATTTATAAAAACTTTTACATTTCCAACTCCTTGTATTTTTCCTAGTATATTTTCTAATCTTTCTTCTAAATTATTGTTTTCTTCTGTTTGAGTTGTATCTGCATTTGCAAGTTGTCTACCTGCTGTGTTGGTAATTGTTTTGTCCGATTTCTTATTTCCATTCCATACATAGTTTATAATAACAATTGTTATTATTAAAATAACAACAAAAAATACTAAGTTTTCTATTTTCTTTTTGTTGTTTCCTTCTGTTTCTTCTTTACTGTCAATTATTTTCTTTAATTTATCTTTAAACATGATTTGCTCACCCCGTATTCACTTATTAAAAATTCTTTTACACTTTCAATGTCTGTTTTGGTAATTTTCGAATTTTCTTTTTCTGTACTGTTTTCTTTTGTATTGTTTCCTACTTTTACCTCTACTTTTTGAATTTTTTGTATTTCAGAAACAATTTTGTTTTCTATTGTTTCTGTTGTGTTTTCATTAGCTTTGGAATTTTCATCTGTTCTCGTCTCTTCTTTTTTGTCTAATTTTAAAGTTATCTTTTTTATACCCGAGTCATTATTTTCTTGAGATATATTTGCATCGACTTTGCAATATTCTATTGTATAGCCTTTTTCTTTTAACTTTTTGGTAATATCATTTTCTAATTCCTCTATATAAATTTCTTTTAATCTTTTGTCCATTGATTCTTGATTAACCTCTACATTACTGGTATCTAATTCTTCGTTTATATACGAAGAAACATCAATATTTTCAAAATTAAGCTTATCACTATTTTTTATAAAAGGAGATATTATACTAAACAATATATATAATCCCATTATCATTTTTACGTATTTTTTAGTTTTATTATTAGGGAGTAACATTTCTAATATTGATACTACAATTATTGCTAAGCTTAAATTTTTTACCCAACTACTTAAAAAATTTACCACTTGTTCCTCCTTATCTGTACATCATTCCTGTATTAGACATTTTTATAAGTAAGGTTGTTCCTATTATTACCATAAAAAATATTGTGAACAATATTCCTAATAGGATTTTAAATATATCTCCCATTTCATCTAATAATTTTACTATTTTTGCATCTGCTATTACTTCGCTTATGCTTGCTACTAGCTTGTAGGAGATTGTTAATACTGATAATTTTAAAATTGGCACTATACATATACTGATTATTATTACCACTCCTACAAAGCCTACTGCATTTTTTAATATTATTCCGCATCCTAAAACACTATCTACTACATCTCCTAAGATTTTCCCAACCACTGGTACTGCTGAACTTACAATTGATTTTGCGGTTTTTGCTGTTATTCCATCTACACTGCTTGCGAGTGTTCCTTCTAAAGATACTATTCCCACAAAAATTGTTAAAATTATTCCTAAAAACCACAAGGTACTGGATTTTAAGAATTTTGATAATTTTGCTACTTGAACTTGGTCTGATATTTTTGATATTATGCTAATAGATGCAATTATTAAGATTATTGGTATTAATATGTTTTGAATTAAATTTCCTATAAAATTTATTAAGAATAATATTATTGGTTCTAGTATGCTTGTAGTTGTTATACTTCCTGTATATAACATAAGCGATACTAATACTGGTATTAATGTATTCATAAATCCTATTAGATTATTTGAAGTTTGTTTTACTAAATTTATCACATCTGAAAAATTGCTCATTATTATTGTTACTATTGCTATGTATTGCACATAATAGATTAGTTTTGAAATACTGTCATTTTCTAAACTTTCACTTATTGATTTTAATATGCTATGTATTATTATAATTGCTAGAATACTAAGTAAGGATTTTATTCCTGTTTGAACTTCTGTACCCAATATGTTTAATATTTTTTTATATATTTTTGAATTGTCTACTTTTCCACTTATTGCTGAGTTTAATATTTCACTTATGTCTGCATCTGCGAAAAATTCTCCTGTATATTGTTTTGAATTTTCGATAAAAGAATTTATACCAAAAGTTTCTTTTTGTGTTTCAATTGTATTATCTTCTGCCTTTACTGTTTTAGGAATAAATATTATTGCAATTATAATTATTAATATTATTTTCTTTTGTATTTTCACATCTTTATTTCCTCCTTATTTTTTTGCTATGGCAGAATTTTTAATATAATTTCTAGCAGATTTGATATTATTGGTATTGACATTGATATTATTATTATTTTGCTTCCTATTTCTATTTTGCTGGCTATTGCCGCTTCTCCAGAGTCTTTACAAATACTTACTGCAAATTCTGAAAGAAAAGCTATTCCGGTTATTTTTATTAATATTGCTATAAACTGAGTATTAATTCCAAATTTGTCTTGTATTGATTGAATTATATTTATAATTCCGGTTAATTTGTCCATTACTAGAACTAATATCAATACTCCTGTTAATATACTTATAAACACTGCGTATTCTGGTCTATATTGTTTTAACATAATAATAATAACTAAAGCTGTTAGAGCTATTCCTATAATTTTAATTATTTCCATAATTGAAGCTCCTTATAAATCACCTATAAATTAAACAAAGTTCTTACTGTATCAAATAATCCACTTATTTCTTTTATTACCATTGTTAAAACAATGACAAGTCCTGCAAGTGTTGTCATCATTGCTTGATCTTCTCTACCTGCTCTTACTAAAACTTGATATAACACTGCAACTAATATTCCTATTGCTGCTATTTTAAATAATAAATCTATACTCATAATAAATCCCCCTATATCAAAATAATAACAATGGCTAGTCCTATTGTTGCCCCTAGCTTTTTGTATAATTTTTCATTTTTTTGTTTTTCTTCTTCCGCTTCTCGTATTTGTTTTTCTAAGAAAGTTTCTGTTACTTCAATTTGACTTATTTGCCCATCAGTATCTGTTGACCCTAATAATTTAGATAAAGTTTTTATTGTTTGCTTGTCCTCTGTTTTCAAATTACTTTTTAACTCTTCAACTGCTTCTTCCCAAGCTATATCTGTACTCTCAAATTTCATTTTTTCTTTTGCCTTAAAAAACAAATTTGATATATTTTTACTAGAATTCTCACTAATTTCTCCAAATATTTCAGGTATTGGTTCATATGTAAATTTTATTTTTGTTTTAAATATATTTAAAGCATTTTTTATTTCTTCTAATTCTTCAAGTCTTAACATATAACCTTTTGCTATATAATTTCCTATTACATTTGATAATATAAACACTAAAAAAAGCATACAATATTTAATAATTTGCATTTTTATTCTCCTTGCAATTATTTTTAATATTATATGCTTGTCTTTTTATTTTAGAACTATTTTTTTCTGTCAATTGGGACGCCCTTTTTTGACATATTTTTATTTTTTATTCATTTACAACCCATGTGAAAGAATTAGATACATCATTTGCTACGTTTTCTATTTCTTTATCATCCTCTAAACTATAGCTTTCAGCTACAATTCTAGCTATTTTATCTCCTCTTAATATATAATAATTATACATTATTTCTTGTGGCTCTGAATTAAAAATTACTTTAACTTTTAATATATCATAATTATTAGCTGTTTTTGAGATATTCATTTCTAGTGTATCTGGTTTTTCCTCAGATTTATTAATTGACTCTTCTATATTTGTTTTTACATCTTCTATGGATTTTATTGTTGCTGAATCAACTTGTTGATATGTTACAACTATCATAGCTGGGTAAGAAGAATAGTCTTCTTGTTCTTCTGTTTGGTTTGTTTGTTGATTTAAATCTGGGAATGTGTTTATGTATTTATAATATTGTACATATTGAGAGTATTGTGTATTAATTTGTTTCCAGTCTCCTGCTATTTGGAAGCTTATGTTAGAATCTTTATAATCTATCTTTTCACTGCTTTGTAAAAGACTTGGATTATCTCCACCTAATGTAGCTAGTAATATAATTCCTACTATAATTACTATCATAGATATTGTAAAAGCTTTAGCTGATTTCTTTTGTCTTTTTTCTGGATTATTTTCAGCTTCTTTTGAATAATAGTATTTTCCTTTATATTTTTTTATTATTCCTACTTGTTTTAAATAATTAAATCTAATTTTTGCCCCTCTATCTTCTGGTATTTCAGCCAATACTTCTTCTTTTATCATTGCTTTATCAGGTGTTGTTGCTTCATATTTTTCAAAAATTGGCTTTAATTCTTCAATTGACTCTTTTATCATTTTATTTATGTTTTCATTGTTACTAAATTGAATTTTTACTTCTTTTCCATCATTATTTTCTAATTGCTTTTTTATGTTTGATGTTATAATGCTTGCTCCTAATATTGTAAATACTACTGAAATTATGCAATCTTTTGTTATTGCTGTTGAAAATTCACTGCTTCCATATAATTTTTGAACATTTGTTATACTTACAGGTAATCCTTGTTTTTGTATTAATAATGCTGGTATTATAGCAAGTGTTGTAACCATTACTATTATAACAGCTATAACCATTATTATAATTGGTAATTTTTTGTCAATTTTTCCTTTACAAATTTTATAACCTAAAAATTCTCCTCCAGCAATAATTGCTGCTAAAATTGATAACATCATATTTCCATAGACATACACTAAAATCCATGGTATTGTTGCTATTATTCCTCCTATTATTGCTCCTATTATTCCAGTTAAGTAGCTTCCTGTTTTTTCTTTTTTAATTACTTCTTCTTCCATTTTTTCCTCCTCATTGGTCATTTGGGACGCTCTTTTTTGACCACTTTTTGTATGATTTCGTGTCAAAAAAGGGCGTCCCTATTGACACAATTTTTCTAATTCTTTTATTTTATCTCTTGTTTCAGCTGCTTTTTCGAATTCCATATTTGCAGCATATTCTAGCATTTGGTCTGTTAATTTTTCTATTGCCTTTTTAACATCTTCTTCTTTTTCCATTTTGAATTCTACGCCAATGTCTTCTTGTTTTACTGCACTTATTGCTTCTCTTATTGATTTTGTTATTGTTTTTGGTGTTATTCCATGTGCTTTGTTGTATTCTTCTTGTATTTTTCTTCTTCTGTTGGTTTCTGTTATTGCTTTTTCCATAGATTCTGTTAATTCATCTGCATACATTATAACTGTTCCATCTGTATTTCTTGCAGCACGTCCTATTGTTTGTATTAGCGAACGTTCTGAACGTAAGAAGCCTTCTTTGTCTGCATCTAGTATTGCAACTAGTGATACTTCTGGTATGTCAAGTCCTTCTCTTAGTAAGTTTATTCCTACTAAAACGTCAAATTCTCCTAAACGTAGATTTCTAATAATTTCCATTCTTTCTAGTGCTTTTATGTCTGAATGCATATAATTTACTTTTATGTCTAAGCTTTTTAAATATGCTGTTAGATCTTCTGCCATTTTTTTAGTTAGTGTTGTGACTAATACTCTTTCGTGTTTCTCTACTCTTTTTCGTATTTGTTCTATTAAATCATCTATTTGATTTGTTACTGGTTTTACTTCTATTTTAGGATCTAGTAATCCTGTTGGTCTTATTATTTGTTCTACTACATTTTCTTTGCTATGTTCTTTTTCGTAGTCTGCTGGTGTAGCACTTACAAATACTACTTGATTTATTCTTTTCTCAAATTCGTCAAATGTTAATGGTCTATTGTCAAATGCTGATGGAAGTCTAAATCCATAGTTTACAAGTGATTCTTTTCTTGCTCTATCTCCATTGTACATTGCTCTTACTTGTGGTATTGTAGCATGTGATTCATCTATTAAAAGTAAAAAGTCTTTTGGAAAATAGTCAAATAATGTATATGGTGGGCTTCCTGCTGGTCTTTGACTTAAATGTCTTGAATAGTTTTCTATTCCTTGGCAGAAACCTGTTTCTTTCATCATTTCTATATCGAAGTTTGTTCTTTCTTCTATTCTTTGTGCTTCTATTAATTTGTTATTATCTTTAAAATATTTTATTCTTTCTTGTAATTCTTCTTCTATTGTTCCTATTGCTCTATTTAGCTTGTCTTTGCTTGTAACATATTGAGAAGCTGGTGGTATTAATATGTGTTTTCTTTCTCCTATTGCTTTTCCTGTTAATGGATTTATTTCTGAAATTTTTTCTATTTCATCTCCCCAAAATTCTACCCTAACTGCACTTTCACTTTGTGATGATGGATAGATTTCTACTATATCTCCCTTTGCTCTAAATGTTCCTCTTTTGAAGTCTATTTCATTTCTTGTATATTGCATTATTACTAGTTTTTTTAATACTTCGTCTCTAGATTTGTTCATTCCTGGACGTAGAGACAACATCATTTCTTGATAGTCTACTGGGTCTCCTAAACCATAAATGCATGATACTGATGCTACTATTATTACATCTCTTGTTTCAAATAATGATAGTGTTGCTGAATGTCTTAGTTTGTCTATTTCGTCATTTATTGATGCATCTTTTTCTATATATGTGTCTGAACTTGCTATATAACTTTCTGGTTGATAGTAGTCGTAATAAGATACAAAGTATTCTACATTATTTTCTGGGAAAAATTCTTTAAATTCTGAGTATAATTGCCCTGCTAGTGTTTTGTTATGTGCTAATACTAAGGTTGGTTTTTGGACTTTGTTTATTATGTTTGCCATTGTGAAGGTTTTTCCTGAGCCTGTAACTCCAAGTAATGTTTGAAATTTTTTGCCCTGATCTATTCCTTTTGATAAATATTCTATTGCTTGTGGTTGGTCTCCTGTTGGCTTATATGGTGAGTGTAGTTTAAACATTTTTACCCTCCTCCTATGATTTATATTCTACATTATTTTGTAATAAATGTCTACATATTTAATAAAAGTTCCTGAAGCTTTTGACTTCAAGAACTTTTCATTTTATATTATTTTTAAAACCATTTGATTTATTGTTGATAAATCTGTCGCAGTAATTCTTCCACTTTCATCTAAATCTCCTGCTAATTTATACTCACCTTCTAATGTGACTGTTTTTAATATTGCTTTATTTAATGTTGATAAATCTGTTGCTGTAACTTTTCCATTTCCATCTAAGTCTCCTGCAACTGCAATTTTAATTTCTTTCTTTTCATTTTGTAATTCAACCGTCATTTTCATTCCAGTTCCTACAAATTCTTCTGATTTTAGAACTGTTCCGTCTTCTTTAAATATTGTTACTTTTCCATTTGTTTTTATGTTTTTAATGTAGTCACTATATTTTGTTTCTTTTTGTACTCTGTAAATATATTTATCATTTATTTTATATTTTTCTGATGTTAAAGTTAATTTTGTAACATCGTTCTTAGAATCATCTTTTTTGTCATCTTTTGGAGTCTCTATATTTCCAAATAGTAATATCTTATTTTCTTCTAAATATTGTGTTTTATCAGTTTCATTTAATTCTAAAATTGCTGATAAAAGTTTGTTTCTTTGAATAAAATATGTATTTCCATCTTTCATTTTAGTATCTGGTATCATTGATTTTATTTTTGTAATATATTTATCTATTTTTCTTTTATAAATTTGATATTGTTCTTCATCTGATGTTCCTTCTTTTTGTAATCCATATTTTGTAATAATATAACTTGTTAGTTCTGTTGTTGTATTTGAATATTCTTCTTTTTCATTTAACATTTGACTTTGAAATACTAATCTTGTAGGTTCTCTATGTTTTAGTGTTATTTTATATCCATATTGTATATTTAAAGTATCATCACATGGTGAATTTACATTTCCTATAAAACTTTTTTCATAAATTTTATTACCGTTTTCATCTAATATTTGGATGTTTGAATATTCGTCAGTAAAATAAGAATGTGGTTGTTGGTTATTTCCTTTAACTCTAATTGTTTTGTTTTCCATATCCATTGTTATATTTGCAAATTCTGAATTTCCTAGTCCTGTAAGTCTTACTTTTGTGTCTGATGCTAATACATTTGTATTTATTTTTTCATATTGTATATTTTTTTCTATATTTGCATTTTCTTTAATTACAAGATATTCGTAAGAATGTTCATATGCTTCTGATTTTGTGCTTGGTAATTGAATTGTGTATATACCAGCTGGTAAGTCTTTTATTGATATAGTTTGATTATCAACTGTTATTTCTTTTATTACTTTTGAACCATCTTTAATATATAGTTTTTTTCCTTTTATTTGTTCAAAATCTTCTATTGAAATTTTTATTACAGCATTACCTTTCATATTATATTTTGATATGTCTTCATTGCTTACTACAGAATAGTTTCCTTCTAAATTTAATTCTTTTCTAATTTGCTCTGCTTTTTTATCACTTGATACTAAATCTCTTAAATAATATAACATTGGTAATTCTTTTTCATATATTTCTGTTTCTATATCTTCTGATGGAAAGATTTTTGATTGATTTAGATATGGTATTACATTATAGCCAGATACCTCACTAAATCCTTTTGCATACATATCTGAGGCATTGTATTGTATTCCATTTTTTACATATTTTCTGTATTCAGAATGTACATATGCCATAGATTTTTCTGGACCTATCTTATCTAATAAATCGACAAATACATATAATTTTTGTTGATAACTTAATTCATTAAAGTTTGTTGCTTTGTCTCTTGCTTGTTTCATATTATTTTCTATATTTAATTTTTTTCCAAGCCATCCACCATCATTTTCATTTAAAAATGTAATTTGATAATAATGTGCTAAAATGTTATTCATAACATCCACTAATGCTAGGTCTTTGTTAGCCAAACTTCCTTCATATCCATGTCCAAATTCATGTAAGTTTAGCCATCCTTTTGATAAATACCCACTTATACTATCTCCATTTTGTGCAGTATGGTTTCCACTATAGTAAGCTGCACCTGCACCATGTTTGTTAGCTTTTACAAAAAATTTTGTTTTTACGTTTTTGTTTAATTCATTATCAGTATCATAAGATAACCCTAAGAAACGGTCAAATTGTTCTACAAAATCATGATAATATTCAAGCATTTCATCAATTGATTTAAAGTTATAGTTATTTCCATCTTTTCTAACTATTAATTCTCTATCTTTTATTGGTATTAAAAATGTTGCTCTATCATTTTCTATTACTGCATAAGAATGATTATTTTTCTTCCATTTTTCAAAGAATTGTTCTTCATCATCCCCATAATAATAATATGTCAATTCTTCTGTTCCTTGCTCATTTTTTATTTCAATACTTGGTTGTTCTTCTGTGTCAACTGGTGTTCTAATAAATGGTACACTATCATTCTGGACTTCTACTGTAATCCAGTCTCCATTTTTTGGTATTTGATAGTTTTTTTCTGTTTGACTGTCATTATTCAAACAATCTAAACTTAAATCTTTATTGAATTTTGTATTTTTTTGTCTAATTTGAAAACTTGCTCCAGCTTTCATGTATATTCCTAGGTTTTGGCGGTCGTGCCAGTTTCCACGGTTTGTCCCTGTTAATGCCATATTTGCTACTGATGGTAATGTGTATATTGTTTTTTCTGTAGTAGTTTTTTCACTTATTGCTAATGCTGGAATTGTGTAACTTAAAATAAGTATCATTAATAATTCTATTACTATTAATTTTTTTAATTTTCCCATAATTTCTCCTATATCTTATTATTTATTAATTTGCCATAATTCCAAATAGTTCACTATTTAAGTCTATTACATAAGATGAAGAAGTTTCTAACTCATCTGACATAATATTTTCATTGATAGAAAATACTTTTTTGTTTGCTTTTCTCTTTTTCTTTAATGATTCAAAGCTAATAATATTGCTTGGCTTCTCTTCTGGTTTGTTTTTATTGTTAATTTCTTCTATCATTTTTGTATATTCTTCTTGGCTCTTTAATATATTTTCATTGATTTCTGTTAGTTTATCATCATAATTTATTGCTTCTATTTTTTCTAATAATTCTTTATTATTGTTTATTTGTAATTTTCTTAATTTTGAAATTCTGTGATTTACATTTGTTATTTGTTCATTTTGTAATTGTTTTAATAATTCTATTTCTTTATTTGCTAATTCTATTTTTGTTTTTAATTCTTCTAGTTGATTAAATTCTTCTTCCATATTTTGTGTTTTTTGTTTTAATAACTCTAGTGTTTGAAGTTCTTTTACTGTATTTTCTATATCGGCTTTAGCTTTTAATTGTTCATTTTTTAATTGTTCTACTTTTTCATCAAAACCATTGATTTTTTCATTCATTGTTTCTTTGTTACTAATTAATTCATCAATATTTTCGAACATATTACTATTATTATCTTTTAATATGTTTATTTGTTCTAAGATATTTACTTTTTCTAAATCCAATTTTTCAATATTTTCTAGAAGATTGTTATTGCTTATTTGTAAATTTTTTATATCATTTTGCATTGCTTTTGTTTCTTCTTTAAAATTATTAATACTTTCAAATATCTCTGTTTTTGAGTTATTTATGTTATTTATGATTTCTTGTTTGTCTAATGATTGTTTATTTTTTATATTATCTATTTCTGTATAAATATTATTTATTTGTTCTTTTGAATTGTCATTGTCTAATCTTTTTTCTATATTTGATATTCTGCTAAATATTTTCTTAATTACATTTTTAAATCCATTTTCTTTTGGTTGTATTGTTTTCTCTTGTTGTTGCTCTACTACTTGAACATTTTCTAATTCTTGTTCTACTTCTTTATTTAATAATTCTTGTTCTATTACTGGTCTAGCATTTTCTATTATTTCTGAAACTGTAATTATTGGTTGTTTTATTTGTATTTCTTTTTCTGTTTTTTCTTGTTTTCCATCTCCATAATAATAGCCATAACCTTTTCCATAGTATTTATTATGTTGTACATCACTCTTGTTTAGTATAACACCCATTATTTTGCCACCGACATCTTGAATTTGTCTTTTTGTTTTCTTTAATTCATTTATTTTTGACACTTTATTTTCGGCAATTAATATTGTGCTGTCTACCATTGTTGATAATGCTATACTATCTGAAACCATCATACTTGGTGTTCCATCTAATAATACAAGGTCATACATTGATTTTAAAAGTTCTAATAAGTTTCTCATGTTTGTTGATGATAATAATTCTGATGGATTTGGTGGAATTGTTCCACTTTCTAAAATATGTAAATTTGGTATTTTAGTTTCTTTTATGTATTTTTTTGCTTTTTCTAAATTTTCTAATTTATTTTCTGTTATTTCTTTTATAAAGTCTGATAGTCCTTCTCCTGTTTGGTTTTCAAATATTTGACTTCTTCCTTTTGAATTTCTTAAGTTTGTATCTACTATAAGAACTTTTTTGTTTGCTTGTGCAAAAGCTACTGCTATATTATTTACTATAAAGCTTTTTCCTTCTTTTTCTCTTGCACTAGTAAATAAAATAGCTTTCTTTTTATTGATATTTGAAGCATACAATATATTTGTTCTTGTTGTTTTTAAACATTCTACTATATATGATTTTGGGTCTGTTTCTATTATTAATTCGTTGTTTGTTTTATTTGTATTTGGTATTGTTCCTATTGTTTCAAGTTTTAAATTTACTGGGATGTCTTTTTCAGATTTTATTGTGTCGTCAAGAATATAAAGTATTAATATCAATACTCCTGATGTAAATATTCCTGCCATTAAAGCTATTGCCATATCTTTAATATGATTTATATTACATGGTGTATTTGATATTTCTGCTGTATCTATGATATTAATGTTTTGAATATTATAAATTGTTTTTATTTGTTCTACGAAAACTTTTGATATTTCATTAGCTATTTTCATTGCTGTTTCCGGATTTTGATTTTCTACTGTTATTTTTAAGAATTGTGTATTTTTTATTTCTGCTACTGTTAAATTTTTTTGTAAATTTTGAACAGAAATATCAAGCCCTAAGTTTTCTATTACTTTACTTAGAACGTTTGCACTTTTAGCAATACTTCCATATGTAGAAATTAAACCAGAGTTCAAATTTAAGTCTGTTTGTGTTACTTGTTTTTCCCCCTGTGCCTCGTCTCCTGTTAATAAGACTGTTACAGATGAATTGTATTGAGGCTTTTTGTAATAATATGAATAGAAGTAGCTCATTACTAAACTTAATAATATTATTAGAGCTATAAATATCTTTTTGGATGAAATAATATTTAATATTTTTTTCATATCCATATATTCATTATTTTCCATTTACATCACCTATTTCTAATTATACCATGTTTTAGCAATTATTGCAACACTTTATGTTTATTTAGTGATGTATATCTAGAAACTACTGCATTTTTATTACTTTACAATATAAAAAAAGGTATAAAAAGATTAATATTCTTTTCATACCTTTTATTATTACATAGCTTGTCTATATAAATTTATAAAATCTTCTTTACTAACTTCTCTTGGATTTCCTGGTTTACATGGGTCTTCCATAGCTTTATCTGCTAGCATTTCGAAATCTTCTTCTTTTGCTCCATAATCTTTTATTGTTTGTGTAATTCCTACTGCTTTTGATAATTCACTTATCATCCATACAAAAGTATTTATAACATCTTGGTCGTTTAAATGTTCTGCATCTGGTCTTCCGATTTGGCATAAGATTTCTCTAAATCTTTGTGCTGTTTCTGGATTTGCACCATTAAATCTCATAACTGTTGGTAATAACATTGCATTTGCAATTCCGTGTGGTGTGTCATATACAGCCCCTAGTTGATGAGCCATTGAATGAACTATTCCTAATCCAACATTTGAGAATCCCATTCCTGCAATGTATTGAGCCATTCCCATCATTTCAATTGCTTTTTCATCTTTGTCATTTACTGCTGCTGGTAAATATTTAAATATCATTTTTATAGCTTGCATATGGAACATATCTGATATTTCATTATGCGCTTTTGTTATATAACCTTCTACTGCATGTGTTAATGCATCCATTCCTGTTGCAGCAGCAAGTGTTTTTGGCATTGATGCCATTAAATCTGAATCTATTATTGCTACTATTGGAATATCATTTGGATCTACACATACCATTTTTATTTTTCTGTCTTCATCTGTTATTACATAGTTTATTGTAACTTCAGATGCTGTTCCTGCTGTTGTTGGAAGTGCTATTACTGGCATTCCTCTATTAACTGTATTTGATGCTCCATTTAAAGATTTTATATCAGCTCTATCTGGGTTTGTCATTACTATTGATATACCTTTTGCTGTGTCCATACTTGAACCACCACCAACTGTTACAATAACATCAGCTCCTGATGCTTTACAAGCTTCTACACCATCTGTTACATTTTTTATAGTTGGGTTTGGTTTTATTTCATCATATAATGTATAATCTATGTTTGCATTTTTGAATATTTTCTCAACTTTTGCAGTTACACCTGCACTAACTAGTGATTTATCACTTACTAAAAATACTTTTTTAAATTTTCTTTTTGTTATTTCTTCTGCTAAAGCTCCTCTTGCTTCCTTTCCAAAATAAGATGTTTCATTTAAGACAAATTTTATTGCCATTTTAAATTCCTCCTTTATATAAATATTTATTATTACATATTCCCATCTTTATATTCGCTAGGAATATTAAAGTAATCATTTTTTACATTGCCATATGAGATGTCAACTTTTAATAATTCTTCTTCATCCCCTGCAATTGTTTTTATATAAACGATTTTATCGTTATCATAGTATATCCTTGTTTTTGCTTTTGTTAAATCTGTCACTGCTATTTTGTTATTTATTAAAAAGTCTTGGTATTTTTCAAATTCTTCATATTGATAATTTTTACCTTTTACTTTTTCTTTTCCAGTGTTACTTGACATTTCTTTTAACTTTGATAATTTTTGTTGGATTTCTGTTGATATTTCTGTATTATTTTTGTATGTGTAATATGTTTTATTACTATCATCTACAAAATATGTGTCATTTCCTTTTACTATATATTTGTAAGTTACTCCATTTCTTGTTGTTTCTTTATATGCTTGTCCATCTTTTATTACTATTGTTTCTTTATTGTTCTCATCTAATGTTATTGTAAATGTCATTTCTTTTGAATTTGCTATTTTTTCATAATTTTTTTGTATCTCCACAGATTCTGTTTGTTCTGTTTTGTTTGTTTTATTTTTACTAGATAGAGCAAATATTATTACTCCAATAATTACAACTACTAATATAATTATTCCAATAATTATCATTGGTTTTTTAAGTTTATTATCTTTCATGTTCTTTTGTACCTCCTAAATTTTATTTTTGATTAGTCTCCTAAGTTTATTCCTATACTTCTTGCTGTTTTTACTAAATCATCATCCATTGTTACTTTTCTTTGGTTACTTACTGCTGTATTTCCTGAAACAGCTCCTATTTCTTTGTTTTCTCCAACAACATCTTCTAATGATACATAATCTAATTTGTTATTTTTTATAACTGTTAATACTCCAAATTTTTCTTCTAATGCTAATTGCATTGCTTTTGCACCATATTTTGTTGATAAAACTCTATCAAATGCTGTTGGTGTTCCTCCTCTTTGCATATATCCTAAAGTTGTGTTTCTTGCTTCTAATCCTGTTAATTCTTGTAATTGTTTTGCAACTATTGGACCTACTCCTCCAAGCTTTGTATTGTCTACACCTTTTCCGTTATCTCTTTCATTTTCTACTGTTATATCTCCACCTATTGGTTTTGCACCTTCTGCAACAACTACAACACTGAAGTTTTTACCTCTTTTTTGTCTATTTTTTATTTTTTCTGCAACTTTATTTATATCATATGGAATTTCTGGAATTAATGCAACATCTGCACCACCTGCTATTGATGATTCTAATGCAATCCATCCTGCATATCTTCCCATTACTTCTAGAACCATTATTCTATGATGTGTTTCTCCTGTTGTATGAAGTCTATCAAGTGCTTCCATTGCAACAGATACAGCTGTATTATATCCAAATGTTATTTCTGTACATGCAACATCATTATCTATTGTTTTTGGTACACCAATTACATTTACTCCTTTTAATGAGAAATCTCTTGCTGATTTTTGAGTACCATCTCCACCTAATGTGAATACACAATCAAATCCATCATTTTTAATATTTTGAACACATTTATCTGACAAATCTTGATATTCTACAGTTCCATCTTCTTTTACTACTTTATAATTAAATACATTTGCATTTGTTGATGAACCTATAATTGAACCACCCTTTGGTAAAATTCCTTCTGCATTTCCTTCTTCTGCTGTACTTAGTTTTACATACTCATTTTTTAATAGTCCATTATAACCATCAATAAATCCGTAACATTCTACATCACTATTTTCTGCTGTTTTTACAATTCCTCTAATAACAGCATTAAATCCTGCTACATCTCCTCCATTTGCTAATATAGCTACTTTTTTTATCATTTTAAATCCTCCCTTGTTCTCTTTAGCTTATTAATTTTTTTATATCTTCGTCTTGTTTTAATTCTTTGCTTAAGAATAAATATGCTCTTTTGTCTTGTTTTATTGCTATTTCTGCTAATTCTTTATCACTTCTTAATCTTAAACTTGCATATTTTATTATTAACCCTTTATTTTCTATCGCTGTTTTTACAACTTCTCTATCATCTCTTAGTCTTTCACTTGCATAATATAAAGTTTGCCCATATGTTTTAACACTTGTCATTATTACTTCTTTATCTGCTTTTAATGCTTCTGATGCATAACAAGCAGTCCATGGTGCTCCATTTATTGCTAATAAAACCAGCTCTTTATTATTTCTTAATCTTTTACTTACAAATTCCATTGCTTCGCCATCTTGTGTTAATGCTGTTTTTACTACTTCTTCATCATCTTGAAATTCAGGGGCAGCAAATTCTAAAAGTTTTCCTTTTTTTCTAACCGCTTCTAATACATATTCTCTTGAATTTCTATTTTGTTTCATTTCTGTAACATCTTTTGCTTCCATTATGTATTACTCACCTGCTTTTCATTTTTACTTGTATTTTGCGCTATTAATGCTTTTATTTTTATTCCTTGTTCTGTAAACATTTTTTCATGTTCTGTTTCTATATTATGTTCAAAAATTGGTTCTTGGTGTAAGTCATATGTTTTTGCTTTAACTTCAAATCCTGTTTCTTCTAAATATAGTAAGGTTGAATTGAATAAATCATCATCATCTGTTTTAAAGTATATTTCTCCATTTGGTGTTAAAAATTGTTTGTATTTTTCTAGTTGTCTTGTATGTGTTAGTCTTTTCTTTCTATGTTTTCCTTTTGGCCATGGATTACAGAAGTTGATATATATTCTTTCTATTTTATCTTCTTTATCTAGTATTTGTAGTATTCTTTCTATGTCATATCTTGTTAATACTATGTTTTCTGGTTCCATATTTTTTTCTTTATATACTTGTTCTACGTTTCTTTTTGCAAGTCCTAACATTGCATCTATTAAGTCTATTGCTATATAGTTTTTGTCTAAGTTTTCTGATGCTAGGTTTGAGATAAATTGCCCTTTTCCACATCCTAGTTCTAGGTATAGTGGGTTGTTTGGATTTTTGAAAAATTCTTTCCATTTTCCTTTCATTTTTTCTGGTTCATCTATATAGAATTTACTTGCTTCTAGTTCTGGTCTTGCCCATTTTTTGTATCTTATCCTCATGCTTTTTTGCTCCTTATTTTATTGTTTTTGCTATTTGAATTATACACATAATTTTTTTAATTGTAAAGGTGTTTTTTAAATATTGTATATAAATCTAAATATAAAATTAGCCCTAATATCAAACACTTTTTTAATATTAGGACTGGATTATTTTTTATTTTTCTTTTATTTTATTTTTTCAATTTCCTCTTTTGTTAATTTTGTTATCTGCATAATTTGCTCTATTGGCATTTTTATTTTCAATAATTCTTTTGCTATTTCTTTTATTCCGTCTTGTAAACCTGCTTTATAGAAATTATGCTGACTTGTTAATCTGTTATATTCTGCCATGACTATTGAATTGTGTCTTTCTCTTTCCTTTGGGTCTTCACTTATGAAGTCTAAAGTATTTATTGCTCTTTCGATTTCTTTATTCTCTTTCTTTGCCAACATAATCCCCCTTTCGTTCTGTGTGAATATACACATCCATTGGTCTAATTTTGTAAAATCTTTTGGATTTTTATTTTTATATTTTGGTAATTCTATATAATGATATTCTATGTATTCTGATGCTATTTCGTCCTCTTCTTCATAGCCTAATTCTACATACTCTTCTTTTAGTGTTTTTTCAAATTTTAATCTTCCTACACTATGATAACTATTTCTTTTTAAGAAATTGTAGTTTGTTATAAATATGACTATACTCTTTTTTAATTCTGTGTATTTATGTCCTACTTGCAATTGCTCTGATATTAGTTTGCCCATATAGCTGGTTGCTCTTTCATCTATGTCTTTTTCATCTTCCATTTGCATTTCAATGTCAAGCATTGTTCCGTCTTCTGTTTCTGCTTTTATATCTAGTAGTCCCCTTTTTTCGCCTTTTTCATATGGGATTATCTCTGGATTTTTTATTGTTACTTTTTGTATTTCTTTTTTTAGTATTGCTTCTAAAAAATCTTTTAATACACTTTCGTTTCCTTTGTAGGCAAATACTCTTTTAAATATATAGTCATCTGTTATGGGTAATCTTTTTGTTTCCGTTGTTCATTCCTCCTTAATTATACTAAATTGTTTTGCTTTTAGCAATACCTTTTAGTAAATTTTTATTTTTTCGTATAATTAATTTGACAATTATTGTATCTACATTATTACAGTATTATATAGACCTTGTTACTTTTTTGCCTCCTTCCTTTTTTTATTTTTTGTTTTGGGTATCTTTTTCGATTTTTAATTTTCGGAATTAAAATTTCTTGATTTTCCAAATTTTTGTCTTTCCTAAGTTGCTTGATTAAAATATTTTAAATTTATAGCTATATGCAATGCCAAATTAATTGCACAGCTATATATTAACACGCTTTATCTTATATTGTCAACAAAAACCGTTCGACAAAATTCGAGTTTTGTTACTATCTATATTACTTAACTTTATTTTCCTAAAAAAATATGATAAAATACTTATAATAAAATTTATTGGAGAAAATTTATGAAATTAATATATAAAATAGAACAAAAAAATTGCACACTGAATAACATACTACAAAACAATTTAAAAATATCTTCAAGACTACTTTATAAACTTATTAAAAATAATTGTATATCTTTAAACGGAAAAGAATGTGATACTAGAAATATAGCCTCTCCTAATGATATTATAACTATTAATTTTGATTATTCTGAAGATAATTCTAATATTGTACCTACTGAAATGGATTTAAATATTGTTTTTGAAGATGATTGGCTTTTAATAGTTAATAAACCTGCTGGTATTGCAACTCATCCATCTGTTTTACACTTTTCAGATTCTTTATGCAATGGTGTTAGATTTTATTTTGATTCTATTGGTTTAAAGAAAAAAGTTAGACCTGTTAATAGATTAGATTTAAATACTTCTGGTTTAGTTGTTTTTGCTAAATGTGAGTATATTCAAGAATGTTTAATTTCTCAAATGAAGTCTAATGTATTTAAAAAAGATTATTTGGCTATTTGTGATGGTATTTTTGAAGATAAAGTTGGTGTTATCGATTTACCTATTGCTAGGAAAGAAAATAGTATTATTGAAAGATGTATTTCTGAAGATGGGCAAATTTCTATTACTCATTATGAAGTTTTAAAAGAATTTGATAATTTTAGTTTAGTTAAGTGTTCTTTAGAAACTGGTAGAACTCATCAAATTCGTGTTCATATGAGTAATGTTGGGCATCATCTTATTGGTGATTCTTTGTATGGTACTGATTCTAATTTGATTGAAAGGCAAGCTTTACATTGTTATCATATTTGTTTTTCTCATCCAATTTTTAAGAATGATTTGGATTTTGTTTGCGATTTGCCTGATGATTTTAAGAGTTTTGTTTATATTTGATTGTTAATTAATCTTCTACAATCAAATATATAATCAATATAAATTGTTTCTTGATTTATAAAATATATGACTAAATACTTTTTATTGCTTTATTAACTTCTTCAAAAACTTCTTCTAATGTGTAACCAACAAATCCATTTGTTTTATCTTTTCTTGAAGCCTCTATAGCTTTTAATATTTCTTTTATTCCTTTTTTTCCAACTAGTTGTAATAATTCTGTATCACAATATTGTATTTTACCGCTTATTTTAATTGCACCTCCTTTTTTTATTCCAATTATTTTTTTCATAAAACTTACCTCCTAAATCAAATTAGAAATATTATAAAAGAGTAAATCTGTAAGCCGGGTTCTGTCGTTAAAAATAGTCATTTATCTAGGATATATATTGCTATATATCTCAAGCCACGCAATTCAGAAGGCGTCGAGCAGACTTTATCTTCTTCTTAGGTGTTGCTCCAGATGGGGTTTACACTGTCCCCCTATGTCACCATAAGGGCGGTGAGCTCTTACCTCACCTTTTCATCCTTACCTTGAAATCAAGGCGGTTATTTTCTGTTGCACTTTCCTTAGGGTTGCCCCTACTAGACGTTATCTAGCATCTTTGCTCTATGGAGCCCGGACTTTCCTCTCGTAATTCCTTTCGGAATTTACCAGCGACTATTCAATTTACTCTGTTTTGTATTATATCATATATTTTCTAATTCTTCTAGCAAATTTTTATATTTTATTAAAAAAATTTCTTTTTCTTTAGTTTGTGTTGAATTTTGAAGTTCATTTATTTGAACATATGCCTTATTTATTATATATTGATTTTTATTGCTACTTTGAGAATTCGTAAGTATTTTAGTAAATTCTTGATTTGCCAAATTCACATTTTCTGTAATTGCATTCCAATCGTTTTTATCTAACAAGCTATAAGCTTTAAATACATTGTTTTTTGTTTTTATTAATATTTTTTCGTTTGTATCATCTGTTGAATTTTCTATAAAATCTGGTAAGTAATTATATAAATTTGCTAAAGCATCTAGTGCATTTTGCTTGTTTTCTTCTTTTATAGCTTTCATTAAATTATCATATTCTTGATTAAAGTTTGTTATTTTTTCTTTGTTTATATTTATTTTATATAAATCAATTGTAAGTGATGGAATTGCTGAATATAATATTTCAACTTCATTTTTTAAATTCTCCCAATTTATGTCACTATTATTTGTTAAAACTCCTGATAATTTCATTTCATAATTTTGATTTTCTTTTGATTCTTCTGAACTTTGGCTACTTCCATTTTCTTTTTGGCTTTCTCCCTGATCTCCAGATGAAGAACTTTCTGAGGAAGAAGAGCCTCCTGAGGATGGAATAGTTTCTGATGCACTGCTTGATGAATTGTCTTTTAAATCTTCTTTATTTATTTGACTTGTATTTATTCTATAGTTTTCAAATTTAATGTTATTTAATTCATTAAACATATTTACAAAACTTAATTCTATTCTTTGAATTTCTGTTTCTGTTTTTTCTTTTTCATCTTCATTTTTATTGATATTTGCATATGATTTAAATAATATAAAAGCTATACTTAGTACAAATATTACTAAGAAAATATATGCTATTTTTTGATATTTTTTCAAAATATACCTCCATTTTTTTATTTTAGTATTTGCTTTTTTGTAAAAACTATTCCTTTAGTATATTTTTTTTATTATTTATCATAATATTATTATAGATTTAATAAGGAGATTGTGATGGTTTCTGTTAATTTAATTAGTGAAGATTCTTATGAATTAGAAAAATTTTTGAGTTCTTTTTATAATTCTTCTTTTGATATAAATGATAATTTAAATTGGGAACATAAATATAGTAATCCTGTAGAACTAGCTGAAATTATTGGTGCTTATGTTGATAATTTAGATAATTTTAATATTGTTATGTGGATTTCTCTTGATAAAGGTGTATATATTAATGTAACTACAGATAATGCTGATAGTTTGATTAAATATTTGTATGAAAGATATCCTTATTGATTTGTAAAATATTGATTTATAAATTTAAAAGCCGAATACTTTTTATATTCGACTTTTATAATTTTACTCATCTTCATATTTTATTTCTTCTACTGTTTTATCATCTTCTAATTTAACATCAGATTCTACTTCAACAGTCTTTTTTAAGTCTTCACAGTTGTCATCTGAACATTCTTCTTTTTTGTCTTCTACTATTTCGACTTCTTTTGCTTGTGTTTCTTCAACTTCTTCTTGTTTTGCACCACATTCTGGACAGAATTTTACGTCTTTATCTATTTCAGCAAAACATTTTTCACATTTTCTTTTATCTTTTAATTCTAGGCATTGTTTTAAATTAGATTCTATTTCAGCACTCATTACATCTATCTTTGTGCATTCTTCTTCTAATTCTTTTTCTAAATCTTCTTTTTCTTCTCTTACATGGTTTTCATAAACTTTTTTACCTATTTCTTTGTATATATCAGATATTTGTGATTTTAAGTCTGCTATTTTCATTCTCAATTTTGCTTCTTTTGCTAATTTTCCTGTTTTGTCAGCAGTTACTTTATATGCTTCACTTGCTTTTTTACCTAATTTATTAAAAATTTCCATTTTTCTTCCTCCTTAAATGTGTCAATTATTTAATATTTATATTATGGTTTTTATTAGTATTTATTATACAATTTTATTCCATTTTTTTGTCTCGTGTCATTAAATTTTTTACAGCTTCTTGTGGATCTAGTTTATTATATAATACTTCATATACCGCATTAACTATTGGCATTTCTATATTATTTATTTTTCCAAGTTGATATGCTACATCTATGTTGTCTATACTTTCTATTACCATTCCGACTTCTTTTTTTGTTTCTTCTAATGTTTTTCCTTGTCCTATTAATTTTCCAGCTTTTCTATTTCTACTATGCTCACTTAAACAAGTTACTATAAGGTCTCCTAATCCACTTAATCCATAAAATGTTTCTAGTTCTCCTCCTAGTTTTATTCCAAGTCTTGATATTTCTTTTAATCCTCTTGTTATTAAGGCTGCAAATGAATTATCTCCTAGTCCAATTCCTGCTGCAACTCCGGCGCAAAATGCTATAATATTTTTTAATGCTCCTCCAAGTTCTACACCTTTTACATCATTACTTGTGTATATTCTCATTTTTTCTGACATAAATGTTTCCTGTAACATATCTAATACTTCATTGTATTTTGATGCCATAACTAATGCTGTTGGAACTCCTATTGATACTTCTTCTGCATGGCTTGGTCCTGATAAAACTCCTACTTTTACATTTGGTAATTCTTCTTCAATAACTTCATCTAAGGTTTTTAATGTTTCTTTTTCAAACCCTTTTGAACATATTATTACTGGCTTTTCTCCAACATATTGTTTGTATTGTTTGAATGTACTTCTTGTGAATTTTGATGGTGTTACATGTAATATAAATTCAGTATCTTTTATTATTTCTTCATAACTTGTTGAACAATAGATATTCTCTGGTATAATTAAATCTGGTAAGAATTTGCATTTTTTTTCGTTATTGATTAAATCTTTTTCCTCTTCAGAAAATGACCATATTTTTACTTGGTTTCCTACATTTGCTAGATATGTTGCTAATGCAACACCCCAGCTACCACTTCCTATAATAGCTATTTTTTTCATATTTATTTTTGTTTCTCCTTTGTTAATTGTTTTCTTTTTTACCAAAACTTAATTTATTTTCTGTTCCACTCATTATTCTTTTTATGTTAGCTCTATGGTTGTATAATACTATTATTGCTAATATTACACTATATACAAAATAAACTTTCCCACTTTTTCCTTCAGTTAATACTGTGTAATTTTCGTTTATAAATAAAGTTAACACTGGGAATAATACAGCTGCACCACATGAACCAACTGATACCATTTTTGTTAAAACCATTAATACTAATGCAAATACTAAACAAATTAGTCCTATTTGCCAGTTAGACATAAGTAAAACACCTAAAGATGTTGCAACACCTTTTCCTCCTTTAAATCCAAAGAAGATTGGGAATGTATGTCCTAAAACTACTGCTATTCCTGCTATTTGTACTATTAATTCTTTGTCTACATTTTTAAATATATTTCCTATTATCATAGCAATTAATATTGCTATAACTCCTTTTAAAACATCACAAATTAATGTTATTGCTGCTGCTTTTTTTCCAACTGTTCTTAATACATTTGTGCTTCCTGCATTTCCGCTTCCTTTTTCTCTTACATCAAATCCAGCCATTTTTTTGCTTATAATAACTGAAAAACTTATACTTCCTATTAAATATGCTATTACTGCCATTAAAATATATGCTGTCATTTTTATTACCTCCTTTTATGCCTTTTATTATTCGGCATATTTTTCATTTTTTTCTCTTGCGATAATTCTTACTGGTGTTCCTTCCAATCCAAATTCTTTTCTTATTTGATTTACTAAATATCTTTGATAAGAAAAGTGGAACAATTCTTTATTGTTTACAAATATTACAAATGTTGGTGGCTTTGTCGATACTTGTGTTCCATAGAATATTTTTAATCTTCTTCCTTTATCTGTTGGTGGTTGAACAATTGCAATTGCTTCATTTATTACTTGATTTAATACTGATGTTGATACTCTTAATGCATTTTGTTTTGCTACGTTATTTATCATTTCAAATAATTTATCGACCCTTTGTCCTGTTTTAGCTGAAATAAAGATTACTGGTGCATATGATAAGTATGATAATTTGTTGTAAACTTCTTTTTTGTATTTTTCTAAAGTTCCTGTTGTTTTTTCGTATTCATCCCATTTATTTACAACTATTATTACACCTTTTCCTGCCTCGTGAGCCTCACCAGCTATTTTAGCATCTTGTTCTGTTACACCATCATTTGCATCAATCATCATTAAGCATACATCTGCTCTTTCTACTGCAAGTAAACTTCTCATTACACTGTATTTTTCAATACTTTCATTTACTTTGCTTTTCTTTCTAATTCCTGCAGTATCAATTAAAACATATTTTCCATGTTCATTTTCAAAAGGAGAGTCTATTGCATCTCTTGTTGTTCCTGCAATATCACTTACTATATTCCTTTTTTCTCCTAATATTTTATTAATTAAAGATGATTTTCCTACATTTGGCTTTCCTATTACTGCTACTTTTATTATTTTTTTTTCTTCTTCATTTTCATCTTTTTCTGGGAAATGTTCATATATTGCATCTAAAACATCTCCTATTCCTAAAGCATTTGTAGCAGAAATTGCAAAAGGTTCACCTATTCCTAAATTATAAAACTCATAAATTTCTTGACTATCTTTTTCGTAATTATCAGCTTTGTTACAGACTAATACAATCGGTTTTCCTGATTTTTTTAGCATTAATGAAATTTCTCTATCTGCTGCAGTTACACCTTGTCTTATATCTGTTAAAAAGATAATTACATCAGCCATTGCTATTGCTAGATTAGCTTGTTCTCTCATTTGAGATAATATTATATCATCAGAATCTGGTTCAATTCCTCCAGTATCTATTAATGTAAAGTTTCTTCCACGCCAGTTTGTTTCTGCATATATTCTATCTCTTGTAACACCTGGTGTATCTTGAACTATTGATATTCTACTACCTGCCAAATAGTTGAAAAATGTTGATTTTCCTACATTTGGTTTTCCTATTATTGCTACTATTGGTTTTGACATATTATTTTTTCCCTTCTTTATATTTTTGTGGGAGGAATTATCTTCCTCCTCCGCCTCCTCCGGCCACCACCGCCGGCCTCCGCCTCCTGAGAAGCCTCCGCCACCGCCTGAGCCTGATGAGTAACTTGATGATGCTGTTGCAGATGTTATTGAACTACTTATTGCACTTGAGAAACTTGATGAAAAATCTGTGTGCATCATTACATTCATACATGTATATGTTCCCATTGAGTTTGTCATTTCTTCAAAATCTGGGTAAACTATTTTTAATTGTTTTATTACTTTATCTGCTATTCCCATTACTGTTGCATATACTAAGTATTTTTCCCATATTACTAATTCTGGAATTTCTCTTTCTTTTAGTAATGAGAAGTCTTCCATATATTTTTTTAGTCCTTTCCATTGCTCTTTAGTATCTACACCTTTTTGTGTTAGGATATTTAATTTTTTTGCTATTCTATTACATAAAATTGCATTGATTATCATTATTACTGCTGGTGCAATTAGTGCTAATCCAAAACCACCTGTAAATATTAAAGTAAAGATTACTCCTAAGATGTATTCCCCACACTTTTCTTTATAATCACTATATTCTTTTTTAGCCTTTGAATCAATTAATTCTTTTCCTATAAGTTGGTCTTCAACTGATTTATATGTTCCACTTAATAAACTTTCAATTTTTGATGGATTATTTTTGATATATTTTTCTAATTCTTTTAATGTTATTGTGTCTTTTTTGTTAGCTGCTTTTATTATAAATGTCATTATTCTTTCTTCATTTAGTGGTAATCCATCACTTACTTGTTTTTTTAGAGTTATTGTCACTATATCTTTTCCTAGTGTTTTCTTTTCTTGTTGTATTTCTATATAACCTCTTAATGTTAAATCCAAAACTGTTGCTGAGAATATTTTGCCAAAATTTTGAGCTGTGAATTTAGTTACCGTTTCATTCATAGTTTTGTAAGCTTCGCCTGGTGTTGAATCTTCATCTGGTAAATCTCTATAATATTCTAATTTTGTTGTTGGTTCAAATTTATTTAATTCTTTGATTTTTTTCCAATATTTAATTGTCTTTTTTAAGAAAAATACACCTAATAAAATATTTAATCCAAGCCATGCACCAAATAATACATATTTAAAGTTTTTCTCCATCCATTCTTGTCTTTTTCTACTTGCATTAGCTTTATTAGCCCATTTTGTTTCTTCTTTTACAACATTGTCTAACGTATTTTTATTTTTTATTCTTCCTGTAGTTGTAATTAAATTAGTTGGAAATAATGTTCTTACTTCTACATATGTTCCATTTTTAAAATTATCCACTTCAAATTCTATTTTATTTGTATCTGTTGCATATATTGTACCATTTAAGTTTTTAGTATGTCCCCATACTTTTATTTCATCTTTATTATCTACATTTGATGGTAATAAAATTGTTCCTGTTATTTTATTTGCATCTACTTCAAATGTGTTTCCAACAAATTGCCAATATAATTCAGCATAATCATTATATTTTGTTATTGCATCTTTTACTGTATATGATATTTTATATTCTCTTCTTGCTGAGCTATTATCTAATCCAACACCCCAACCGATTTCAAAGTCATCATCATCATTTTCTGTTCCATAGTAATAACCTTTTGCTACATGATATGCCCATTCACTAGTTTGAATAAAATTATTTTGTATTCCATTTGTAATGTCTGTTACTGTAACATTGGTTATTTCTGAATACTTTGAATTATCTGTTTTAAAGGTTTTATATAATGTATTTGTACTTTTTATATTGATGTCCCAAGTTTCTGTTACCTCCATACTTCCATCTGCATTTATTTGTGCTTGAAAGTCTAAGTTATTTAACTTTAAGTATCCTGCTTTTGATTGATTTGCTCCTATGCAAATGAAAAATAGTAAAAATGCTATTATATAAAGTATTTTTTTCTTTATTTTCACTAATTTTTTCCCCTTTCATTTGATATTCTTATTTTACTATAACTGATTAGAAAAAGCAAGAAATTTTTGCCATAATTTGATATGTTTGTACTGAAAAAAGAAACAGTTTTATTCCTGTTTCTTTTTAATATTTTTATTTTGTTACCCATTTTACTAGATTTAAATTTTCCGCATCAAGTAACATCTCATGTCTTGGCATAACTCTAAATGTATAACCATAGTTTCCACCTGTTTTTAATTCTATTTTTGTTGTATATTCATATTTTTTGTTTTCTTCATCTTTTCCTGTTAATTTCATTGGAATAATGCTTACATTTTCAACAATTCCGTTGTCTAAGATTTTTCCATAATAACATTCTACTGTTATATTTTCTAAATCCACATTTGGAAGTTCAACTTCACATTTTACCTCAATATTATTTCCAGCATCTATTGTTATGTTGTCTAGGTTATTTGTTTGAGTTATTTTTATATCTTTCCAATTTATGTATAAGTTCTTTTTCCATAAATTATATTCTGCAACTGTGTCAACATTTTGATAATATTTTTTTGTTAAGTTGCATAATGGCATATATAGATTATTTGTATAATCTACTAACATTCTTGCTGTACTGTATTTTCCACCTGTTGAGATTATTGAGTTTTTCATTATTCTAATCCATTTTGGTGAAATACCTTCTTCGTTTTTATTATAATATGTTGGTATAATTTTGTCTTCTAATGTACGATACATACTTTGGCTATCTGCAATATCTTGTTCCTCATATGAGTTATATTCTGCATTTGTTCCAATTGTCCAACCATTTTCTTGATTATAACCTTCAGCCCACCAACCATCTAGTACACTAAAGTTTATAACTCCATTTACAGATGCTTTTTGTCCACTTGTTCCAGATGCTTCCATTGGTCTTCTTGGATTATTTAGCCATACATCTACACCACTTACTAAATATTGTGACATTGCTATATTGTAATTTTCTAATAAGAAAATTTTTCCTTTGAATTGTGGCATCATTGATATTTCATGTATTCTTTTTATTAAATCTTGTCCTTCTTTATCTGCTGGATGTGCTTTTCCTGCAAATATTAATTGAACTGGTTTTTCTGAGTTATTTAATATTTGTGTTATTCTTTCTAAATCTTTAAATATTAATGTTGCTCTTTTATATGTTGCAAATCTTCTTGCAAATCCTATTGTTAATGCATTTGGATTTAATTTTGATGTTATTTCGTTTATCTCTTCATAGCTATAACCTGATCTTCTTAGTCTTTGTGTTGTGTTATCTTTAACTAATTTTAATAATTTTTCTTTTCTGTCTTGATGTGTTTCCCATAATGTTTTATCTGGAATATTGTTTATTTTTTCCCATACTTTATCTTCATGTATATTATCTTGCCAATATGGCATTAAGTATTTGTTGTATAGTTCTTTTAATTTTGGTGATAACCATGAGCAAGTATGAATTCCGTTTGTTACGTATGTTATAGGTGATTCATTTGCTGCTATATCTGGCCAAACATCTCCAAATAATTCTCTTGATACCGCACCATGTAATTTACTAACTCCGTTTTTCTTTCCTGCAACTTTAAGTGCTAATATTCCCATATTAAATCCTGGTTCTAGTATTTGACTTGGTTTCATTCCTAATCTTAGGAACTCTTCTCTATCTAATCCTAATCTTGGCCAGAAATCTTTGAAATATTTATCTACTAAGTCTAATGGGAAGATATCATTTCCAGCTGGTACTGGTGTATGTGTAGTAAATACTGTTTTTGAACTTGCTATATCTCTTGCAACATCAAATGATACTTGTTTTTCTTTTATTATATTTTTCATTAATTCTAATATTAAGAAGGCTGAATGTCCTTCGTTCATATGGTAAATTGTTGGGTTTAATCCTAATGCTCTTGTTAATAGATTTGTTCCTCCCATTCCAAGAACTATTTCTTGTCTTATTCTCATTTCTTGGTCTCCACCATATAATCTTAATGTAACATCTCTATCTTCTGGATTATTTTTTTCTATATCTGAATCTAATAAATATAGCTTTATTCTTCCAACGTTTATTTGCCATACTTTTAAATATAATCTTCTTTTTGGGAATTTAACATATATTATTAAATCTTCTCCATTTTTATCTTTTACTGGATTTATTGGTAAATTGCTTAATTCTATGTTTATATACTCTGTTTCTTGGTCTCCGTAACCATTTATTTTTTGATGAAAATAACCATTTTTATATAGTAATCCAACTGCTACTAATGGTATTCCTAAGTCACTTGCTGATTTTAGATGGTCACCTGATAATATTCCAAGTCCTCCTGAATATATTGGTATTGTTCTGTCTAATCCATATTCAGCTGAAAAATATGCTATTAAATCATTTTTATTTTCTGGATAATTATTTGCAAACCATGTATTTTTGCTATTCATATAGTCTTCAAATTGTCTTGCTAATTTGTCATATTCTTTTAGAAATTCTACATTTTTAGAAACAGCTTCTAATCTTTCTTGTGATACTTGTTTTAAAAATTTTACTGGATTTTTTTCGCAAGTTTCCCATAAGTCATTGTCTATTGTTTTAAATAGTCTTAAAAACTCTGTGTTCCATGACCACCATAAGTTATTTGAAATTTCTGATAATTTTTCAATCCTTTTTGGTAATTGTGGGTTTACAGTTATTTTGTTAAATACGTACATTTTTATTTTCCTCCTTGGTATTTTATAAATTATTGTTTTTATCTTTCTTGTTGTTCTTTTTCGTGATACATTTGTATTGTATCTTCTATTGTTTTTTCATATGCTTCATTTCTTTTTTGATATTGTTTTTTGAAGTTTGCTACTTTTTGTTTTTCGGAATTTTCGTTTTCTTCTAAATTTTTTATATGTTTTTTTCTGCCATTTTTCATTTCAAAAATTTCTTTTGCATTTTGTCTTTTTTGTCTTTTATTGTTTTCATCTTCTTTTGTTGAGTCTATGCCTTTTCCAACAACAAAGATTTTTTCGATTTTTTTGATTCTTTCTATTGATTTTATTTTGTTGTTTGTGTTTATTTTTTCAATTTCCATATAGCTTTTCTCCAATTCTTTTATATTATAATAATAAAATAAAAAAAGTACAAGTCTTTTTTGAAAAGTTGTACTTTTTTGTTTTTAAAATTTATATCCTATTATTTCTAATATTGTACAATTAGTATTTCTTACAACAATACTTCTAGGATTAACAAAATAAAAAGCATATACATTATCACTATATAAAAAACCTTGAATTTGATTTTCATTATTTGAATTTATAATTTCTTCTGGTAAATATACATCTAATGGATATCTCACTGTTGAAGTTGTATATTTTCTATAAAACATTATTAAATCATAATTTTCAATATCATCATTTAATGTTAACGTTTCCGGCTTAGAATTACTTCCACTCCATAATACTTTTTTATTTGGTTTTGTCTTTAATTCTGCTACATCTTTCTTTAAATTTTCATATTCTTCTTTATTTATTGTAATTGTATCTCTACTTCCAATGACTTCATCTATTTTATTATTATAATTTTCTAATGTTGCATTTTCTAAATTTTGTGCATTTTCCATTGTATTTTTTGCTTGTTTTGCATTTTCAAATAATCCAGTTTGAGTCAATGCTGTTATTGCTACTCCTGCAAGAATTAATAAAATAATTATTGTTATAACTAGCGCTACTAATGTTATTCCTTTATTTAAATTTTCTTTTGTTTCCATATATATCCTCCTAAAATTTTCTAACTAAAAATATACTAACATTAAATTTTTTAAAACGTAATACTTTTGTCTGGTATTTTTAAAAACATTTTTGACAACTACATTATCATTTTAATGTAGTTTTATATTCTCTTCTTATAATAGTTTTGTTACTTGTGTTTAGTTTTTATTATTTTATTCCTTCTATAGAAAATATTGCAAACTTTTTTCTTCCACTATTTGATGCTCCAGCATAATTAATTGAAAGCATATTACTATTTTTAAATCTACATTCTGCTGCAGACCAATTGGTTCCCGTTGCTGAATTTAAATATATTATACTGTCTTTATTCTTAATAGAGTTTTCTATTGTTTTTTTATTTAATAGTTGTGTACTAATTCCAAAACTTTTGTTACTTTCAGTATATGGACCATAAGTTAATAATAAATAATTATATTGAGATATATCTGATATTTCAAAATCAAGATTTTTTTCCTCAAAATTTGTTGATGTATCAATTATTATAGGATCAGTCAATAATTCAACTCCTATATTTTCTATATTCTCCCTATCTCCACTAATTTTGCCATCAATTTTATTTACATAGTCTTCTAATGTTGCATTTTCTTTTGTTTGTGCATTCTCCATTGCATTTTTGGCTTGTTTTGCATTTTCAAATAATCCAGTTTGCGTCAATGCTGTTATTGCTACTCCTGCAAGAATTAATAAAATAACTATTGTTATAACTAACGCTACCAATGTTATTCCTTTGTTTAATTTTTCATTTGTTACCATATTTCTTCCTCCTTAAAATTTTCTCACTAAAAATATACTAACATTAAATTTAAAAAAGTGCAATACTTTTGTCTGGTATTTTTTATAATATTTTT